>OGLE01001899.1_pt1 | contig 14862 bp, 6 predicted proteins | sample 1572671 | NCBI WGS metagenome assembly OGLE01 (sample SAMEA2581923, study PRJEB24529) | metagenome | biome: Human gut stool | place: China | collected 2011 | reverse complement strand
GGCCTGATCGAGATCGGCGACGCCGGTATGGCCATTAAAGTGGAATGCCGCCGCAGCGGTCGCCATCATCGCCAGATTGACGAACCCGGCAATGGTCATGGCGATCGCCACATCCCAGCGGGTCGCGTTATAGCGTTCTTTTCGCGTTCCGCCATGCAGATGCTGAGTCAGCGATGAGTGTAAGTAAATGACGTGCGGCATGATTGTCGCCCCCAGTACCCCGGCGGCTAAGAATACCGCCTCCCCGTTGGGCAGCGTGGGGATCACCAGCCCTTTCGTCAGAGGAGCCAGCGCGGGCTGGGAAAAGATCAACTCCACGACATAGGCCACGGCGACAAACAGCAACAATCCACCGATCACCTTCTCCAGTGGTTTTTGCCCGCGCCGCTGCAGCATCAGGATCAGAAAAGTCGCCACCCCGGTCAGCACCGCCCCCTGCAGCAGCGACACGCCCAGAATCAGTTTGAACCCGATAGCCGCGCCGATAAATTCAGCGAGGTCCGTTGCCATGGCGATGATTTCTGCCTGCACCCAGTAAAGCCAGACGGCCGGGCGCGGGTAGATCTCGCGGATCTGCTCGGCCAAGTTTTTGCCGGTGGCAATGCCCAGTTTGGCAGAAAGTACCTGGATCAGCATCGCCATCAGGTTAGCCCACACCACGACCCACAGCAGCTGGTAGCCAAAGCTGGCGCCGGCCTGAATGTTAGTGGCGAAATTACCCGGATCGATATAGCCAATGGCAGCGACGAAAGCCGGGCCCATTAAGGCGAGCTTCACCTTGCGCGCGGCGCGACTACTGCTATTCTCAACGCGACTGCTAGTCATCTTCTGCCTCTGGAAATATAGCCTTTGCTATGTTTCATGCTATCAAAATGCGAATGATTATCAAGTTCATTTAGAATGGAGATAATGATTGCTGTGATAGAAGGGAACAATAGCTGGCCGGAAATGGAATACGGGCGTCAGAAAACGAGATCCAGCCCGCTATTAAGAGTAGTACAAGAATGCAACTTTTAAAACCTTTACGTAACATAACAAAAGTGGATGTTGGATCACTATTTTTGCCATTGGTCACAGTTCCTTGCAATAGTGTGCAATTGATCTCGTTTTCTTTAAAGCCGTTGCATAGAATGTGCACGGAAATTTAACCTGCCTCATATTTGGAGCAACTATGGACCGCGTCTTGCATTTTGTCCTCGCGATCGTTGTGGTGGCTATACTGGCCCTGTTGGTCAGCCATGACCGCCAAAAGATCCGTATTCGTTATGTTGTTCAACTGCTTGTCATTGAAGTCCTGCTGGCCTGGTTCTTCCTCAACTCCGATATTGGTCTGGGTTTTGTGAAAGGATTTTCCGAGATGTTTGAAAAACTCCTCGGGTTTGCCAACGAAGGGACAAACTTCGTGTTCGGCGGCATGAACGATAAAGGCCTGGCCTTCTTCTTCCTCAAAGTTTTGTGCCCTATCGTCTTCATTTCGGCTTTGATCGGCATTTTGCAGCATATTCGTATCCTGCCGATTGTCATTCGCGCGATCGGTACCGTCCTGTCGAAAGTTAACGGCATGGGCAAGCTGGAGTCCTTCAACGCCGTGAGCTCGTTGATCCTCGGCCAGTCGGAAAACTTTATCGCGTATAAAGATATTCTCGGCAAAATGTCGCGCAACCGCATGTACACCATGGCGGCGACGGCGATGTCCACCGTGTCCATGTCCATCGTAGGCGCTTACATGACCATGCTGCAGCCAAAGTATGTCGTTGCGGCGCTGGTGCTCAACATGTTCAGCACCTTTATCGTTCTGTCATTAATTAACCCTTACCGCGTGGAAGAGAGCGAAGAAAATCTGCAGATGTCGAATCTGCACGAAGGTCAGAGCTTCTTCGAGATGCTGGGCGAGTATATTCTGGCAGGTTTTAAAGTCGCGATTATCGTGGCGGCGATGTTGATCGGCTTCATCGCGCTGATCTCGGCGCTGAATGCCCTGTTCGCCACCGTGACCGGTTGGTTCGGCTATAGCATTTCCTTCCAGGGTATCCTCGGCTATATCTTCTACCCGGTCGCCTGGGTGATGGGTGTGCCGGCAAGCGAAGCGCTGCAGGTGGGCAGTATTATGGCTACCAAACTGGTCTCCAATGAATTCGTCGCCATGATGGATCTGCAGAAAATTGCCTCGACGCTCTCCCCGCGCGCGGAAGGCATTATCTCTATCTTCCTGGTCTCCTTCGCCAACTTCTCATCTATCGGCATTATTGCCGGGGCGATCAAAGGTCTGAACGAAGAACAGGGCAACGTAGTTTCTCGCTTCGGTCTGAAGCTGGTGTACGGCTCCACGCTGGTTAGCGTGCTGTCCGCCTCGATTGCGGCGCTGGTTCTGTAACAGACGTCAGTCATCTGAGCCGGGCAATGCCCGGCTTTTTTTTGCCCGTCATTCACCCAGCGGCTGTGGTTTACCGATCAGATAACCCTGCAGATAATTCACGCCCAGCTCCAGCAAGCGCGCTTTTTGCGGTTCGCTTTCGACATATTCCGCCACCACGCTCATCTGTTTCGCCCGCGCCATCTCGACAATCGATTTCACCATGATGGCGTCCAGCGGGTCCGTGAGGATGTCGCGGACGAAGCAGCCGTCAATCTTAATGATATCGGCCTGTAGATGTTTCAGACGTTCATAGTTCGCATAGCCGGTGCCAAAGTCATCAATAGCGATGGCGCAGCCAAACGCGCGCAACGCTTCAAGATTTTGCCGACTGGTGTCCGCATTAGAGAAGGCCTGCTCTTCGGTCACCTCAATAGTTATAAGTTCTGGCGAGACGCTATAGCGTTGAAACAGCGCGATAATCTGCCCTGCGCTGTTCTTTTGCATCAGAGTTGCAGGCAGCAGGTTGACCGAGAAGCGCTGGCCGGGATGCTTATGGAGCATACTGCACAAGTCCTAGTCTGTCTGTTTACCGACGGGCAGGACATCTGGGCCGGTACACAGGATGGAGGAGTCAATCTGTTGTACTTGTCGCGCAGGTTAGAGGTTGCCAGATTAGGGGATATTCCCTGGAAACTTTCGGCAGGGCGCACACCGCAAATCAGTGCTGTGACGGAAGATAAAAAGGGAAATTTGTGGATTGGTACGATTGAGGGAGGACTTTATCAGATGAACCCAGAAACGGAAGCAGTGCAGCATTACGCTTTCACCCCTCATAGCTCGACATCTATTCTTTCCAATAATGTGAATGGCATATTGATAGACAGTGATAATCATCTGTGGGTTTATACTTGGGGGGCTGGAATTAGTGAGCTGGATTTGAATAAACCTCATTCTGTCTTTCGTCAGCATTCCAATGGAGAAGTGCCAGGGCTGGAGGATGATTTTATTATGAGTGCGGTGGAAGATTCTGTCAACAGGGGTATTTGGTTTGGAACGACACATGGATTATTGTTTTATGATAAAAAGCAGGAGCTATTTAGCCGGGTGGATTTTGATTCCAGTGTGAGTGAGTTCGAATCAGTAGGTTCTTTGTGTGTAGATCGGAAAGGACGATTGTGGGTGGGTACTTCTGAGGGGGTATTTATTGTTGATCTGTTTTCTTTCGCCCGTTCGCGTCGGCATTTTAATTATATTTATTTACGCTATAAGTTGAATGATGAGAAATCTACGCAGGTAGAGCGAGTCAATGTGGTTTTTCAAGATCGTCGTGGCGAAATCTGGTTAGGAGGAAAAGCCACAGGACTTTATCATTTAATATCGGATAAAGCAAACCGTTTTCAGTTTAAGCATTATGGAAAAGAAGAAGGCTTTTATGAAAATACGGTTTATGGCTTATCCGAAGATGGAACAGGTAATTTATGGATTGCTACAGAGAATGGATTATTCCGTTTGCTGGTAGATAGTGATACTTTTGTCTTATACGGAAAGTCTGATGGTATTTTGGACAAAGATTATGATTCACATACATTGCATTTCTCATCACGTTATAAACGCTTGTATTGCGGGAAAGATCATGGATTGTGTGAAGTGATTTTGAAGAAAATACCAAAATCGGTCAAGGAACGTACAGTTGTTATTTCTTCTTGCCGTGTGAATGGTGAAAACTGGACTTATGAGACTTCGAAAAGGCTGTCTGATTTGGGGGAAGGGAATAAACTGGAACTTGCTTTGACCACTTTGGAGTATGGATACAACGAGGCGGTTCGGATTCGTTACAGAGAAAAACAGAATGGAGAGGAATGGGTGGAACTTCCTGCAGATAATCCGGTGATTGCTTTGCCTTCACTTCCGGGAGGACAATTCCAATTGGAAATACAAGCTACAGATCAGGAGGGAAGATGGCAAGATGACATATTGGATATAAATATTCAGGTACGTCCTTATTATTATAAGTCGTGGTGGTTCTGGTCGTTACTTTTGCTTGTTGCAGGATGTTTGTCCGTAGCCTTTTATCGTTATAAAGTACGGCAGTTAAAACATCGTCAGGTATTATTGAAACAATTAGTAGCCCAGCGCACACACGAACTGGAAATACAGAACCGTAGTCTGGAAGTAATGGCTCATCATGTAGAGGAAGTTGCAGAAGAAAAAATACGTTTTTTTACGCATATTACCCATGAGTTCCGTACACCGGTTACATTGATTCACGGACCTATTCAGCAGGCATTGGCACTGACTTCAGATAAGGAGGTAAAGGAGCAGCTTCACATAGCCGAACGTAATGTAGAAGATTTATTGTCATTGGTGAATGAATTAATGGATTTCCGTAAACTTGATATGGAAAAGGTGCAATTGAACATCCGGCCATTTAACTTGATTTCTATGGTTGAAGACTTATTGGCACCTTTTGTCTCCTTTGTGAAAGAACGTCATATTGTATTACGCACGTATTATCGTCTTCAGGGACTTTCTGTAAATGCTGACCCTAAATATCTTCATCGTGTGCTGACAAATCTATTGGCTAATGCTGTGAAATTTACGCCTGATGGGGGTGTTATAAGCCTTTATGTGGCCAGAGTAGTAGATTATGAGAGAAAGGTGCAGCTTTATCTGTCGGTATCGGATACTGGATGTGGAATTCCGGAAAAAGATTTACCTAAAATTTTTGATAGTTTTTTTCAAGCACAGAACACTGTGGCTTATCCTGTTTTCGGACAGACGGGCACAGGTATAGGACTGAATATTTGTAAGCGGATTATCACGCTTCATGGGGGAGTGATATCTGCTCGGAACAACCATTCTGGAGGTACCTCTTTTAGAATATTGCTACCGATGAAAGACATGCCGGTAAAGGAGCATGAAACTGTTGTAGAAAGGCATTTGGATGAAGAAAACATGTCATTGGTGAAACCAGCTTCATCGGCACATGAAACCCTACTGATAGTGGATGACAACTCTGATATGCGCCGTTATATCTGTTCTTTACTGAAACAAGAATATAAGCTTTTAGAGGCAGAAAATGGGAAAAAAGCTATAGACATAATAAAAAATGAGCATGTAGACTTGATTATTAGTGATTTGCTTATGCCTGAAATGGATGGGCTGGAACTATCGAAAAGAGTAAAGGCAAATTTAGAGACCAGTCACATTCCTTTTCTAATTCTTACGGCAGTGTGCTCGGAGGAGAATGAGAAAATCTGCTATTCAGTAGGGGTTGATGAATATTTGTGTAAACCTTTTGATGCAGAAGTTCTTAAATATCGTATTCGTAACATTCTGGCTTTGCGTCGTGGTTATCAGGAGAAACTTTCAAAACCTGCTGCTCTGGCATTGACAGATGTGAGTGATCTTGGATTGATAGAAGAGTCCAGAGATAAGGCCTTTATGGATCGGGCTATCGCCTTGATGAAAGAGCACTATGCAGAGTCTGAATATGGGCTGGATGCTTTTATTCGTGACATGGGATATAGTAAGACATTGGTTAACCAGAAGATGCAGAATCTGGCAGGAATTCCTATCGGACAGTTTATGAAGAACTTTAGGTTGGATATGGGCTATCAGTTGCTGAAACAGAAAAAAGGAGATACCAATGTGTCTGAAGTTGCTTATGCAGTAGGTTTCAATGACCCAAAGTATTTCACAAAATGTTTTAAGCAACGTTTTGGCTGCTTGCCAAGTTCTGTGGGGCATTCGTAGGGCAAAAAAGAGAGGCCATCTCAAACTTATGTTGAGACAGCCTCTTAAAAAAAGGAATTTAGAAATGTACCGTTTCACAACGGCATTTTTAAAAACACTTGGGGCTATTTTTGAATTACCCCAGCTGTATTTTCCAAGTGTATATTTTCTGCAGCATAATCAGGACGGGTATCTCCCCAATTGACTGTACATCCTTCCATTTGGATGTCGGATGCTGTGTGGAAGAAGAATCCATACGTTTTTCCTTTTAGAAAGCCTTCTCCGTCGCATGGACGCTTATCGTATACCCCACCTTCAAAAGTGGTCCGTTTGTGGAGATTTACTTCTACCTGGTCAAAATAAATTCGGTTGATTTTGTCTATCGTATCTCCACTGACAAATATTCCGTTTTCACTTGTACATTTGATATTGTGGAAATAAATACGGCTGACTTCTCCACAAGCACCTTTTACGGCTCCTTTCGGGAAACGCCATCCGGCATCTTTATGATTTCCTACTGCACGTGGGAAAGATGTGACGTAAATCGGTTCTGCTTTTCCCCACCATACATCAGAGAAGAAGCGGCAGTCTACAATCATATTTGAGAATATGACGTTGGTAACTGTACCTTCATCACGGTTTTGAATACCTATGCCCCGGTTGCTGTCTTTGATGATGCAATTAGTGAATAACACATTGTTGATTTTGTCCATGTTTTCCGAACCGATTTTTACGGCGCATGAACGTGAAGTCATGGTGCAGTTGGTCACTACCACGTCTTCACAGCTTCCATACTGTTCAAATTCACGTCGGTTCTTCAGACAGATACAGTCATCTCCTGATTCGATGAAGCAGTTGGAAATACGTACGTCTTTGGAGTGGTCTATATCAATTCCGTCACCATTACGTATTTTCAGGTCATTAAGAATGCTGATACCATCAATCATTACATTGTTGCAACCTATTAAGTGTACAGTCCAGTAAGCGCTGTTGCAGATGTTCACATCACGTATGACAAGTTTTTCTATGTTGGTCAGTGTCAGAACATGTGGACGCGGGTCGAAATCGGTGACAGGTTTCAACTCATAAGAATCTTCCAGTTCCTTTCCCATGAATGCAACTCCGTTTCCGTCAATGCTTCCAGTTCCGGTGATTGATACATTTTTCAGGTCCTTTCCACTAATCCACATCATGCCTTCTCCTCGGTTGGCACCGAATGCACTTTCTGTATAGATGCTTTCGTCTGGATTTGCCAGCAAACGGGAGTTAGGGGCCAGTTGTAGCTCTACGTAAGAAGCTAACTTAAATGGTCCGCAAAGAAACGTATGCCCGGATGGAACAAGCACTGTTCCTCCGCCTGCTTCCGAACAAGTATTAATAGCTTTCTGAATGGCTGAGGCGTCATCGGTTTTTCCATCTCCCGTAGCACCATAGTCCATGATGTTGTAAACCCCTGTTTGAGGTGAATGGCATGCTCCGAATAAGAAGATGCTAAGTAGTGCAAAAAGAATGTGTCTTGTTTTCATTATGCAAATTTTTTACGTTTTTATTCTGCAACCTCAATTAAGGAAGGTGGACAATCTTCAGGAGTATTTCCCCATGTTTTGTTGGGAGTATTTCCCATTGTAAATACCATCTCACCTCCTGCTATAATATCTTTGTGCGAAATATAGTTCTTGGTATAAGCCTTCCCGTTTAAGGTTACTTTTTGTATGTAGATATTTTCTTCAGAGGCATTCTCTGCTTGAAGAATAAATGATTTTCCATTTTCCAGATGTAGTACAGCTTTAGGGAATGAAGGACTGGCCAATACATAGAAAGGTGAACCTGGACAAACTGGATAAAATCCTAAAGAAGCAAAAATATACCAGGCTGACATCTGTCCTGCATCGTCATTACCTGAAAGTCCTCCTGGAGCATTCAAATATTCAGTTTCCATGATATGGCGTATTGCCTGTTGCGTTTTCCAGGGCTCTCCTGCATAATTAAACATGAATGCGACTTGGTGGCAAGGCTCATTTCCGTGCCAATAGCGGTGTTCGCTGAACATCGAATCCAGTTTCAGAGCAAATTTTTCTTTTCCTCCCATGTACTCCATCAGTCCGTATGGATCATGTGGCACATACCATGTGTAATGGCAAGGAGCTCCTTCTGTGATAAATTTGGCAAACTGGAATGCGTTTTGTTCTTTCAAGAACGTGCCGTCGGTATGTCTTCCTTGCGCATAGCCTGTTTGCGGGTCAATCACATTACGGTAATTCAGGGCACGTACGGACAACAACTTGTAATCTTCGTTCTTTTGAAGCTGTTTGGCTACTTGGGAGAGGACAAAGTCATCGTAGGCATATTCCAACGTACGTGACACCTGTTCTTTTGTGTGGAAGGCATCGGGCACACTATCCTCTAATGGGATGTAACCATATTTTAGGTACGATTGCAGTGCACGGCGTCCCATTCCATTTTGATAGTCTTTTTTATTAGCAGGTGATTCGAAAGCATTTTTTCGCATGGCCTCGTAAGCCTTTTCTATGTCGAAGTTACGTACGCCTTTTATGTAGGCATCTCCTATAGCTGCAATGCAATGATCGCCTATCATGGCTGCCGTATAGCTGTTCCAGCATGGGAAAATAGGGATCCATCCTCCTTGTTCAAACTTATGAATAAGCGATTGCATCATGTTTCCTCCCTGAGTAGGATATAACAAGTTGATAAGTGGATGCAGGGCACGATAAGTATCCCACATACTGTAGTCATCGTAGTATACTTCATTCGATGCCAGTTGGAGAATCGAATCTTTTTGGGCGAAAGCTGGATACCTGCCATCTACGTCATTGAATGTACGTGGTAGGAAAGAAGCCCGGTAGAAAGCTCCATAGAATTTCTCCTTGGCCTCTTGGTCTGGTGTTTCCACTTCAATAGCAGACAGATGTTTTTCCCAAATGGCAGTAAGTTCTTTCTGTGTCTGGTTGAAATCCCAATGCGGAATTTCTTGCTGCATATTCTTTTCAGCTCCTTCTTTATCGGTAAATGAAGAAGCCGCTTTGACTAATATCTGTTCGTCGTTTTCTACATGAAAACCTATATATATGCCGATGTTTTTTTCTTTCTCAATTTTAATTTGTCCCGGGAATACACTGTCTTCACGGAAGGTCCCGAATTCGCAAGGTTCCTTTTGGTAGTCAATGATAAAATGACCGCTGTATCCGGCAGGTTCTCCCCAGCCTTGATAAATGCGGTGTACGGGGTTGTATCCGTAGATACGTTTTTGAAGGGTATCGATTTCAATGTATCCTTCTCCTTCATCGCTGTTAGGATTGACGATGAGATAGGCTTTTCCTGCCTTCTGGTAGGTAAAGCGGAAAATTGCAGACCGTGAGCGGCCTGTCAGTTCAGCCTGAAGATGCTCTTCGGGCAAAGTAACTGAATAGTAGGAAGGGGTAGCCGTTTCCTGTTCATGTGCGAAACGTGTCCCTCTTTTTTCGGGTATGCAGCGTAATGAATCGAATAACGCTGACAATGTCATAGAACCGTAATCCTGGGTGCATCCTCCTGTAATCCAGTGCGAATTGCGGAAGCCTTGAAACAAGGAGTCACGGTAATAATAAGGTGCGATGCATTTTTGCTCGGTATCCTGTGTCTGTGGTGTCCAGAAGTTCATCCCGTTAGGCTCCAGTACGGCAGGCAGCGTCTGTCCGTATTCCTCCGTGTGCTTTCCAAACATGCCGGCAGTATGCGTGATGCTGGCGGCAGTGCCCATTCTTGTGTCAATGTATGGCAGAAGCCTCTCGGTGGTCTGACCGTGAGTGCATGAAATAACCAATGGGGTGATTGTTCCCAAAAACAGTGATTTGAATAATATGGCAAAATGCGTCTTCATGAATTTTCAAACTACGTGAAAGCGTCTTTTTGTTTCTGTAAAAATAAGGAATGAAATGGTATATTCTTTGTGGGATTAAGACTATTAAACTTGTATTTGGTAAATGTTGTAGTAAAATTGTCTTTTGCAAACCTAATGTTGGAATAGCTCAAATTATCGGTGAGGTATTTTCCTCACCGATAATTTATATAGAGTAATTATTCTCCGTATCCAGGATTCTGTTTCCAGTTGGTGTTTGCATTGAGTACGTCACGTGCCAACGGTAGCAGACGATATTGGGGATTAGCTGCATCCGGATTATAATCATACTTAAATCCCCAGTCACGCTCAAAGTCACCAAAACGAATTAGGTCGTTACGACGCCAGTGTTCGTCGAGGAATTCACGTCCACGTTCGTCCAAAATTTCCTGGAGATCCGGGTCATGATTCAATTCTGGAGCGTGTACATACGTGCGAATCTGGTTGAATAGACTTTGAGGTGTGTCGCCTAATGTAGCTGTACCGCCACGGACAATAGCTTCACATTTCATCAAGATAATGTCTGCATAACGGAAGATAGGTACGTCGTTGTCTTGATTACGACTGTATACGTTGTAATCGTTGATATCTGGGAAGAATTTGATGGAACGATAACCTTGTGTCCATCCGGTTAAAGTTGCGCCACAATTGAGGTCTGCATCTGGTGTTCGTATAATAACATTACCAGAATTGTCTGTATAACTGCCAGTTGCCAAAGAAATAGATTTGCTGAAAGTGACTAAATCTCCTTTATAAGTGTTTCGTACGTTAGTTGGCATACCTGTTGCATTATCATATTGGTATACATCGAAAGACTCTTCATCAATATTTTCCCCTGTATTTCCGGCAATTACTGTATTACGGTCATCTCCTGGCAGGCGGAATAATTCAACAAATTCAGGGGTTAGAGTCATGTTACCACCTACAGAATTGGTCATTTCAATACTATAGAAACCATTGTCGTTCTGTCCACGACGCCAGGTACGAAAACGGGCATAAGTCATACCTTGTGCGGTGACAGCATCATACGGCATGGCATAGATAAAGTCTTTGATTTGTGCACCGTTGGTGTACATGAACTTTTCTTTGTAACCGTCGTTTAAATTGAATAGTTGTGACTTGATGACGCGATCACAGGCTGCGATACAATCATTCAATTTTTCATTAGGCGTAGTAGAGGACCAACTGGAGCTGGTAACATCTTGTGTATACACGTTCCAATTGATATACAGTTTAGCCAATAGTGCATCAACCATCCAGCATGTTGGTGTGCCGTAGGTCGATTCAGATACTTCACTTGGACAGTTATCACGTACAGCAAGTAGTTCTGTTTCAATCCATTTAGCTACTTCTGCACGTGGAGAACGTTCGATGGCTGAATTGTTGTCTACCACTTTGTAGTCAATGATGGGGGTATCTCCCCAGTTGTCCATCAAAAGGAAGGTGTAGAAGGCACGAACGGCGCGGAGTGGGGCGGTGAGGCTTGCCTGGTCTTCACCTTCTCCTAAGTCCATCAGTAACTGGTTGCAATTTACAATACCAGCTTGAATATCGTTGTAAACCGCCAGCTGGCTGTTGCTGGCATCCGCATTGACCATGTGGAGAGAAATGTTGGACATATCACGTCCGTTTAGGTAATCTCCATCGAAACTGACTGCGGTATATTCGTCGGAGTTGCAAGATATGAGTTCGTCATAACGGCGTCCCAAAGCACCGCGGAAGGCGTAATAAGCATTGTTTATGCGCGCACTCAGTGCAATCTCAGAATCAGGATATTCAGTGTACTGAGACTTGATGTCTACGTCTAGGTCCGAACAACCGACAGTTGTAAGTGCCAGTAAGGCAGCAGAAATAAAATATCTTGTTTTCATATTTTTATGTCTCCATATTTTAGATTAGAAGTTTACATTTACACCTACCATGAATGTACGTGTACGCGGATACTGGGTATTACGCCAGTCCATACCAGGTGTCAGACCTCCCAGATAGACTTCCGGATCTAATCCCTTGTAGCCGGTAATGGTAAATACGTTATTGCAGGTGGCATAGATACGCAGGTTATTCACCCAATTGCCTAACTTTCCGAAATTGTATCCCAGTGTTAATGTAGCCAGGCGGAAATAAGAGCCATTTTCCAGATAGCGGTCAGAAGGACGCTGTGCATTGGAATCAGAGAATTTTTGTTCTGTGGCCACTTCGCTTAACACGTTTTTCCCGGCTGCTACCAACCCAACGTTATTATAGTAGTTTCGGGTTGCATTGTAGATCTGGTTTCCTGCTACACCTTGGAAGAAAGCAGTTAGTGTCCAGTTTTTCCATGTGAAATCATTGTTCCATCCGTAAGTCAATTTAGGTTGTGCGCTACCTGTTTTGCGGCGGTCTTCGTCTGTTGGGGCGTCGGTCGTTCCAATCAGTTTTCCATCGGCATCATAGTCGTTGAATACGGATACTCCGCTTTCATTGTAGCCAGCCCATTCGTAAGTATAGAACTGTCCGATAGGAGAACCTTCCATAATGCGTTGTACATTTTGACCTGAGAATCCGCCAACATCAGGGTCAGACATATCAATGTAAGGTACAGAATAGGATGCGTTGGTCAATTTCTCTACCACGTTTTTGTTATGTGACAGGTTAAGGGTTGTACTCCATGTGAAGTTATGGGTTTGCACAGGCACAGCATTGATGGTGATTTCGATACCCTTGTTGCTGATATCACCTACATTGGCTGTCATGGTACCATAAGGATAGCGGTTGGTAGAAACCGGATAATCATAAATTAAATCACTGGTACGTTTGTCGTAGTATTCGATGGTACCGCTCAGGCGGTTGTGAAGGAAACCGAAGTCGATACCGATGTTGAACATACTGGTACTTTCCCATTTCAAATCCGGATTAGCATTTCGGGTAGCTCCCAGCATTCTATAATTGGATGTGCTTCCATCTGGATTTACGTAGGTGAACCATCCTGTAGCACCATACAGGGGACGTGCGATAAAAGCGTCGAATCCCAAAGAGTTTCCGCTTACACCGTAGCCAACTCTTAATTTCAAGTCATCGAATACGTGTTGGTTTTTCATGAATTGTTCCTCTGTGATGCGCCATGCTGCAGATACAGATGGGAAAGTTGCCCAGCGATTGTTTTCACCGAAAGCAGAAGAACCGTCTCGACGAACAGTTGCTTGCAGTAAGTATCTGCTCTTATAGCTGTAATTAATACGTCCATAGAAGGAGATCATTCTCAGTGTAGAGAGGTTGTTACTGATGACGTCATTAATATCTATGTTATTGGCCATACCCAAGTTGTGGTAAGTTAAATCGTCATTATAGAAATTATAGACTCTCAGTCCGAAACCGTCGTTGTTGTCAGCTTGTTCCCATGAGTAACCCAGCATGATACCTACTTTATGTGCATCTGCAAAAGTATGGTTCCAATTCAGGTAAGTTTCCATCTGCTTGCGGATGTTTTCTGTAGTGCTACGGTCTGCCTGTCCGTGTTTCGAAATAACTGAAGGCAACTGGGTTTGTGTGGTATTGTAGATGTTGTAGATGTATTGTTGGTTTTGGTATGAAAGATTAAGATTCCAGTCCAGACCGTCGATGATATGCAGGGTGGCTTGCGCTGTACCTTGCAACAATTTTTCTTTTGTGTCATAACGGTCTTCGTTAATCATTGACAGCGGGTTATAGTTCTGTGAAATATTCAGGTTACGATACCATGTACCATCTTCATTTTTTACAGGAACCAAAGGGTTGTAGTAGTACATTGCATCCAATACGCTACGACCTTGGATGTCGGTTGGTCCTGTAGAACTATTACGGATGCTGGCATTTAGACTGAGGGCTAATTCTAAACGGTTATTTAGAGCTTTGGTTTGTACGAAGGTACGTGCATTCAAACGATCCATATTAGTGCCTCTTACCACACCTTCACGGTCTTGGAAGTTAAGTGAAGCACTATAGTTTGTTTTTTCATTGCCGCCGTTAATAGATACGTTATGATTATGGCTGAAACCAGTACGTAACACTTCATCTTGCCAATTGGTGTTAGCCGGATTATCTACATTGTAGTAATCATTCAGCTGGGTAATGTTATTTGTTTTGGCATAGCTTAGTAACTCATCTGCCGTCATCATATCTAAGGTCTTTAAGGTACGATCCCATGCTACGTAACCGCTGTAGCTTACACTCGTACGTCCATCTTTCTTTCCTTTTTTCGTAGTGATGATAATCACACCATTGGCAGCTTTAGAACCATAGATGGCTGTAGCAGAAGCATCGCGCAAGACATCGATACTTTCGATGTCTTCTGGAGCTACCAGAGAGATACTTACTCCCGGTACCCCGTCTACTACGTAGTAAGGTTCCATAGCCTCACCGGTACGCAGTGAAGAAGCACCACGCAAAGAGATGGAAGCCGAACCGTTCGGGTCGCTGGTATTGGCGATAGTCAGCCCAGGAACTTTACCTTGAAGCATCTGAGCCGGAGTTGTAATAACACCGACATTCATATCTTCTGCTTTTACAGTAGTAATAGAACTGGTTACATCTTTACGTTGCATGCTACCATAACCAATAACAACCACCTCGTCTAAAGTTTCTGTATCTTCTTTCAAGGTTATATTCATTCTATTACCTCTCACTACATTTTCTTGTGAAAGAAAACCGATATAAGAGAATACAAGTGTTTTACCTTTCTCTACTCGAAGAGAAAAATTACCATCCATATCAGTCACGGTTCCGTTGGTAGTTCCTTTTTCAACTACGTTTACTCCAATCAAAGGATCACCGGATGTACTTTTTACATGTCCTGTAACTGTGAGCTGCGCAAATGCCCATGAGACATTCATCAGAAAAAGAGCCATAAACAAAGCGAATG
>OGLE01001879.1_pt1 | contig 15000 bp, 12 predicted proteins | sample 1572671 | NCBI WGS metagenome assembly OGLE01 (sample SAMEA2581923, study PRJEB24529) | metagenome | biome: Human gut stool | place: China | collected 2011 | reverse complement strand
ACGCCGCAGTGCGGCCTGGTCAGGCTTTCCGGCGGCCGCTGTGCAGGATGACGATCGTGACGGCTGCGACGATCAGCAGGATGCCCGCAGCGCCCTGCACCGTAAAGGGTTCGCCGAAGACCGCGACGCCGAAAAACAACGCCGTGACGGGTTCCAGCGCCCCGAGGATCGCCGTGGGCGTGGAGCCGATGCGGCGGATGGCCCCGGCCATCGCGACCAGCGAAACGATCGTCGGGAAAAGCGCCAGCGCAACGGCGTTGACCCACATCAGGGACGAAGGGACGGGTTGCAGATCGGCACAGCCCCGCAGCCGAACGACATAGACCAGCGAGCCGAAAACCAGACAGTAGAAGGTGAGTTTCTCGGTCGGAAGGTCCTTGAGCGACGAGCGGTTGACGGCGACGATCCAGACCGCATAGGAGAGCGCCGAAAGGAAGACCAGCACGACGCCCGCGAGGTTGAGCGTCGCGCCGTCGCCCCCTTTGTAGAGCAGCGAGATGCCCCCGCACGCCAGGGCGATCGAGACGACCGTGGCGGCGGTGACCCGCTCGCGGAAACCCACGGCCATGATGACCGCGACCATCACCGGATAGACGAACAGGATCGTCGAGGCGATGCCGGCGTCCATGAGGTTGTAACTCTCGAAAAGCAGCAGCGACGAGACGGAGAAGAGCACGCCCATAGCCGCAAGCGGCAGGACGTCGCGCCGCCGCAGGGCAAACGACTGCCGCCGGAACAGCATCAGCGCACCCAGCATCACCACAGCCAGCACATAGCGGTAGAACAGCACGGAATCCACTCCCAGGCCCGCGCCGTAAAGCGGCAGCGCAAAGAGCGGATTCAGTCCGTAGCTGGCCGCGGCTATGGCTCCCAGCACATAACCGCGGGAACGTTCCGAGATCATTTAGAAGGTGACCTGCGGAGCGGCCGCGGCCCCTTCGGCCGACTCGAAATAGGGCTTCTGGCCGAAGCCGAACATCCGCGCGACGAGGTTGGCCGGGAAGCGGCGCACCGAAACGTTGTACTGCTGCGCCGCGGCGTTGAAGTCCTTGCGGGCGACGGCGATGCGGTTCTCGGTCCCTTCGAGCTGGGCCTGCAATTCGAGGAAATTCTGGTTGGCCTTCAGGTCGGGATAGCTCTCCGACACGGCGATCAGGCGGCCCAGCGCGGAGCGCACCTCGGCCTGCGCCCGCTGGAACTGTGCGAGCCGCTCGGGCGTCAGGTCGTCGGCCGAAAGGTTGATCGACGTGGCCCGGGCGCGCGCCTCGGTAACCTCGTTCAGGGTCTGCGTCTCGTGGGCCGCGTAGCCCTTCACGGTGTTGACCAGGTTGGGAATCAGGTCCGCACGCCGCTGGTACTGCGTCTCGACATTGGACCAGGCGCTTTTAAGCCCCTCCTCCCTGTTCACAAAACCGTTATAGGTCGCATAAAAGAAGATCGCCACCACGGCGACTACGCCGATCCAAATCCATTTTTTCATAACAGAAGCTATTTATATATATTTAAACTCATTTCGCATCAAACCGCCGCAGCCGCCGCCTCCGGCGCCGTTTACAAGCCAGACCCCGTCCCAAACCCTTCCTTCAGGGGAAGGGCTTGTCGCGACGCAACCGAATTGCAGACGCTTTTCAGCCCAACATGCAACGCCCCGGAACTCTGCACCTTAAACTACCAGCGCGAACCGGCTCCGCCGCCGCCGAAGGAGCCTCCTCCGAAGCCGCCGCCCATGCCGCCGCCCATGCCGCCGCCCATGCCGCGTCCGAAGCCGCCGCCGATGATCGTGCCGCCCCCGGCCCCGCCGCCGAAATTGTCGTCGCGCAGGTTGCGCGAACGCCGCTTCACGACCGCACCGCAGTTCGGGCAGACATACGTATATTCGACCAGCCGGTAGTTCCGCGTGACGCTCAACACCTGCTGCGACTGCTGTTTCAGCGTCAGCTTACGGCACTTCGGGCAACGGCGGGAGAAATAGTAGTTCGCCAGCACCATGCCCAGCGGGAAGATCACGAAGCCGAAGACGATCGTGAAGATCATCCATGCCGGAAGGTCCTCGTCGGCGTCGCCGCCCAGATCGACCTCGCCGCCTTCGAGGATCGTGGCCGCAGCCCCCACCCCGGCGACCATGCCCGCGCTGTAATCCCCCTCGCGGAAGGCCGGAAGCATATAGTTGAGCTGGATGCGTTTGCAGAGCGCGTCGGGAAGGATGCCTTCGAGGCCGCCGCCCGTGACGAAGCGTATCTCGCGCAGGTCCTTCACCAGCAGGATGCCCAGTCCGTTATTGCTTTTGGCCGAGCCTACGCCCCAGCTGCGGAACAGATCGACGGCGAACGAGAACGTATCGCCGCCCGCGATGTCGTCGACGGCGACGACGGCGACCTGCGCGAGGCCCCGCTCACGCAGCGAGGCGCAGACGGAGTCGATATGCGCCACGGCGGCAGGCGACAGGATACCGTCGGGATCGGAGACATAGCGCCGCCGGTCCATACGCTGAACATTGGGAATCTCGTCCGCGCGGTAGGTTCCCGCAAGGGCGGGCAGCGCACAGGCGAGCAGCAGGCAAAGGATCGCAATGTTTCTCATGCGGCAAAGATAAAGAAAATGAAGAATTAAAAATGAAAAATGAAAAATTATAACGCAGGCTGCATCACAACGGCCCGAACAGTCGGGCTGCAAAGAGCATTACAACAGCCAATCATTCGCAAATAATAATTTTTAATTCTTAATTCTCAATTTTTAATTACACAATATCCGGTAGCTCCACGGGGCCATATCCTCCTCGACGCGGCCGCGAAGCTCGTAAGGCTCGCCCGTCATGGCGTCGGTGTACATCCCGGCGTAGATGCCCGTATAGTAATCGGCATGGATGGCGTAGGGCGAGAGGTTCATCACCGCAACGACACGGTTGTCAGCCGTCTCGCGGACCAGCGTCATCAGGCAGTCCTCGGCGTTGTTGCGGATCTCGGTCATCGCGCCGCCCCGCTCCCCCGCCGCCAGGGCCGGGTTGTCGTGGCGCAACGCCGTGAGGCGGCGGTAGAACCCGGTGAAAGCGTTGGCCTCGTAACGGGGAATCGGATCGCGGTCGAAGAAGGCGAACGAATGGTCGTAGCCGATCTCCTGCCCGGTGTAGATCAGCGGCAGGCCGCGCGGCACGACGAACGTGAAGACCGCCATGATCTCGCGCGCATCGCCCAATCTGGAAAATTCGGAGCCGTTCCACGAATTCTCGTCGTGGTTCGACGTGAACGCCAGCCGCATGGCCGAGTCGGGATAGTCGTCGCGGTCGGCGTAGATGTAGTCGCGCAGAGCCGTGACGCGGGTGCGCTGCCGGGCCACGTCGTTCATCAGGTGGTGCATCCGCCAGGCGTAGCAGGCGTCGAAAGCCCCCTCCTCGAAAAGATTCCGCTCCTCGGCCTCGGCCAGCATGAACAGATCGGGCTTCACACGCCGCAGGCGCAGCGAGGTCTCGTTCCAGAACTCGATGGGAACCAGCATCGCCATGTCGCAGCGGAATCCGTCGACGTCGTGCTGCGTGAGCCAGAACTCCATGGCGTCGGCCTGCGCGCGCCACACGTCGCGGTCGGCGTAGTTGAGCTTGGCGGTGTCGGACCAGTCCCACGGCACGGCGGGACGGCCCGCGGCGTCGCGTTCGTACCACGAGGCGGGCTTTTCGGCGATCCACCGCGCGTCGCGCGCCGTGTGGTTGGCCACCCAGTCGAGCAGGACCCGCATGCCGAGGCGGTGGGCCTCGGCGACGAAGGCGTCGAAGTCAGCCATCGTGCCCAGCTCGGGGTTCACGGCGCAGTAGTCGCGGATCGAATAGTAGGAGCCGAGCGAGCCTTTGCGCCCGGCCTCCCCGATCGGATAGACCGGCATGAGCCACACGGCGTCGACGCCGAGGTCTTTGAGGAAAGGCAGTTTTGAAGTTGCCGCGCGCAGCGTGCCTTCGGGCGTGAGCTGGCGCACGTTCATTTCATACAGGACAGCCTGCGGCCAAAAACAATTCATAATTCACAATTCATAATTACCTTGTCCGCGATCAGCCGGCGCACGCCGCGGATTTCAAGTTCGACGGGGGCACCTTCGTTCGCCACCTCGACCGCATTGCGGGTGATCCGGACCGTCAGGACCCGGTCCCGGAAATTGACCTTGAACGAGAGGGACTCCCACGCGGCCGGCAACTGCGGGTCGAACGACAGCACGCCGTCGCGGACGCGCATGCCCCCGAAACCCTCGACCACCGAGAGCCACGAACCCGCCATCGAAGTGACATGGCAGCCCTCGCGGACCTCGCGGTTGTAGTCGTCGAGGTCCAGGCGCGCCGTGCGCAGGTAGAGTTCGTAGGCCTTGTCCAGATCGCCGATACGCGCGGCGAGGATGGCGTGGACGCAGGGCGAGAGCGACGATTCGTGGACCGTGCGCGCCTCGTAGAAGCGGAAATTGCGGCGGACGGTGTCGAGGTCGAAATCGTCGCCGAAGAAATAAAGCCCCTGCAACACGTCGGCCTGCTTGATCAAGCACGAGCGCAGGATGCGGTCCCACGACCAGCGCTGGTTGATGGGGCGATCCGCAGGGTCAAGGTCTTTGGCCAACGTCTGCTCCTTGTCCAGATAGCCGTCCTGCTGGAGGAAGATGCCCAGTTCGCGGTCCTCGCCGAAGTACATGCCGTCGGCGATTTCGAGCCACCGCTTCGTCTCGGCCGTCTCGTCGAAACGTCGCTTCGCGCAGATGCGCGCGTAGTCCGCAGGCCGGTTTTCACGCACCCACGCCGCCGACTCGGCGGCATAGCGCATCGACCAGCAGGCGATGTAGGAGGTATACCAGTTGTTGTCGACGTTGTTCTCGTACTCGTTGGGACCCGTGACGCCCAGCATGACATATTTTTGCCGCGCCCCGGACCACGTGATGCGCTGCGCCCAGAAGCGCGCCACGGACAGCAGCACCTCCAGCCCGCAGTCGGCCAAATACGCCGTGTCGCCGGTATAGCGGATGTAGTTGAAAATCGCGTAGGCGACGGCGCCGTTGCGGTGGATCTCCTCGAAGGTGATCTCCCACTCGTTGTGGCACTCCTCGCCGTTGACGGTGACCATCGGGTAGAGCGCCGCACCGTCGCGGAAGCCCAGCTTCGCAGCGTTTTCGATGGCCTTGTCGAGCTGGTTGTAGCGGTAGACGAGCAGTTCGCGGGCGACGGCCCGCCCGGCGGTGGCCAGGTAGAACGGCAGGCAGTAGGCCTCGGTGTCCCAGTAGGTCACGCCGCCGTATTTCTCGCCCGTGAAGCCCTTCGGACCGATATTCAGACGGGTGTCCACCCCGGTATAGGTTTGCAGCAACATGAAGATGCAGAAGCGGATGCCCTGCTGCGCCCGGGCGTCGCCCCCGATTTCGATGTCGCAGCCGTGCCAGCGGGCGGCCCAGGCGGCCGTCTGCTCTTCGAGCAGGGCCTCGAAGCCCGCCTCCTGTCCCGAAGCCGCGACGCAGCGCGCCGCGGCGATAAGGTCCGCCGGAGCGTGGTTGAGCGACGAGCAGATGCCCGCATATTTATATAAGACGGCGGCGCAGCCCTTTTCACGGCTGACCGCTGCGGTGGCCCGGACCTTCTCGGGGCGGGTTTCGCAATGCCACTCGGCGCCGTCCAGCTCGACGGCCTGCGCCCAGGCCGCCTCGAAACCGCTCTTTTTGGTACGGCTCTGCGTGGCGTCGGCCTCGGTCGAGACTTCCTCCCAGAACTTTTCGTCGTAGTTGGCGTCGGCATTGCGCACGTCGGCGTCGACATGAGGCGAGAAGGTGATCCGGGCCGCCCGGTTGAGCGGCGTGACGGCGTATTTCACGACGCCCAGTTCGCGGCGCGCCAGCGAGAGGAAACGAACCGTCTCGACGGCCACCTCGACGCCGTTTTTCAGCACGACCCTCATGCGGCGCGTCAGCACCGAGCGGCGCATGTCCGTCTCGCGGTAAAAGCTCTTCACCTCCGCGACGGTCGCCAGGTCGAGCGGCTCGCCGTCGACCGCGACATCGACCCCGATCCAGAACGCGGCGTTCGGGACCTTGGCGAAATACTCCGGGTAGCCGTTCTTCCACCACCCCACGCGGGTCTTGTCGGGATAATAGACCCCGCCGATATAATTGCCCTGAAGCGTCTCGCCCGAGTAACGCTCCTCGAAATTGGCCCGGCCGCCCATCACGCCGTTGCCCAGCGCGAAGAGCGACTCGGAAGAGAGCGCCCGCGAAGGGTCGAAGCGATCCTCGACGAGGCGCCAGGGATCGGTTTTTACATATCCGTCGTTCATAATCTATACTCTTTATCGCTCGTTTCACCGCCCCGGCCGCAGCCTTCCGCGGCGTTGCGCCGGGGTTGCAATCAGTCCCGGTCGATCTTCATCGCCAATTGTTCAAACGTAAACCCCGCGAAGGTTTCCAGCCGCATCGTGGCGGCCGAAAGCGACGCACCGCCCCCGACGCCCACCGAACGCATGCCCGCACGCGAAGCAGCCTCGATACCCGCGGCGGCGTCCTCGAAGACCACGCACACGGAAGGCGCGGCGTCCACGGCGGCGGCACCCTTCAGGAAAACCTCGGGATCGGGTTTGGCCCGCGAAACCTCGTTGCCGTCGACCACGGCGTCGAACAGCGGCCGAAGGCCGCACCGGTCGAGGATCGTCCCCGCGTTCTTCGACGCCGAGCCGAGCACCGTCCGCACGCCGCGGCTGCGCACGTCGTGCAAAAACGCCGCCACGCCCGGAAGCACCTCGGCGGGTGTCATTTGCGAAACAAAACGCAGGTAACGCGCATTCTTTTCGGCGGCGAGACGCTCCCTCTCGGCGGCGGAAAAACGCCCCTCAAGCCCTCCGGCGCGCAGGACGATCTCCAGCGACGCCATGCGGCTCACACCCTTGGTCGCTTCGCCCTGCACGGGCGTGAATTCAAAGCCCAGTTCACGAGCCAGCGCGGCCCACGCCAGATAGTGGTAGCGGGCCGTATCGACGACAACTCCGTCCAAATCGAATATGCAGCAGTCTATCATTTTTTGAATTTCGGATACCAAAGATACGATTTTTTTGCAAAAAAACACGTATCCGGCAACGCATTACCTACATACTTGTAAAATATCACCTTCGAAAAGCGGCTGTTTTTCAGAATTAATTTATATCTTTGCGCACGTAATTACAATCAACGCCTTATTAAAAATGAAGCAACTCTGCCTTCTCATCGGGACAGCGGTCCTCGGCATACTGCTCGTTTCGTGCTCCGCACAGAAGCGCGTATGGTATCTGCAGGACGCCCAGCCCTTCACACCTGAACAAATCGCCGAAAACGGACAGATCCGCATCAAGCCGCTCGACCGGCTGACGATCGTCGTCAACAGCAAGGACCCCGAACTGGCAGTGCCGTTCAACTCGGCGACCTCCTACAATTCGCTCACGGGAACCAACATCTCCGGCGCGGCAAACTCGCAGGCGCTCCAGATGCGCACCGTCGACGAGAACGGCATGCTCGAAATGCCCGTGATCGGCAAGATCGAATGCAAGGGCAAGACCCGCAGCGAACTGGCCCAGGCCATCGCCAAGAAGATCATCGACGGCGGATATATCAACGACCCCACGGTCAACGTACAGTTCGCCGACATGAAGATTTCGGTCATCGGCGAAGTGGCCCGCCCCGGATTCTACGATGTCACACGCGACAAGGTTTCGATTTTCGACGCTCTGGCGATGGCCGGCGACATGACCGTATACGGCGTGCGTTCGGAGGTGGCCGTGACGCGCGAGGTGGACGGCGTGCGCACGATCGAATACCTCGACCTCACATCGACCGACATCTTCAACTCCCCGGCTTTCTACCTCCAGCAGAACGACGTGGTATACGTGAAACCCAACAAGTACAAGGCGCAGACGGGCGAGATCAGCCAGAACCGCAATTTCTACCTTTCGCTGGTGGGAACGGCGATTTCGGTGGCGACACTCATCGTAACCCTCACCAAATAGCAAGGCTCCATGGCAGAACAACAGATCAATTCACAGATACAGACCAACAACGAAGAACTGACGAACACGATCACCCTGCACGACATCATCCGCATGGTGATCGCCAACTGGTATTGGTTCGTGCTTTCGACCGTATGCTGTCTCTGCGCGGCCTACTACTATCTGGCCAGCACCCCGAAGATTTACAGCCGCACGGCGACCATTCTGGTCAAGGACAGCCGCAAGGGCGGAGACGTGGATCTCACGGCATTCAGCGATCTGGCGGGATTCCAGAACCGCCGCAACGTCGACAACGAAGTATTCATCCTCCAGTCGCGGCGTCTGATGACCAACGTGGTCAAGCAGCTCAACCTGACGGTCAACTATTCGGTGAGCGACGGGCTCCGCCGGCGCGACCTCTACGGCCAGGCCCCGATCGACGTGAAGTTCATCAACGACAACGACAACCAGTCGCTCGCAATGGAGATCACGCCGATCGACGACGACAAAATCCGGTTGAGCGAATTCAAAGACCAGTTCGTCACCAAGCACGAGAGCCGCAGCGTCATCACGGCGGCTTACGGTGACACGATCCCGACTCCCGTGGGCCAGGTCGTGGTGCAGAAGTCGCTCTACATGGCCCCCGACTACATCGGGGTTCCGATCCGCGTGACCAAGAGTTCGCTGGGACGGACCACCAACGCCTACCGCGCAGCCGTGAAAAGCGACGTGGCCAACAAGCAGGCTTCGGTGGTGACCATCTCGATGAACAACACCGTCCCCCGGCGCGCCGAAGACGTGATCAACACGCTGATCGAGGCCTACAACGAAGACGCCATCGAGGACAAGCGCCGCGTATCGGTTGCTACGGGCAAGTTCATCAAGGCCCGTCTGGACGTTATCGGACGCGAGCTGGGCGACGTGGACCGCAATATCGAGGACATCAAGAAGGACAACCGGATGGTGGACATCACCTCGGAGGCCGCGCGCAGCGTGTCGGAAAGTTCGCGCTACAAGACGGAAGGTCTTTCGCTCGAAAACCAGATCAACGTGGCGGAGTACATTCGCACCTACCTGAACGACCCGAAAAACGTCGGTGAACTGATTCCGGCGATGGCGGCCGCGGGAACCAACACGGCCATCGCCAAGCAAATCGAAGATTACAACTCGGCGATCCTGCGCCGCGAGAAACTGCTGGAGAACAGTTCGGAGCGCAGCCCCGTCATTCAGGACCTCGACAACCTGCTGGCCGCCGTGCGGCGTTCGATCATCTCGTCGCTCGACTCCAACATCTCGACGCTCGAAATCCAGCGCGACGCCATGCGCAAGGAGGAGACGCAGGCCAACATCCGCATCTCGACCATGCCTTCGCAGGAGAAGGTCATCCTGGGCATCACGCGCCAGCAGAAGATCAAGGAAGAACTGTTCCTCTACCTGCTGAACAAGCAGGAGGAGAACCAGCTCAACTACGCCGTGGCAGAGAGCAACTCACGGTCGATCGACTACGCCTACGGCAGCAACGCTCCCGTATCGCCCCGACCGATGATGATTCTGGGCATCGCCCTGATCGTGGGTCTGGCCATTCCCTTCGGCCTGCTCTACCTGATCGGCATGCTCGACACGACCATCCGCGGTCGCAAGGACATCGAGGACAATGTCAACGCCCCGTTCCTGGGCGACATCCCCTACCACGAGGGCGGCGGCAAGGCCGGGATCGTGGTGCGCGAAACGGGCCGCGACGCCCTGTCGGAGGCTTTCCGCATTCTGCGCTCGAACATGACGTTTATGAGCGTCTCGGCCGGAACCGACATCCGCACCATTCTCTTCACCTCGTCGGACCCGCACGCAGGCAAGACCTTCGTGGCGACGAACCTGGCCATGACCCTCGCCATGGCCGGCAAGCGCGTGCTGCTGATCGACCTCGACCTGCGCCGCCATGCCCTGTCGTCCCAGCTGGGCCACAGCAACAGCAAAACCGGCATCACGAGCTATCTCGCAGGAACGGTCTCCGATGTGGAGAGCATGATCCAGAACTCCGGATTCCACCAGAATCTCGACGTGATTTACGCAGGAGTGCAGCCGCCCAACCCGGCGGAGATGCTCCTTTCGGACAAACTCGACAAGCTCATCGCCGAAATGCGCGGCAGATACGATTATGTCTTCCTCGACAGTACGCCCGCCATGTCGGTGGCCGACGCAATTATCACCGACCGGCTTGCGGACCTCTGTATATACATCGTACGCGAGGGCGTGCTCGACCGGCGCCAGCTGCCCGACATCGAGCGGCTCTACCGCGAGAAGAAGCTCCACAACATGTGCATCGTTCTGAACAGCACCCGCGCCCGCCGTCACGGATATGGATACGGGTATGGCTACGGAGACGATTACAAGGAAGTAAGCTACCGCAAACGCATCAAGCTCTTCTTCCGGTCGCTGGCACATAAAGTAAAACGGTAACGATGGCCATTCACGACGCAACAATAGCCATCGACTTCGACGGTACGGTCGTAACGCATGCCTACCCGGAGATCGGTGAGGATGCGGGGGCGGCGCCCGTGCTGAAAGAGCTGACGGACAACGGTTGCCGACTGATCCTCTACTCGATGCGGCACGGAAAACTGCTGGACCGCGCGGTGGAATGGTTCCGCGTCCGGGGCATTCCGCTCTACGCCGTGAACGAAAACCCGTCGCAGAAGCGCTGGACCTCGTCGCCGAAGATTCATGCAGACCTTTACATCGACGACTGCAATCTGGGATGTCCGCTGCGGTTCATCGACGGAGAGAAACATCCCGTGGCCGATTGGGCCAAGATCCGCGAGCAGCTCGTCCGGGAAGGTTTTCTGGACTGACGCGCAGAAAGTCGGGGGGGGGGCTGACGAAGGCCCAAACCGGATAATAAAAAAGCGAGACTTTTCAAAGTCTCGCTTTTTTTGCAGGCAGGCGGACTGAAGCAGGCAGAGCGGCAGAGCGGCAGAGCAGGCAGAGCAGGCAGAGCGGCTGGAGCGGCTGGAGCGACGGGCAGAAGTATACAGGCGGTGGCAAAAACAGGCAGAGGTAGGCCTATAATGACAGAGATAATAGGAGCTGGCAAGTTCCGGGCATCGTGAAGAACGGGACGGATGGGTAGCACTCAAGTGCGTCCCATTCGTCCCGTTCGGGAGAATTACGGAAATGACTGCATCTAAAGCAGAAGCAGGTTTTTGATTATCGCGGAGCAGATTTTGCCATAACGCAGTTCGGCCCGGACGGGACATACCGAAGTATTTCCCGTTCGGGCCGGACAAGGCAGGGCGAAAGATGCCCGTGAGAATCGAAAACTACGCCCAGAGATTCCGGGGATATTTACCCTCGGCAATCATCTTCTCGATGGCGGCCATCAGCGCGGGTTTGTCCTCCTTGTAGGTGACGCCGTGCCACTGGGCGGCCGAACGCAGCACGCGGAGCGTAGCCGTGCCGTCGCCGATCAGCTTGTTGACCATCGTCGGGATGTAGAACTCCGACTTGATATTGTCCTTGTTGGCCTCGAACCAGACTTTGAAGTACTCCTTCGAGTAGGTGAAGAAGTCGGGCGTGAAGCCGAAGAGGTTCATCGAAACGGGAGTGTCCTCGGAGAGAGGCTCGTCGGCGCCGTTGTCGTGGAAGACGATCCGGCCGTCGGGCATCCGCTCGATCTGCGTCCGCTCGACCATCGACGTGAGGTCGCCTTTCGGATCGACGCCGCAGACGCCGCGCGAGACCGTACCGTTCTCCGAAAGCGTCTTGTTCAGGTCGTAAGCGACCATGCAGTAGCTGTTGCGGCTCTCGCCGAGCTGCGCCAGGTAGTCCCCGATGGTCTTATAGGCCTCGGCGCCGTAGAAATCGTCGGCGTTGATCACGGCGAAGGGTTCGTGAACCGCATCGGCTGCCATCATCACGGCGTGGTTCGTACCCCACGGCTTGACACGGCCTTCGGGAACGGCAAGACCTTCGGGCAGGTAGTCGAGTTCCTGGAAAACGAAATCCACGGCGATGCGTCCGCCGAAACGGTCGGCCGAGAAGACCTCGCGGAACTCCTTCTCGAAGGAGTGGCGGATGACGAAGACGACCTTGCCGAAACCGGCGCGGATGGCGTCGTAGACCGAATAGTCGATGATGGCCTCGTTGTTGGGACCAACACCGTCCATCTGTTTGAGCGACCCGTAGCGGGAGCCCATGCCCGCGGCGAGTACCAGTAATGTGGGTTTTACCATGTTATTTTATCTGTTTATGACATTGGTTCAAAACATCCACAAAGGTAAAAAATTAAGCGCGCCCCGCAAAGGATTTATGCAAATTTGCCTATCTTTGTAGGGTTAACAAAGAGAAATCGTACCCGGAGAGATGAAATTTCTGAAAACCATACGGGCATGGTGGCGCGGCCTGTTCCGCAAACGCCGGTTCAACATGCTCAACGCCACGGACAACACCGAAGAGTGGCACATGCACCTCTCGCCGGCGAGTATCCTCGCGGGACTGGTGGCGTTCATGCTGATGCTCTTCATCCTCACGCTGTCGCTGGTGGCGTACTCCCCCATCCTGGAATTCCTGCCCGGATACCGCACCGAGGCCGACCGTTCGCGCGAAAGCCTCGTGCAGAACATCATCCGGCTCGACTCGATGGAGCGCATGATGAACGACATGCTGACCTACAACGAGAACATAGCCCTGATCATGGAGGGGCGCACGCCCGTGGCGCGCGTGCTCGCCTCGTCGGACTCGTCGCGCATCAGCAAGGTGCTGGTGATGCCCTCGCACGAAGACTCGCTCCTGCGGGCCCAGATGGAGGGCGACGGCGAATACGCCATCGCCGGACAGGGCGGCTCGCGGCGCAAGGTGCGCGAGGCCATCGAGCTGGCGACGCCCGTCGAGGGAATCATAACCGGAAAATTCGACATCCGGCAGGGAAATTTCGGCGTGAAGATCGCCGCGACCGCCGCCGACCGCATCACGGCCATCGACAACGGCACGGTGGTTCAGAGCCTCTGGACCCCGGAGACGGGTTACATCGTGGTCCTGCAACACGCCGGGAACCTGATCTCGGTCTACAAGAACCTCTCGCAGTCGCTCGTAACGACCGGCCAGACCATCCGTTCGGGCGAACTGATCGGCTACAACGCCGAAGTGCAGGACGGAGAGGTCCGGCTCTTCGAATTCGAACTCTGGAACAACGGCAAACCCGTGGACCCCGAGGGGTACATCGTCTTCTGACAAACGCATGAAACAAAGACTCGCAATACTGGGTTCGACCGGCTCGATCGGCGTGCAGACGCTCGACATCGCCCGCGAAAACCCCGGCCGCTTCGAGGTCCGCGTCCTCACGGCCAACCGCAACTGGGAACGACTGGCCCGACAGGCCCGGGAATTCGACGCCGACGCGGCGGTGATCGCCGACAAACAGCACTACGCGCAGCTGCGCGACGCACTCGCGGGAACCGACACCAAAGTATATGCCGGAGAGGAGGCCGTGGCGCAGGTCGCGGCCGGAGGCGGCACGGACGTGGTGGTGAACGCCCTGGTGGGCTACGCCGGACTCGCTCCCACGGTGGCGGCCATCGAGGCAGGCAAGAAGCTCGCGCTGGCCAACAAGGAGTCGCTCGTGGTGGGCGGCGAATACGTAATGCGGCTGGCGGCCGAAAAGCGTGCCCCGATCCTGCCGATCGACTCGGAACATTCGGCCATCTTCCAGTGCCTGGTGGGCGAGCAGTCGCCCATACGGCGGCTCATGGGCGAGCGCGCCCCGGTCAGAAGGCTGATCGTCACGTGCAGCGGCGGCGCATTCCGCGACTTCCGGGCCGAAGAGCTGGCGAACGTCACGGTGGAGCAGGCCCTGCGCCACCCCCAGTGGGACATGGGCGCGAAGATCACGATCGACTCGTCGACGCTCGTGAACAAGGGGTTCGAGGTGATCGAGGCCCACTGGCTGTTCGGGACCCCGGCGGAACGGATTTCGGTGTTGCTCCACCCGCAGTCGATCATCCATTCGATGGTCGAATTCGAGGACGGCGCGATCAAGGCCCAGCTCGGAACGCCCGACATGCGCCTGCCGATCAGCTTCGCGCTGCTGTACCCCGACCGGGCGAACCGTCCCGGCGAGCGGTTCAACTTCCTGAACCATCCGCAGCTGACCTTCGCCGAAGTGGACCGCGCGAAATACCCGGCGCTCGACATCGCCTACGACTGTCTGCGGCGCGGCGGCACGGCGGCCTGCACGATGAACGGCGCAAACGAGGTGGCCGTGGCGGCGTTCCTCGCCCGCAAATGCGCATGGCTCGACATCGTGCGCGCCATCCGCTACGCGCTGGAGCACGCCGCATTCGTCCCCTCGCCCACCCTGGCCGATTACGCCGAGGCGAACGCCGAAGCCCGCGCGCTGGCGGCGGAGTTCCTACAATTAAAAAATTAAAAATTAAAGCTTGTGGACATTCTTGTAAAAATCATTCAGTTCTTCCTCTGTTTCACCATCCTGATAGGCATTCACGAGATGGGTCACTTCATCATGGCGCGCAGGATATCAGGGCTTAAACCCAAAGAATCGAAAGACATAACTACTCCGAACCGCCCCGACCGTTACCGGTGTAGTTTTCAGGGAGATACTGAAAAGGAAAATGACAAAAACCACAATGTCATGAGGGAGTGGAGTGTAGCAGTTTTTGTGACGCAGCGCATAAATTATCCCTGTGACTGGCGTAGCTAAAATTCTTAGCCATACTGGACAACTCCCCTATGGAGTCATAATCTTAATCAATCATTTGATTAAGAATGGACTGTGCGATGAATAATCCTGCCATGACAATCAAGGGTGAACAGGCGAAAAAACAGCTGATTGCTGCCGCACTGGCGCAGTTTGGTGAATATGGAATGAACGCCACCACTCGCGAGATAGCCGCCCAAGCCGGGCAGAATATCGCTGCCATCACCTACTACTTCGGTTCGAAAGAAGATTTGTACCTCGCCTGCGCCCAGTGGATTGCCGATTTTATTGGCGAGCAGTTCCGTCCGCATGCCGAGGAAGCCGAACGCTTGT
>OGLE01001862.1_pt1 | contig 15082 bp, 10 predicted proteins | sample 1572671 | NCBI WGS metagenome assembly OGLE01 (sample SAMEA2581923, study PRJEB24529) | metagenome | biome: Human gut stool | place: China | collected 2011 | reverse complement strand
CAGTAGGTTCTGTACACGAAGGTACTATCATCGAAATGCTGGATAAGGGTGCTGTTGTTGCTTTGCCTTATGGTGTAGAAGGTTTCGCTACTCCGAAACACCTCGTTAAAGAAGACGGCTCACAAGCCCAATTGGATGAGAAACTGGAATTCAAAGTGATTGAGTTCAACAAGGATGCTAAGCGTATTATCTTGTCTCACAGCCGTATCTTCGAAGATGCTGCCAAGGCAGAAGAAAGAGCAGAAAAGAAAGCTGCTAAGAAAGCTGCACCGAAGAGAGAAGATGCTCCTTCTATCCAAAACCAGGCTGCATCTACCACTTTAGGTGATATCGATGCTTTGGCTGCTTTGAAAGAGCAAATGGAAGCTGGAAAGAAGTAATCACTTCTATATATAAATAAGGTAAGGGCACTTGTGTAAACAGGTGCCCTTTCTTGTTTTATATTTTGGTAGAATTTTGAGGAATAGAGACTGTTTCTTTATTTTATGACTATCTTTGCAAAGTTTGAATTGGCAATAGAATTGGCCGGCAAGCAATTTTTTACTATTGCCGGATTAAAGGCGCTTCTGTAAAAAGAGATAAGGATTGTTTTAACGTAGCATCATGGAAAAGTTTGACTTGCATATACTCGGTTGTGGTTCCGCATTGCCCACAACACGTCATTTCCCTACTTCGCAAATTGTGAATATGCGCGATAAGTTGTTTATGATTGATTGTGGGGAAGGAGCGCAGCTGCAGTTCCGTAAATCACATCTGAAGTTTTCACGTTTGAATCATATCTTTATCTCCCATTTGCATGGGGATCATTGTTTTGGCTTGTTGGGGCTGATTTCCACCCTCAATCTTTTGGGACGTACAGCCGAATTACACATTCATTCTCCAAAAGGTTTGGAAGGCCTGATGATACCCATGCTTGATTTTTTCAACCGCCAGATGACTTATAAAGTGATTTTCCATGAGTTTGGCACAAAAGCGGCTGCAGTTATTTATGAAGACCGCTCATTGACGGTGACTACCATTCCGTTGCGTCATCGCATGCCCTGTTGTGGCTTTTTGTTTGCTGAGAAGCAGCGTCCTAACCATATTATCCGCGAAATGATAGACTTCTATCAAGTGCCTGTATATGAGTTGAACCGCATTAAGAATGGAGCCGATTATGTAACTCCGGAGGGAGAGGTCATAGCGAATGCACGTTTGACACGTCCTTCTGAAACTCCCCGCAGTTATGCATATTGTTCAGATACCATTTATTTGCCTTCTGTTGTAGAACAGATAAAAGGAGTCGATTTGTTATTTCATGAAGCTACTTTCGCCGATGAAGATGCGCCGCGTGCCAAGGAGACATTTCATACAACAGCCACGCAGGCTGCACAGATAGCCAGGGATGCAGGGGTGAAAAAATTGATGATAGGGCATTTTTCTGCCCGTTATGAGGATGAAAATGTCTTGTTGAAAGAAGCGGTTGCCATCTTTCCGGATACACAGCTTGCTAAAGAAACGCTTTGTGTATCGGTATGAATCAAACTTTTCGTAACTTTGCGCTAGTCGAAGATAAGCTGCGAATCAGCATAAAAAATGAACGGGTTCATTTTGTTTTGCTTTCGGTTTAGATAAATTCCTCACGTTCGTAAGAAGAAAAGAGTTTCTTCTTATCTCACTTAATCGGAATTTTGCGTTATCTTTGGCAGTCTAAAATAACAAATGCGATTAGAATATTTATGGACCCTTCCTATAATGAACGCGAAGTGTTGGCCCTCTTGCAGGATGAAAGTACACAGAAGCGGGGATTTGAGATGATTGTCGCCCAATATAGCGAACAGCTGTATTGGCAAATCCGTCGTATGGTACTCTCTCATGACGATGCCAACGATTTACTTCAGAATACTTTCATTAAAGCATGGATGAGCATTGATTATTTCCGGGCAGAGGCGAAGTTGTCGACTTGGCTCTATCGCATTGCTTTGAATGAATGTCTTACTTTTCTGAATAGACAGCGTGCTACAGCTACAGTATCGTTGGATGATCCGGAGGCTGATGCCCTTCAGAAATTGGAAAGCGACCCTTATTTCTCGGGAGACAAGGCGCAAATGGTTTTACAGAAAGCCCTGCTTTCTTTACCGGAAAAACAGCGTATGGTGTTTAACTTGAAATACTACCAAGAAATGAAGTATGAAGAAATGTCGGAAATCTTTGGTACTTCCGTAGGTGCCTTGAAAGCTTCCTACCACCATGCCGTGAAGAAAATAGAAAAGTTTTTGGGTGAGGAGTATTAAACCTTTGCCCGGCAATGATGTCTAAACTAACAGAGAGGAGAAAGCTTATGAAAGAAGAAGATAAAATACTGAAAAAGGTGGGAACGGAAAATCCTTTCCGCGTTCCTGACGATTACTTTGAGAATCTTACTTCGGAGGTGATGAGCCGGCTTCCAGAAAAAGAGAAACCTGCCATTCTGCAAAAGGAACCGACAAGATGGGAGAAAGTAAGACCATGGTTGTACATGACCGCCATGTTTATCGGTGCGGCATTGATCATCCGGGTGGCCTCTTCAGACCGTACTCCTGCTATGGATCGTGTAGCCAATGATGACACAGAGATGGAGATAGAATATATCAATACGGTTTTGGAAAACTCGATGATGGATGATTATTCCTTATATGTATATCTTGCAGATGCTGAAACAGAGTGAGAAAAGAACTTAACTGAATGAAAAGAACAATGAAAAAGCTAATCATTTTATTTGTAATGATGTGTGGCATGATGCCCTTGCTTTGGGCGGCGGACGGATGTAACCAGCGCTTGACCCAAGATGAATTCCGTGCCAAGCAGAAAGCCTATATTACGGAGAAGGCCGGTTTAACCAAGGAGGAGGCCGCTAAATTCTTTCCTCTTTATTTTGAGTTACAGGACAGGAAGAAGCAGCTGAATGACGAGGCGTGGAGTCTGATTCGGAAAGGGAAGAATGAGAATACTACCGAAGCGCAGTATGGAGAAATTATGGAAGGCGTCTATGATGCCCGTATCGCTTCTGACCGCTTGGATAAAACATATTTCGATAAATTCAAGAAGATATTATCCTGTAAAAAGATTTATCTGGTACAGAGAGCAGAGATGCGTTTTCATCGCGAACTGCTGAAAGGGATGAATAAGAAAGGAAATGTTCCTCCAAAGAAACCGCAAAGGAATAAATAATACCGTAAGGGGGAATTTAAGCAGCCCCTAAACAGAAAAGGCGGTCAAAACTCAAATTTTGAAAATATGAGCTTATAATTCGAGCATATTAAAAGACTAAAGAAAGGGTCGTATCCTTACTCAATACAGAGTTTGATACGGCCCTTTTTATAATCTGTAACTTTGGGTGGAGTGGTCATTTCTTAGTTTCCAGTGCTTTTGCTTCCTCCCACAATTTATCCATTTCTTCCAGTGTCATGTCATGCAAGTCTTTACCTTCCTTTATGGTATGGGCTTCCAGATAATTGAAGCGGTTGATAAATTTCTGGTTCGTTCGCTCCAATGCGTTGTCCGGGTTGATTTTATAGAGGCGGGCAGCATTGATGAGACTGAACATGACATCCCCGAATTCAGCTTCTGCCTTCTCCTGGTCCATGTGGGCAACTTCTACCTGGAACTCCTGGATCTCTTCTTTCACTTTGTCCCATACCTGTTCACGCTCTTCCCAGTCGAATCCTACGTTACGGGCTTTATCCTGAATACGATAAGCCTTTATGAGTGAAGGAAGGGCGGAGGGCACACCACTCAGTACGGTTTTATTGCCGTCCTTCTCTTTCAGTTTCAGTTGTTCCCAGTTCTCCGAGACTTGTCCGGCTGTTTCTGCCTTCACATCACCGAATACATGGGGATGACGGAAAATGAGCTTCTCACAAAGGCGGTCACAGACGTCTTTCATGTCGAAATCACCGGTTTCACTGCCTATTTTAGCATAGAAAGCTACATGGAGCAGCACATCGCCCAGCTCTTTACAGATGTCATTCTTGTCATCGCGCATCAGGGCGTCACAAAGTTCGTAGGTTTCTTCTATGGTATTGGGGCGCAGACTTTCGTTCGTTTGTTTACGGTCCCAGGGACATTTCTCGCGGAGTTCGTCGAGTATGTCAAGGAAACGGCCAAAGGCTTCCATTTGTTCTTTTCTTGAATGTGGCATCTCATTTATTGTTTTTATATTCTTCGTATGAAATAAGCAGTCCTATTACTTCGGAGTAATTCTTGCGACCGCTTTGTATTTTGTTTCCTTTCAAGTATAAGTCATAGATCCAGTCTTGAATGTCACCGATCAGTGGGCTGTATTTTGCCATCCAATATTCCTGGTTGGTTTGTGCCAGTTCGATGATCTCCGGACGTATGCGTCTGAAGAGCCGGGTATACTCTTCTTCATTCATTAGCCGACGGGCATTTCCCAATACATGGGACAGCACGGAGAGATAACCGCTGAAGCGGATTCCTCTGGCCTCCGAACGGGTACATACTTGATAAGCATAGAAATTTGCTTCCGCTTCACTCGTGATTCCCAGCAAGTGCGCCAGCTCATGGGCGTATGTGGCAGGATACTGAGGCGGAAGCAAATCGCCGTTCAGGGTAAATTCGCAGAAGAAAGGTCCCATGCTGCCCGTCACTCCAACCATGGAGATTAACGGGGTGAACAGCATGGTCTTTACCCGCGGAGACTGATGGGGAGGGCGGTGTACGCCTAATGAATGACTGATCCGGTCATATCCGCGGACGCTCTCCCGGCAAACCAATGGTTCGTTGATGGAAGTGACCTGTACATAGGAGGCATTCAGACTATCTACATAACTGTTTACAAATCTCTGGAAATTCTCCGGAGTATAGGCTGTATAGGGAATGCCTGTCCTTCCGTAGAAATCTTTTTGCGAGTAGTTCAGCCCCCATGCCAGGTAGAACCATGCATATACCCATAGCAGATATTCAACGTCATTCCACAGAATACGTTTCCAGCTCTTTTTCCGGTAGCAACGGGCATAGACAGGATAGACGATGATTCCAATGATACTGAGAAAGATGAACAGGTCTCCTGCCGCAAAGGGGACAAGACGTGAAAAAGAGGACAGACAGTAAGAAATAACGGGATATACAGATTGTGCATAAACGTTTCCCCACAAAGGGATGAGTTGCGTAGCCCACGTAATAAACAATAGTATGCCCAATATCGCATATCTTATTTTTAGCCTATATCTCATAGTGAACTCTCTTTTGTAGAGGCAAAAATATGCAATTAAATTTTAATTCATTAATTTTGCGCCCATTATTCGCAATAAATTAATTATAGAGATAAAAAATATGGAATTAGCAAGTAAGTACAACCCCGCTGACGTGGAGGGAAAGTGGTACCAATATTGGTTGGACCACAAATTATTCAGTTCGAAACCCGATGGTCGTGAGCCTGAAATTGGCCGATCATACAGAGTTTGAGGAACGATCAAATTTACACCTGAGCTGTCCGTTAATCGTCGAGCCACATCTCGTAATGGGACAGCAATCAAATCATAACTGAGAGTTGAATCCGCACGATTATATACAATCGAAGGCACTGGTGGAGGAGCAATGGGCGCTTGATAAGGGAATATGGAAACGATATTACCCACAACACGAATATCCAATCCATATTGTTCACATAAAAACAATATTAAATCTGCTATTCTTGCGCGAGAAAAATTGCAACTCACCAAAAGGTTGGCACCATCCTGTACGCTAAGATTGACACCTCCAACTTGAGCAACAGAACGTAATAATTCTGAAAGCGACACTTGACCTACAGATAGATCCACTTCACTCAAATAAGTAGTATCTCGCAAGATTAAAGTATCCAAACGCGCTCGCACCTGAGCGATACGCTCCGTTTCACTGCTTTGAGCATGAAGATCTCCGCAAATGCAACATAATAGCCCGACACATATTAAAAGGTATATTTTTTTCATAAGCAGCATGGCTATTAAATTATTCTCGAAGTAACGGTAACAGTTCCTCTAAAGAGGTTTGCCCTGCATGGAACAATTCAAGAGCAGCATCTCGCAACGTAGTAACTCCTCGCTCTTTTAATTGCACACTCACATCTGGGCGATTTTCCCGAACGGCATCTGCAAGCTCTTCATCTATGGGAATGACTTCATAAATAGCCTTACGTCCTTTGTAACCCGTAAAATAACATCGTTCACATCCAACAGAACGGAAATATACGGTATGAGCTATCGCTTTTGACTTTCCATAAATCTGATTACACTCTGCTTCTGTTAATTCTGCAGGTTGCTTACAATCCGGACACAACAAACGCACCAGTCTTTGTGCCACACAAAGGATCAACGTACCTGAAAGCAAATATGGATGAACGCCCATATCATTAAGACGCGAGACACTTCCCCACGCACTATTCGTATGAATAGTTGAAAACACCAAATGGCCGGTAAGCGAACTGCGAATTGCCATGGCAGCGGTATCGGCGTCTCGAATCTCACCAAGCATAATAATATCTGGATCTTGCCGAAGAAACGTACGCAAAGCAGCACCAAAGGTTAAACCGATCTCCTCCTTAAGTTGAACTTGATTGACTCCCTCCAATGTATATTCAACTGGATCCTCAATCGTTAAAATATTACTCGACTCACGATTTAACTGTCGGAGCGTCGCATAGAGCGTTGTACTTTTCCCCGACCCTGTCGGCCCCGTAATTAACACCATACCATGAGGACGTGAAATAGCCGCCGTATAATCGGACAGTTGCCGTGCCGTAAACCCCAAATTTGTCAATTCCAGCAGTTCTGCATGACGGGTTAATAAGCGCAATACAACTTTTTCTCCATAAATAGTCGGTAAAGACGAAACACGTAAATCAAACTTCCGGTCTGCTCTGTGATATAAAATACGCCCATCCTGAGGTAAACGACGTTCTGAAATATCGAGACCCGACATAATTTTAATCTGATTCACCAGCGAGACATAATTACCACGATCAAGTACATATTTTTCGATGAGTTTTCCATCTATTCGTAACCGAACCCGACAACGATCTTCGTATGATTCAAAATGAATATCACTCGCATACTCATCAAAGGCTTGTCCTATCAAATCCATAAGAAAGCCTTGGCCACTTCCGATTCGTGTCCGATCTGTCAAATGAGGAGCGGCAGTCTGTTTATCATCACGACGATAGTAGCTGTTTAATAAACGTGATAATTCATTAGATTCGATCGGCTCAATTGCAATCTTAAAGCCTGATAGTACTTCAATTTCTTGTATAACATTTGTATAATTTCTTGATTTTTCACCTACACAACTTACACACCCATCCCCTTTGCGAGCATACGGAACAAGACGATAACTCCACGCTTCATGTGAAGTAAAAAGTTGTATAATCTCAGTCGGTATACGTTCCGGAATAGTCATGAGAAATTGGTATAAAAACGATAAAATAATTGAATCGTAAAAATTGAACCAATAGCTGAAACCAAAGGAATTGTCACTACTCGTCGGGCTGTGATCCTCATTATACACCAATATGCTAGGCCCAGCAAACAACCGCCAAACAACAAGATGAAATATTCGGATAACGTAACCTGCGGAGTCAGCAATAGCATAAATATTAAATCACCAGACCCACAATGCTGATTAAAATCGTTTCGCTGACCTCGGTAACGTAGTTTCAAATAGAGCCACACGCCACCAACCATCCAACACAATAGAATTATATTCAACAAACTATTGTATATAATTCCATTTAATGGGAATGACAATATGGCAGAAAACAAACCCGATAAACCAAACAATCCCAACCAAAACAGGGATACGCTCCGATATCGTATAATTACAGTGTAAGGAGGCTATTAGGGAAAAAATCAATACAGAAGTTGGAATCAAAAGGAATAGTTCAATGAGCTGTTGTCCAATCATTATTTCGTCATCAAACATTAATTCTTACAATAAATTTTCCTTCAACACTCACAATAACACAATAAAATACAATACCTTACATTGATTTTACTTTGTAAAGTAATTTACTCGATTCTGCTATACATACTTCTATCAATTACAATTTGGACTTTAGTCCTTGACTGTCTCCCGTAGATTTTTATCCTGGTCTATTTCCCAGACATTGTATTCTCCATCGCCATCAAAGTCTACCACAGCAGTAGCTGTTGCTTTAAATCCGTGTTCAGAAGCTTCAACAATTTCGATTCGATAATTCGCATGTCCTCCGTCCGTAACCAAAGGTTGCTGCTCAAAACCTAATTCTTCAAGAGAAGGAGAATATTTTGAGTATGTATAAAAATTGTTTTTTTCCAACGTGTGTAAAAAAACAAGCTGTTGCTGAGCTTCGGTACTTTTAGCCCGTGAAATCAAGGGCATCAGATTAGGCAAAGCTACCAACACCAATATGCCAATAATCACCAATACAACAAGTAATTCCGGCAAAGAAAAAGCCGACACTCGACAAACACACACTCGCTTCATAATCAAACAATTGATTCAATAAAACTTGTTTATTTTTTGTTTCTATACGAAGATCGCAAGTGTAATGGACATATTATGATAAGTTACTATTCACTCTACTATTTTCCCCTCACAACAGACAACCATCTATCTAATAATCAATACAATAATCAAGAATACATATATTCATTGGCGAATAGAAATTCAAAAAAACAAATCAATCATCCATATCTATCATAAACTCATATCATTTTTTATACAATTACACAGATCTAATAGAATAACACCTATAATCTATGTCTCATTAACAAGCTCACAACTAATCTCAGTAAAAAAAAATAATGAATTCACGAATTTACCCTAATACCAGCTTCATTATTCTTCTTAAAGCAATTAACAATAATTCAAAAAGCTATTGATTTAAACCCTCTTACTCACAAAAAAGAGGGAGTTATTATACACTTATCTATTTTTTCAATTCGATGTTAAGATCTTTACTAACAGAGAATACATAGCATTGTCTATTTGTATTTACATGTCTCTTGTCTTCGCAGTTTACTACAATCCATATTTTCTAACCAACTAATACAACCGCTTATGAACTCATTTACTTTTAAATTAGTAAGTCTGTTCCTTTGTTGTACAATAGGAGCGGCCGTACCAGGTTACGGACAACAGACGATTACCCCTCCTTCGCCGGAGGCCGCAGCTATGATACGAAGTATCAACATACCGGTAGGACATTATACCGGCACTGTTGATGTTAATATTCCATTATACACAATTAAAACACGAGACTTTGAAATTCCCATTCAACTACAATATCACACCACAGGAATCAAAGTACAAGATTGTGCGACATGGGTAGGATTAGGATGGCGCCTTACCGCTGGTGGTAGTGTTGTACATATTATTCGTGGGAATAGCCGAGATGATGCTGAATTCGGATATGCCAATTGGGGAACTGTGGTCAACAATGCATCATGGGCCCTGAATGAGTTTAATCGTATCTCTTCTTATGATTGTGAACCTGACAATTGCTTTTTCGAATATCCTGGAAATTCAGGGCAATTTACCACTAACAGTCAAAATAAAATCTTTACCATTCCATACCAAAACATTGATATTCAACTTACACAAGACGCTCCTCTATCTTCTCAATATTACAAAATTACAGATGGTAGCGGTAATCAATACATATATGAAGCGTATGAACAAATTGACCAAACACAAGGCGCGACACAAACATGGTATTTAACCAAAATGAGAAGTCAACAAGGAGAAGAAGTGACTTTCACTTATGAAAGTGGGACTCCGTATTCATACTATTCTGAATACGACTATCATCGCATTATGCGTGCCTATTTAGATGCTAAAGGAGAAGTTCAGACCTCAGTTGAACAAGAAATTAATAAAAATATTCAATCTACCATTGAGAATCCAATATACTTAAAATCAATAAACTGGAACACTGGGAAAGTAGAATTCGTATCAGATGAGCAACGCCCTGAAGGTAATTTTGGCCGTAAATTAAATGAGATCAAAATTTATAACAATGATTACGGGTATATAAAATCTGTATATCTATCTTATGGTCAATTCTTAAATCGAGCTTTGCAACTATGCAAAGTAGAAGAAGGGAATACCCAAACAAATGATCGTGAACTGGTGTGTTGGTTTTCGTACAATACAGATCAGAACCTACCCGAACGTAGCTCTATGGATTTTGACCATTGGGGATATTATAATGGCCCCAACAGTCATCATGGCCATATTTTTCCCAGTTATACTGCTAAACTTAAAAAATTTGATGGAGCCGATCGCTCTCCATTCTGGCCATATACATCAGCCAATATATTAACAACTATTCATTATAAAAATGGAGGTAAACAAGAATTCAAATATGAACCTAATGATCGACTATCTGGAACAATTACAAATCAATACAATCAAATATGGGGAGGGGTACGTGTAAAACAAATTAAACTTTATGAAAATGCATCATCCTCTCCTTTAATTACACGATATGAATATACAAACGAGGCTGGATTGTCAAGTGGAACTACATATAGCAATACCATGGTATATACTTCTATAGATACAAATAATCCGTTGCGGAATCTTCCATTTTTATTCCGTCTTACTTGCCGCAGCATGACTAACATTTGCGACTTAAATGGAGCTGCAGTAGGTTATCAACGAGTAAAAGAAATCCAACCTAATGGTTCATATTCAATTTATCATTATACTTCTTTTACCGATCATAATGATACTCCTGCAACAAAAGGGACTCCAGGAGACACAGGCTTAGTAAATACAGGAAGTAACAATAATGATGGCATAAACTCTTTTCGAACTTCTAGTGCATATCAAAGAGGTTTATTGTTAAAACAAGAAGCTTTTGCTGCTGATGGCACACTGTTATCACGACAACTATTTCATTACAAACAGGATTCGGCGATTCGTGATTCCGTAAAAGGGTTTGCTATTGACTCTTCGGAGTATAATATTTTTGATGGCAATTCAGACAAGGAAGTTTCCACATATGAATTAATTTCTCAACCTGTACTATTAGATAGTATTATTACAGAAAAAACTGCCTATAACCTATATTCATTGACACAATATGAATATGATTCAGCAACTTTAGTATTACGAAAAAAAATTGAAGAAGGGCCGGACGCAATTAAATATACTGTAAAATATCTATATCCACAAGATCTATCATCCATCAACGGGACTTCAGAATCTGCACGAGCACTGTTGGCTATGCCCAATAGACACATATATGAATCACCAATCGAAATCTTACATTATAAAGGAGATTCGCTCGTGCAAGGCGAAATTCGCACATATAAACTTCTCATACACAACTCTGCAGATTCAGCCATACTCCCAGCAGATATACGCATATTACAATTATCTCAACCTATAGATAAAGCATCATACCAAGATATTGATTATTCCAATGATTTGACATGTGATCCTCGATATGAGATTAAAACTATCTATGCAAATTATGATAGTAAAAACAACATGATTAACAGCCGAGATAATTATGGAACGTCCACATCATATATTTATGGATATAATCAATCGTTACCAATTGCAGTAGTACAAAATGCTATAGCAGAACAAACGGACCAAACAACACTTCTTTCCGGTGAAATTTATCATACAAGTTTTGAAGATACTGATGGCCCAAACATTCGGACTATAAGCACTGCTAAAACAGGTCAAAAGGCGTACTATGGCCCGTATACTTTACAACTTAGCGGAACTCATCGAATCACTTATTGGGAAAGTACGACTGGTACAATATGGGATAAAATAGAAACTATCGCTTCAGGAGCTATAACAATAGGTGCATCTGGAAAATACATTGATGAAATACGCATCTGTCCTCAGGATGCACAAATGACAACTTATACGTATCTACCTGGAATTGGAATAACCTCACAAACAGATGTTAATGGAAATACAACTTATTATGAATATGACTCTTTAGGTCGTTTGGTTACTATCAAAGACAATGAACGACACCTACTAAAAAAATATGAATATTAATATCAAAAACACATCGTCATGAAAAAATATATTTTATCTATATTATTATTGTGGTGTGGATATTTCTTACAAGCACAAGAATACATTTCACTATCTCCTAATCCTTGTACTATTGACCAAGAAGGTGGGACCTATACTTTTGAGGTAGAATATTCTCCTTCTCCTGATTCTTTAGATAGATTAGATTATGTGAGTTTTTCATCCACATCTTCACAAATAAATTCAGTAGTTCAAAGTGGGAGTAAAGAATTAACGATCACATTTAATACAAATTCAAATCCATCGTTAATAAATGGGACTGTAACCGTATATTTTGTAGATCCGCGGGATATTTCCAATCGAATTTACGGTACTATATCCTTTGCACAACAGGCAGGGACTCCAGATTACTCGTTAAAAATCACACCCACATCTGTCTATTTTGACACTAAAGGAGGTTCGCAAACATTTCAAGTCTCTTACATCTATATGCAAGAGCCTGTACAATTAACGTATTTAGGTGCCACAGGACTTCCTGATGGATGCTCAGTAATTTCTAAAGCTAATGGAATCATAGAATTAATATGTAATCGCAATCCCTCCAAAATCGAAAAAAATTCCACTGTTACGCTTAAATATACCAATCCTGTCAATCCTTCTACACCTCTGACTGTTTCTTTCACTTTACAACAAGCAGGTCTAAATTATAGTCTAATCTTAAACCCTAATTTTATATCAGTTTCTCCAAACGGAGAATGGTTAAACATTCAGGCTGAATTGGACCAATATGACACAGCCTATACATTACATTTACAGCACGTAGAAAATTTGCCTAATAAGGCATCCACTGAAGATTGGGTTGGCGGGAACGGTTTTACAATTACTTTCCCGGCAAATATGACGGGACAAACTTTAACAGGAGTTGCGACTGTAGCCTTTACTGATCCCTCAGACGCCAATGAATCCATATACGCCGAATTATCATATGAACAACCCTCTTTGCTTTCATTACCTCAGGAGGATGGCAAGGTTATTGAGTACACTTATCGTAACGAAAACGGCAACAGTTACAACACCAGTGTCAATCATTTAGATGGATTAGGACGTACAATTCAAATGGTGAATGTCGGAGCCTCGCCACAAGGTGGCGATTTGATCTCATTTGTTACATATGATTGTATGGGACGTAGTGATTCTGTCTCTTATTTACCTTATGTTCGCACGACTTCAGGAATCGGTCGTGATGCGACACCTGTTTCTTCTCAACATACATTTTATGCACAAAAGTTTGGATCCAATGCAGCCAATTACGCCAAGAATCTGAAACGTTATGATAGGGGGCTTGGTTTGGTTGAAGTGGCAAATACCCCAGGAGAAGCACATACTCTCACCTCGGGATATTATACACGATACACTTATCGTTTAAACACGACGGCTGATGCTATCAAACGTTATGTGGTATTGACTAACGGCTCATTACAATCGCAAGGTGTTTATGAAGCCGATCAACTGACTGTGTATCGTACGCTCAACGCGCAGGACGGTAACTCATCGCAACAACAGGAGAATCTAGAATATACCGATGCTCTGGGGCGAACAATTGCCAGTGAGGTGCGTGTTTCGGATCAAGATCGAAGAATTACCTATTATGTTTACGATGATCTGAATCGATTACGCTACATATTACCACCTATGGCGGACCCTTATGATTGTTCGACACCGAAAACTGCTCAGCAGCTCGGAGATTATTGTTATTATTCCGAATATGATGAACGGGGAAATATTATCAAAAGTCAAAATCCGGGAGCAGAATATTCATTGGCCATTTATGACCGTCGGGGACGCTTAGCCATGAGCCAAAGCGGTAAACAACGTATCAATAATGAATGGAGTTTCACCAAATATGACGTTTTCGATCGTCCGGTATTGTCCGGTATTATTACTGGCGGAACTTATGAATCGCATAAAGCGGCTTTGGATGCTGCAACTGTATTTTATGAAGAGCGAGGCACGACAGTTCATGGTTATACTAACCAAAGTTATCCATCTGTACCCAATGCAAACAGTTATTTGACCGTCACCTACTACGATGATTACGACTGGCTGGCGGCCAATGATCCGCATGCATTTTCGACAGCAGATGCACTCGGTCAAACACATACGACTGATGTAGTAGGACTGACCACAGGTGTAAAAAATAAGGTATTGGGAATCTCGACTGATCAATGGCTCACAACAGTTACCTATTACGACCATAAGTACCAGACAATACAGGCCATTTCAGACCTGTACCCCTCTGGAACAGAGATTACCTCCAATACGCACGATTTTCTGGGCAACGTTACGCAGACCAAAGTCAAACAGAGTGTCGGAGGTTCCACATATGAATATAACAAGTGGTTCAATTATGACAACTTTGGGCGATTGTTGTCGATTCAGCAACAGATCACCGGTGATGCTACCAATGGGAAGGTCACGCTGGTCTCATACACCTATGACAACTTAGGGAACGTGGCATCCAAATCCATTCACAATGGAGCGGAGACCGAGACCTACACATACGACCTGAACGGCCGAGTCATTGCATCGACCTCGCCATCGTTCAGTTACACGCTTGATTACGAACAGAGCGACCTGCCGGGTGCCACACCTCGTCTCGACGGACAAATCACCGCATTGCGCTGGGGAGCGGGACAGACTCCCAACCGAGCCTACGCCTACACCTACGATCCTGTCGGACAACTTTCAGCAGCCGCATACAAAACCGCAACCAACGGCACTTGGAGCGCATCGAATGCCTATGCCGAAAAGAATCTGACCTACGACCGGCACGGCAATATCAAGACCTTACAGCGTACCGATGCCAACGGTTCGGTTCTGCACGAGCTCTCCGATATGACCTACACCGGCAACAAACTCCAGTCTCTGAAACTGAATGGAGGCAGCCCGGTCAATTACGCTTATGATCAAAACGGCAACATCACCTCGGATGGACGTCGGGGAGTGACGATCAATTACAATATTCTCAATTTCCCGGAACAAATTATTGCAGGTAATCAACAAGTTTCCTATATTTATA
>OGLE01001857.1_pt1 | contig 15128 bp, 9 predicted proteins | sample 1572671 | NCBI WGS metagenome assembly OGLE01 (sample SAMEA2581923, study PRJEB24529) | metagenome | biome: Human gut stool | place: China | collected 2011 | reverse complement strand
CTATCAGGTTTAAATGTAGGCGATGATTTAGTAGTAAATCAGATTTTAAATACTCCATGGGATAGCGCTACAGATATTTTAGGCGTAGGGCCTCGTTTAGTAAAAAATGGTCAAGTTGATATAACTTCATCTATAGAACAGATTGGTCCAGATGTTACAGGGGCTAGAGCGCCTAGAACAGCAGTGGGTATCTTAAAAAATGGAAATGTATTATTTGCCGTTTTAGATGGTAGACAAGCTCATAGTAAAGGTATGATGCTTGATGAATTTGCTAGATTTTTAATCGGTATGGAAGTTGTTGATGCTGTTAATTTTGATGGTGGCGGTTCATCTGAATTGGTTATCGGTGGGAAAATAGTAAATTCTCCATCAGATGGAATGGAAAGACCTGTAGCAACAGCACTTACAGCTGTACGCCGTTAGCTTGTTAAGAATACAAGGATATGGTATTATCAAATTAGAATAATTTTATTTTAAAACGAATTTAATGGGAAAAATAAAAGATTTATCAAAGGAAGTGATTGAGATGAAAAGAAAATATTTAATCTTATCGACTATTATAGCTTTAATATTGTTGACTACAGTAGGATTAGCTATGGGAAATAAACAAGTAGAACAAAAAGCAGTAATTGCAGGGACAGTAAGTTCAACAGTGGCAGAAGGTACTACTGTGAAAATGGGAGATTCTCTAGTGGAAATATCTACACTTACAGGTACTTCAGCAGCTGCTAGAGCAACTGTTAATGGTGTAGTAAAACAAGTTTTAGTAAAAGTTGGTGATAATATAACACCAAATCAAGTAGTAGTATATGTTGAACAGCTAGAATAATAAGAGAAAGAGAATTGGTGTAGTATTAATGATAAAATATTTAGTAACGATATGTTTAATGTTGTTATTGTATACAAATTCTGCATTAGCTATGCCTCCAATAATGACAACGTCAGAATTAAAACCAGGGATGCAAGGTTATGCAGAAACTGTAGTTCAAGGAGCACAGCAGGTTAGTTTCAATGTAGAAATAATAGGTGTAGTCAATAATGGAAAAGGCTCATCAAAACAGATATTAGCGCGTGCATATGGACCGATTATTGAGGAAACAAACGGCGTTATTCATGGTATGAGCGGTAGTCCTGTATACGTTGATGGTAAATTAATTGGTGCAGTTGCTAGAGCTGTCGGTCAAGATGTATTACCATATAAATTTTATATAACACCTATTGAGGAAATGTTAAAAATTTGGACTTTGCCAGACCCTTTAGCTGTGATAAATAAATCTAATATAGAAAAAGTAAAAATACCTTCACTAGAAGAATATGAAAAAAATCAAGATAATTATGATGAAAATATTGATAAAGAAGTAGAAAAATATAAATCAAAACATCTAGCGACACCAGAAGGGCAAGAAGCTGTAAAAGGTAAGGCACAAAAACGCTTAGAAGAAATATTAAGTGGTCTTGATATAGAAACGCAAGAAGATAAAACAGATGTTGATGCTGACATTGTGCAAACAGATAAAATCATAAAAGATTTAGAAGATAATTCTAAAACAGATGTTAATGCTGATAAATTAGAAGAACATATATCTTTGACTGATTTTATTTTGAAAAGCTTAGAAAAACAAAATAAAGCTCAAGCAAGTAGTTTTAATAATACTTCGATGATGCCGATTTATGTTTCAGGCTTTAATGATAATGCCTTAAATTTCTTAGCTAATAATTTAAAATATAAAAATATGACACCGTATAATACAGGGGAATTTATCAGTGCTCCTATGGGAAATAAAGATAGTGATATCAAGCAAAATGCAACTTTGAAAGCTGGCGATCCTGTAGGCGTGGTTATGGCTTATGGTGATTTTTCTGCTGGGGGAACAGGTACAGTAACAGCTGTTGAAGGCAATAAAATATTGGGATTTGGTCATGCAATGACTTACAAGGGAAATGTAAATTATTTTATGACTGAAGCTGATATTATAGGCTCAGCAGGTGGTATCTTAAATGGCGTGAAGGTAAGTTCTTTTGGAAAGATCATCGGTAGAGTTAATCAAGACCGTTTCAGTGGTGTAGGTGGAATTTTAAATGAATATCCATCTTCTATTCCTGTAAGGGTTAAAGTAAAAGATAGAAATTTAGGCAAAGAAGAAACCTTTGTATCCAAAATTGCATATGATGAAGATATTTTGCCAACTTTAGCATCAAGTATTGTATATGCTTCCATGGATAGAACGGCAGATAGAGCAAGTTATGGTACATCAAAAATAAAATTTACCATAATGACAGATGAAGTTCCTGAAGGAAAATTTGAGCGAGAAAATATGTTTTATGATCCTAAAGATGTCGGTCAATTTACGGTGGGAGAATTGACACAAGCATTGTATTTCTTATGCACAAATATGGATAAACCTTCTAATATTTTAGATGTAAAAGTAGATGTGGATTTTACTTCTAGTAGAAAAACAGCTTCTATTGTCAGCGCTATTCCAGATAAAGAAGAAGCTAAACCAGGTGAATTAGTTAATTTTAATGTGACATTAAAACCATATCGTCGAGAAAATGTAACAGTAACTATACCATACACCATTCCTAAAACTCAAAAAGAAGGTCAAATGTTTTTAGAAGTAAAAGGTGGTGGCTTTGTACAATTAGGACAAGTTTTACAAAGTGGATTAGTTGTAACACCGCAAGATATAGCTCAATTATCTACAGTTGACCGTTTGAATGAAATAAAAAATTTGAATAAAAATAATGAAATAGTTATTTCACCAACAATTGATGTAGAAAGCGAAAAAGATCAAGATAAAGCGATAAAAGAAGCTATAAAATTATCTGAAGAAATTGGTAAAATGAGTAAAAAAGAACGAGAAGAGTTCAATAAAAATCGTGAAAGTAAAATATCTACAGATTATGTAATCGATAATTTTATCCAAACGAGTATAAATATTAAAAAATGATTAAAAGCTTAAAAAAAAGTAAATAACTATTTACTATTTTTAAATTCATTGCTAAAATCGAATAGTGAGAAAATATCCGTGAGTCTTTCTCACGGATATTTTTTTCGATAAAGTTAATAGCTATAAAGTTGAGGATTTATAAAATGATAATAAGATTTTTTGAAAAAATAGGGAGATTTGTTATTGGTCATTTAGAAACTTTAGGGCAATTTACTATTTTAATAGGCAATACGATTGCACAATTAAGATATCCTCCGAGAATGCGACATGTCTTTCAGCAAATGTCACATTTAGGTGTAGATACATTGCCGATCATAACGCTTACGATGTTATTTACGGGTATGGTAATAACATTGCAGACTGCTACAGAATTTATTCGTTTAGGGGCACAATCTACAGTAGGTGGTATAGTAACTATTGCTGTAGGACGTGAACTTGGGCCAGTTTTAGCAGGTGTTGTAACAGCCGGTAGAGTTGGTGCAGCTATAACAGCTGAAATCAGTACAATGAAGGTAACGGAACAAATTGATGCTTTAAAAGTTATGGCTACTAATCCAATTGGTTATTTAGTAGTACCTCGATTGATAGCTTGTATGTTTATGTTGCCTATTTTAGTAGTTTTTGGTGATGTCATTGGCTCTATTGGTGGTTGGATGGTAGCAGAATATTATGATATTAATATTTATATGTATTTACATTCAATAGATACTTTTGTAGATGTTCATGATATAACAGGTGGTTTATTAAAATCCATTGTATTTGGTGCAATTATCGCTATTGTAGGTTGTTATTATGGTTTAAATGCTCAAAATGGTGCAGAAGGTGTAGGTAAAGCAACGACTCGTTCTGTCGTAATTTCAATTATTGTTATATTCTTTAGTAATTGTTTATTATCTATGTTGCTTTATCGTTGAGGTGGTATAATGATAAAAGTAGTCAACATATATAAATCTTTTAAGGATAGATTGATTTTAAACAATATTAATTTTGAAGTTAATAAAGGTGAAACCTTAGTTATAATTGGCGGTAGCGGTTCAGGTAAATCGACTTTATTGAAATTATTAATAGGGCTGTTACGACCTGAGCAAGGACAAATTTTCATTGATGGCAAAGAAATATCAAAATTAAAAGAAGAAGAACTAGATAAAGTACGTTTAAATATGGGAATGGTTTTCCAATATTCTGCGTTATTTGATTCAATGAGTGTAGGCGATAATGTAGGCTTTGGTTTACAAGAGCATAGCAAATTATCTGCTAAGGAAATCAAAGAAATTGTAGAAGAAAAATTAAATTTAGTAGGTTTATCTGGTTTTGCAAATTACATGCCGAATGAATTATCTGGTGGTATGAAAAAACGTGTTAGTTTAGCTAGGGCAATTGCTTTTGAGCCAAAAATTTTATTGTATGACGAGCCAAGTTCGGGTTTAGACCCTGTAACTTCTGCTAAGATTGACGAGCTTATTGTACAGATGCAAAAATTATTAGGTGTTACTTCTATAGTGGTAACACATGATATGAAAAGTGCTTTTTATATTGCAGATAGAATTGCTATGTTGTATCAAGGTGAGATGATAGCAATTGGCACTCCAGATGAAATAAGAAATTCCACAGATAGTAGAGTTTTAGAATTTATAAATGTTAGCCAAATTAGAAAGAGGTGAAAAAATGTCCAATGAAGCAAAAGTAGGGATTTTTACGACAATCGGCTTAGCCTTATTAATTGGTATTATAGTTTATTTAAGTGGCTTTAGTTTTGGCAAAGAAAAAGACTATACTTTTGATATCACTTTTAATCAAGTTACAGGATTAAAGATAGGTGCTGGTGTTAGTTATGCCGGTATTGATGCTGGGCGAGTATCAGCGATTGAAGCTTATAAAGATAAGGCAAGAGTTACTGTTGTCATAAAAGGTAATATGCAGATTGCAAAAGACTCATTATTTACCATTAGTAGTGATGGTTTAATGGGTGAAAAATTTATCAGCATCATGCCACCACAACATCCATCTGGTGAGTATCTAGTAGGTGGAGAAGAAGTACATGGTGTTGATGAAAAGGGATTAGATTATTTATTGGTTCAAGCTAGTGTGACTTTAGATGATGTAAGAGGTTTGATAAAAAGTATGAATGACATTTTAGGTAATCAAGATGTACAGAAATCTTTAATTCAAACAGCAGTAAATCTTAAAGATTTAACTGGAAATATGAACCAATTAATGCAAGTTATGTCTACATTAGCAGTTAATAATCAGCAAGATATTGATAATATGATTAAAAATTTATCTGCAATGACAGCTAGTATGGCTAAGGCTGCAGATGAAATTGAAATCATGATAAATGATTTTGCTGGTGATGGCGAAACTGCTAATAATATGAAAGTTGCGATTGCTAATTTATCAGCAACTAGTGAAAGTGTAAAAAAAATGGCAACTAATATGGAAACTGTAGTTGCAGACCCACAGACAGCACAAAGCTTGAAAAACATAATCAGCAACGCAGATAATATATCACAGCGTGCAGATAATATGATGAGTAAAGTGTCTTCTATTGAAGTTAAGCCAGGTGTAGAAGCATTGTATAGTGGTGGGCAATCTGAATGGATGGTAAATGCTGATGTAAAAGTTTATACAGATCCAAATTCTTTTTTGCTAATAGGCGCCGATGATATTGGCGGTGATGATAGTGGTACTAATCTACAGATAGGAACAGGTAATGGCATTTTTACAGGTAGAGGTGGATTAGTTGATGATAAAGTCGGCGTAGGTGTTGACTTAAAAGCAGGAGAAAAAGGAAAAATTTCTGTAGATGCTTATGATCCTAATGATTTAAGAGTTAAATTAAAAGGTCAATATGAAGTGGCGCAAGACACATATTTAATAGGTCAGATAAAAGATATTAATGATTCAGATGAAAGAGCCGCTTATGTAGGCTTAAGACATGAATTTTAATTTGGGAGGATTTGAAAATGAATAAAAAGTCTTTAAATAAAACAATAACAGCTGTGTTATTAAGTGGCTCATTATTTTTAGGTGGTAGTAATTTAGCTTTTGCACAAGATACTGTAGATTTAACTTTAGATAATACAGTAGAATTAGCATTAGAAAATAATAGAACTATAAAACAGTCTGTATATGATACAGATTCAGCTCGTTGGGCATTGAGTGAAGCAAAAGGTCAAAAAGGCTTTTCTATCAATTGGCAAACAGTAGCAGCTGCTGCTAGTGGTGAAACATATGATTTACAAAATAGAGATTCTACTTATCAAAACGTAGTAGAAGCATCTATTCCATTATATACAGGCGGACAATTAGAAAATAATATTAAAAGTAAAGAAATCGGTGTAGATATCAGCGATTTAACTTTAGAAAATACAAAACAACAGATTAAATATGATACAACAAAAGGCTATTATAATATTTTACAGTGCCGTAATTTAGTAGGTGTAAATCAGGAAACTGTAGATCAATTACAAGCACATTTAGATACAGTTAATGCTAAATATGCTGCAGGTACAGTAGCTAAATCTGATGTATTGCGTTCTCAAGTAGAACTAGCAGATGCTAAACAAAATCTTGTAAATGCAGAAAATAATTATGATTTATCGATTTCTTCTTTGAATAATTTAATTGGTTTACCTATAGATACTAAAATTAATATTCAAGATGAATTAAAATATACAAAATATGATTTAAGCTTAGCTGAATGCATGGATTTAGCGATGACAAATCGTCCAGATGGTGTTGCAGCAGCTAAAGCTATTGAACAAGCTAAAGCAAGTGTAAAAGCAGCCCAAGCTGGTAATCTACCACAACTTTCTGCTTATGCAAGTTACACTATTGATGGCGATGATGCTTTTAATAATGATGCAGCAGAAAAATCAGAAGTTGGTGTTAAAGCTAGTTGGAACCTTTTTGATAATAATGTAACTAAAGCACAGGTAAGACAAGCAGAAGCAGCTTTAGCTAAAGCTCAAGAAAATGCTCAATATGTAAATGAAGGCATTCAATTAGAAGTACATCAAGCATATTTGAATTTACTTTCTGCTGAAAAAAATATTCAAACAACGAGTGTAGCAGTAAATCAAGCAAGTGAAGATTATACTATCGCACAAGTTCGTTATACTGCAGGTGTAGGTACTAATATCGATGTTATGGATGCAGCAGTTGCTTTGACTACAGCAAAAACAAATTATGTACAAGCTCTTTATGATTACAATGTAAGTAAAGCTCAGTTAGATAAAGCAATGGGTCTTCCTGTTGATTTAGATGTTCAAGCAGTAGCAGCAAAAACATATTAAGATATTTTCTCTATAATAAATTCATGCTATACTAAAAACAGAATAAACTATTTAAACGGGAACTAAAATAGTTCCCGTTTCTTAGTATAGAGATTATTTAACTATTTAATATAGAGGTGAGTTAGATGCAAAAAAAGTCTAAAATTATTGTAGGAGCTAGTGTATTTATAATATTTTGTATAAGTTTAATGACTTTTTTATGGATAAACTCTCAATCTTTCAAACAAGAAACGGCTAATTTAATATCTAAACAAGTAGAAAATATCTTAGGTACGAAAATAAATATAAATTCGTTATATATTGTATCTACAAATTCAGCAGCTATAGATGATGTAGAAATTTATGATAAAGAAAATGAATTAATAGCAAAAGCGGATAAGGTAGTATTTACTATAGATTTTTGGCAGATTTTGAGACAATCTCCATTGGCAGGATTAAGTGAAGTAGATGTCATCAATCCTGAGGTTAATATTATTCAGCGCAGTGATGGTTCATGGAACATAGAAGATTTAATAGATAAAGATTCAGATACACCTGTTGATTTTAAAGGAATTGTAAAAGTCGAAAATGGACAATCGAAATTGCGCTTTGAAGGAAAGCAATTATCCATAGATAAAATTAATTTAGAAGCAGATTGCGCAGATTTAACAGCTATAAATCTTGATGGTAGTTTAAATCATGAAGATGCTTTAGTAGAATTTGATGGTGTTGTAGGTGAAGTAATCAAAACTAACTTAGAAATAAAAGCGCAAGATTTAGATATTTTGAAATACTTGCCATTTATACCAGAAGAGTATTTAGCTAATGTTAATATAAAACAAGGTTTTATAAATAAGGCAAATATAACAATTAGTGGTAATTTAGAAAATCAATACACTTTAGATGGTTCTGTTAGTTTTGTAGATGGCGCATGTGAAGTTTTAGGTCAAAATGTAGAAGATATACGAGGTATTATTTTATTAAATAATAAAAATATACAATTATTTGTAAGTGGAAGTGCTCAAGGACAAAAAGTAGCTGTTCATGGAAATATTGAAGATTATATGACTGAACCGCGTTTGCGCTTAATCGCAGAAAGTAAAAGTTTTAGACCTGAGTTATTTATTGAAGGTATACCATTTAATGGCGAAATTTCGTTTGTAAGTGCTATTTATGGTACTTTAGATGATATACGTATCGGTGCTCAAGTTAATTCTAAATTAGGATATATATATGATTATCCTATAGAAGATATAAATATTCAGGCTAGATATAGAGATAATAAAGTATTCATTGATGATTTTAGAGCAGATTTTGCTAATGGTTGGATTTGGGCATCTGGTCAATGTGATTTAGCTGATTTATCATATAAAGGTTCATTTAGAGCATCTAATATAGATATATCTGTTTTTAATAATTATTTACCACAAGTAATTACAGGCAATGCTATTATTCGTGGCGATTTTAAAGGTCAAGGTGTAGAATTTGAAAACTTAGATCTCAGTGGTCGACTAGAGGTAAATAATGGAAGTTATGATAATATACCAGTAGAAAAACTAGAAGCCTCTTTTTATAAAGAAAAAGATTTACTTCAAATTGATGCTTTAACGGCTAGTTTTGCTAATGGAGGAAAATTGGCAGCTAAAGGTGGTCTGCAAAATGATAATATAAATGCAGATTTTTATGCTTCAAATGTAGATATGTCTTTAGTTAAAAATTATTTACCAGATATGGATATTTCTGGAGATGCTAATTTTAGTGGTAGATTGTCTGGTCATTTAGATAATCCTGTATTGCGAATTGATTTAATGGCAAAAGATGGCTCGATATTAAATCAACCATTTGATTCATTATTAGTAAATGCGGTGGGGAATTTAGATGGTATGCGTGTAGATAGATGTCAGTTTATCAATGATGGTGAAATTACGCATGAAGCCACTGGATTATTAGGTTTTAAAGGCAAACAATTTATCGATATAGTAGTGCAGACAAAACAAGCACGTGTAGAAAATTTAATGCAAGTTGTTATGCCAGAATTTAAAATAACAGGAAATGTAGATAATAGTATACATCTAACAGGTAATTTGCAGGATATAAAAGCTACGGGTAATGTACATTTTTATGAAGGTAGTTTATATGGTATATTAATTACGCAAGTAGATGGGACATATGAATATAATGATGGTGATATAGTCTTAAAAGATTTTGTAATAACATCACCATTTATTAAAGCCACTTTGTCTGGTAGTTTAGATAAAAATAAAGAAATGAATTTTAAATTTAAAGCAGATGAAATCTTAATCGATAAATTACAAGTAGATTTACCATATCCTGTATCAGGAAAAGCAAGCTTTGATGGTGTTTTAACTGGTAAAGTGGGTGCTTTAAATTTTGATGGTATCTTGCAGGCAGACGATATTGTCTTAAATGGTGAAAATATAGATGATATTTATGGTCATTTAAAATTAGCTAATAGAATTTTAAGTTTAGAGCAATTTAAATTTAAACAAAATAATGGTGAATTTGATTTCAATGGAGCAGTAAATTTAAATACTAAACAAGTTGAAGGAAAAGCGATTATTGTTCAAGCTGATATCAATGCAGCAATGTCCATGGCTAATTTAAAAAATAATTTATTAAATGGTCGTTTTGATGGTATAGCACAATTAAATGGTACTTATGAAAATCCACATGTTGATTTGAATGGTACGATGATAGATGGCACGTTAAAAGATTATCCATTACAAAATATTCAAATTGATGCTGAATTGGATAATAAAGTCGTGAAAATAGATAAATTCTATGCTGAACAAGGTGCAGGTAAAGTGGCAGCTCAAGGCAGTATAGATTTAGAAAATGGCCCTATAGATGCACGAATATCAGCTAGTAATATGGATGTAAATCTATTAACTCATTTATGTGATATGAATATAAATATAAATGGTGTTATGAATGGTGATATTCAAGTTGGCGGTACAATTGATGAGCCGACAGCAGATATTTCTATTTATACGCAAGGTGACGGCACTCAGTTTGATAATGCTTATGCATTAGCAAATTTAAAAAATGGCGTAATCTATATAAACCAGATGGCCGCGAATAAAGGTCAATGTGCAATAAAAGCAGAAGGCAGTATACCGATAGCAGCTTTAGAAATGGATAAAAGAAATGAGCAAAATATAAATCAACAGATGAACTTAAAGGTTTATTTGGAAAATACAGATTTAAATATATTGCCATCGTTAACACCATTTGTTGAATGGTCTATGGGTAATGTTCAAGGTGATTTAAATATTACAGGAACAGTACAAAAACCTAATTTTAAAGGAAATATATCTACAGTAGATAGTGCTATTAAATTTAAATATATAGATAGTCCATTAGAAAACATAAATGTGGATATAGATTTTGACCAAGACTTAATGACCGTTAAGCGTTTCACAGGTAAAATGGGAGAAGGAGATTATAATTTAGTAGGAACGGCACATCTCACAAGTCAAGGTATTACAGGTTACAGCTTTAATCTTGATTTAAATAATTTAGATATTGTGTCAGATTATTATACAGGTCATTTAGTGGGCAATTTACAATTAATCGAAGAAGAATTTCATGGTAGAAGATTGCCAAAATTGATAACTAATCTTGACTTTAATAATATCGAAGTTTCTATGCCACCGCTTCCAGAAACAACGGATACACCGCTTCCTGAAATGTTATTAGATATAAATGTTACCTTAGGTGACAATGTACATGCTTATGATGCCTTATTATATGATTTGTATATAAAAGGTGCTTTTAACATAAAAGGAACAACTATTCATCCAAAATCTTCAGGTAGTTTAACTGTTGATAAAGGAACAATTAATGTTTTGAAAAATATCTTTAAGATTGAAGTAGGTAATATAGTATTTAATCAAGTAGATTCGTTCTTCCCAAGTATAGATTTTCTAGCTGTGACTAGACTTGATAGAACAAAAATATTTGCAAGCCTACAAGGTCCTTTAGATAAGCAATTAGAACCGAGATTGTTTTCTGAACCAGCAATGAATGATGCAGAAATAATAAAATTATTGGCATTTAGAACAGATTATAAAGAAGGCAGTTCTGGAGAAATAACAGAAGATGATTTACTATCCTTAGCATCTGTGGGATTACAGATGAGTTTCTTAAATGAAATTGAGGGTACATTAAGAAATGTATTGAATTTGGATGAATTTAGAATTTCTCGAGATAGCTTATCTGATAGTGCTAAAAAACGCTTTGATACAGATGATGGCGATGTGTATAGTGTTCAAATTGGAAAATATTTGTCAGATAAGGTTATGCTTCGTTATACAAAAGGCATAAATTATGATTTAAATAGGGTGGGCTTACAATATTATATGAATAATAATGTAGGTATTATCACAGAAGTAGAAGATGATGGTGTATATAATATAAAATTAGAAATGCAGTGGAAATTTTAATTTATTTTTAAGATGAATTTGTTATGATACTCATATTTTCTTGAGTATCATAACTTTTTTCATATGAAAGATATTATTTTTAATATAGTTGTGATAAAATTACAGTATTGGTGAGTTTTGCCAAATTAAGGAGGTTTTTTGTTTGAAACAGAAAAATTATAAATTATTAGTCTGCGCGTTAGCTATGGCTAATATCAGTGCTTTTAGTATAAATAATTGTTTTGCAAATGTTGCAGATAATAATGTACATGAAAATATTGTATCTGCTGAAAACTTAACTGAAGAAGAAGTAGCAGCAAAAATTGATGAAACAATGCAAGATGTATCTGCGGACAATGAGGCTGCAAAAGAAGACAAAGAAATTGTTATCAATAATGACAAAAAAAATAAAGTGGATAAAGTCCAAGATCCTGAAGCTATTGCTAAAATGAATACTTGGAAAGAACAAAGACCAACAGAAGAAACTATTAAAAATAATAATAGTGCATATACAGATATGACAGTAGTCAGTGTAGATGTTGTGGGAAATGAAAAAATAGCTAAAGAAGATATCTTAAATGTTTTAACTGTAAAAGCTGGAGATAAATTCAATATAAAAAATATAGAACAAGATAGGAATAATATTTATAATACAGGCTATTTTTATGATAATTATCCTTCTTATGAAGTTGTCCCTGAAGGTGTAAAAATAACTTATCATGTAATGGAAAATCCTGTGTTAAATTCTGTAGAGATTTTAGGAAATCAAGTTTATTCTACAGATAAAATTGAAGATATGTTAACTGTAAAAAAAGGCGAAATTTTAAATATTCGTCAATTGAATACAGATTTAGCAAATATTGAAGCTAGCTATCGCCAAGATGGATATATTTTGGCAAAATTAAGAGATATATCTATTGATGAAAGTGGTAATTTAACTTTAACTTTTAATGAAGGTATTCTTGAAGGTTATGTAGTAAAAGGTAATGATAAAACAAAAGATTATGTTATTACTCGTGAAATGCGTATAAAACCAGGCGAAGTATTTGATGCTAAGAAAGCACGTCGTAGTATGCAACGTGTATATAATTTAGGATTTTTTGAAGACGTTAGTGTGAAAATTTTACCAGGTAAAGAAGATCCAAATAATATCATCATGGAATTGACTGTTATTGAAAAACGTACAGGTTCTTTTGGTATTGGTGCTGGTTACAGTAGCGAAGATGGTCTTTTAGGAATGGTAAGTATTGGGGATACTAATTTCAGAGGTACTGGTGATTCTGTAAAAGCTATGTATGAATTTGGCGGCGACGGTGGAGACGATAGCGGATACAGCATCTCTTATACTAAACCATGGCTTGATGAAAAAGAAACTACAGGTACTTTCCGTATTTATGATCGTAAGTTTGAATATGATGATTACGATAATGGCGGTGATCTTATTGAAACTTACGATAAAAAAAATCAAGGGTATGAATTGAATTTTGGCCGTCCAACAGATGAATATACAATGAATTATTTAGGCTTTAAAATAAATAATACAGAATATCGTGGACATGAAGATGGTTTAGACCGTAGTACAAATACAGAATGGCTTGATAATAACTTTGGGGAAACTAGAAGTATTATAGCTTCTCAGGTTCGTGATACAAGAGATAATATTTTCTATCCAACTGAAGGTACTAGAACTAGTCTATCTGTTGAATATGCTGGTTTGGGTGGAGATTTTGATTATACTAAATTGACAGGTAGTGTACAAAAATATTATAAAGTAGGTCATGCACAAGTTTTAGCATTCCGTGGTAGTGCGGGTTATGCAAATGAAGATTTACCAGAAGCTGCTTTATTTGAAGTAGGGGGTCAAAATTCTGTTCGTGGTTATCGTGATGGACAATTTTCTGGTAATAGAATGTTAATGGGTACAATGGAATATCGTTTCCCATTAATGAATAAAGTACAAGGTGCCTTATTTACAGATGTAGGTGATGCTTGGGGTGGTAAATCTTGGGGTTCATGGAGTTCCATTGAAGAAGATTTAGATTTACATGCTAGTGTAGGTTTAGGACTACAAATGCAAACTCCAATAGGTGCTATGCGCCTTGATTATGGTTGGGGTGAAGATGGCGGAAGACTTCATTTTAATGTAGGTGGAAACTTCTAATAATAATATTATTTTTTTAGTAAAGATTAACTGCAGGATTTTTTCTGCAGTTAATTCTTTCCTTGAATAAGAATTTTTAGTTTGTTATAATTAAAGTGTTTTAACTAAGAGGCAAAAGCCTTATAAAGGGAGAAGATAAAGTTGATTAATTTCGAAAAGAAACAAGTAAAAATTATTAGTGTTATTATTGCAGCAGTATTTGTATTTAGTATTGTCGCTCTTGGAGTTTCACAATATCAATCTGGTATGGCAGGAGCATCTTCTTCTAATGTTGGTATTGTAGATTATTCCAAACTTATTGCAGAACATCCAGGAATGCAACCTGCTCGTGAAAAATATGAAGCAGCAGCAAAACAAGTTCAAGAAGATTTCCAAAATCAGGCTGCAAATATGACACCTGAACAGCAGCTACAACAAGGGAGCACGGTTCGTTCTGGAACTACACGCATAAACCATACATATTGTATTTGAAAGCCGCTTGTCACCGGCATTACCGGGACAAACGGCTTTCTGTATATATTAAAAATGTGGTTGTCAACGTAATGCCTCCACCTCTTCCGGCGTCAGCGGAATTTTCTTACCCAAACGGTGCGCTCCCGTTTCGGTAATCAGATAATCCTCCTCATTGCGGATGCCACCGAAATTACGGTATTCTTCCACCTTATCATAGTCAATGAAGTCCATAAACTTCTTCTCTCCTCTCCACAAATCAATCAACTCGGGAATGAAATAAATGCCCGGCTCAACCGTATGCACAAAGCCCGGTTCCAGAGGGATAGCAAGGCGCTGGCTCTTGCGACCGAACTGCGTACTCTTGGGCTGGCCGTCATAGCCTACCCAAAGCTCACCCAGGTTCTCCATATCGTGCACGTCCAGGCCCATCATGTGTCCCAGTCCGTGGGGATAGAACAAAGCATGCGCCCCTTCGCGTACGGCATCTTCAGCATTGCCCTTCATCAAGCCCAGCTCTTTCAGCCCTTCCACCATCACTTGGGCGGAAAGCTCGTACACCTTCATATAAGGAATGCCCGGACGGAGGGCTTTGACAGACTCTAAGTGCATGGCGTTCTGGATTTCGTAAACGGCACGCTGGCGTGGAGTAAAAGCTTTGTCCGCAGGCACGGTGGACGACATGTCGCCACAGTAACCCGAAGGAAGCTCGGCGCCGGCATCAATCAGGAAGAGGTCACCCGGCTTTACTTTATTTCCATGATAGTGGTTGTGCAAAGTCTGCCCGTTGATAGTAGCAATCGTGGCAAAAGACAGCTCGCAGTTGTTCATCTCGGCGATACGGTTC
>OGLE01001856.1_pt1 | contig 15138 bp, 7 predicted proteins | sample 1572671 | NCBI WGS metagenome assembly OGLE01 (sample SAMEA2581923, study PRJEB24529) | metagenome | biome: Human gut stool | place: China | collected 2011 | reverse complement strand
TTGGATTTAATCGTTACAGCCAGGCTAACCAATTCCTCTACATTCTCGATATTACTCAACGGGATCAAAATACGATCTTCTATCTCTTCATTGTCCACGCTCTCGTCTTCCGCAAATTCAGCCAAAGCCACCTCCTGAGCCCCTTTCTGCGTGGCAAAAGAAGCGATGATACAAGTCACCAAAATCATCACGATCGTGCCATTCAGCACGCTCTCATTCAATAAACGAATCGGTTCCCCTTCCGGCGTTGTTCCCAGAATAACGTTATACCCAACAAGAACAGCTGCCAAAGTCGCAGCCGCTTGCGCGTTACTCAACCCAAAAATCAAAGTCCTTTCAGAAGCCGTAAATCGGAAATTCTTCTGCGCCAACCAAGCCGGAATAAACTTTGACACGGTTGCCACCACACACATGACAACAGCCACCCATATCGTGGTCAGATCATACAAGAACACGTGGAAATTAACCAACATTCCGACCCCGATCAGAAAGAACGGAATAAACAAAGCGTTTCCCACAAATTCAATCCGGTTCATCAGCGCCGATGTATTCGGTATCAGGCGATTTAATGCCAATCCGGCCAAGAATGCTCCGATAATGGCTTCCAATCCTGCCGCCTCAGCCAAGAAAGAGGCAAAGAAAACAAGCCCCAGAACAAATATAAACTGCCCCACGCGATCATCATATCGTTTGAAATACCAGCGTCCGACAAAAGGAAATCCCCAAAGCACGATAAAAGCAAACACGAGCGTTGATACCCCCAACTGGATCCAAAATCCTTGGGTCAACTCTCCCGTGGACATTCCCACGATAACCGCCAACACGAGTAGTGCCAGCAAACAAGTCACCACGGTCCCGCCAATCGTCACGTTAACCGCCCGATTCTTCGTGATTCCATATTTACTCACGATCGGGTAAGTCACCAGCGTGTGGGAGGCAAACATACTCGCCAACAAAATGGAAGTAGGATAAGAAAAATCTAACAAATAAACCCCGGCAAACGTTCCCAGAATCATCGGGATAAAAAAAGTATAAAGACCAAATATCAAACTCCGTTTACTATTCTTTTTAAAATCCGCCATGTCGATTTCCAGCCCCGCCACGAACATGATATACAATAAACCCACCGTCCCGAACAACACGATACTACTATCCCGATCCATGATATGCAAGCCGTAAGGCCCAATCAATGCTCCGGCAATAATCAAACCGACAATATCCGGAATCTTAAAACGATGTAGTACAAGTGGAGCAAACAGAATAATAAAAAGGATTACAGAAAAGATTAACACGGGATTCGTTAATGGTAATGTAATACTTAATATATTCGGATTCAACATAAAAGGAATATTTTAGTGGGGTTTCTACTCTTTACATTACAAATTTATTCTTTTTTAATGAATAAAGAAGTAAAAAAAGATAAATTTGTCAGCAAAATCACCTTAACCTAAAAATAAGATGCAAACTACAACCCGTCTCTTTAGCCTATGTTTACTGATTCTAGGTTTTTATTCATGCCAACCCACCCCGGAAAAGAAACAACCGGTAGATTGGGTTAATCCGCAAATCGGCTCGGTACATTGTCGTTGGTTCTTCTATACCCCGGCCGCACTCCCCATGGGAATGGCCAAACTCGCCCCGACCACGAATGCTTACGGAAGCTATGGAAGCTGGCTTCCTTGTGGATATGATGATCGACATACTTCCATTGAAGGATTCGCCCATTTTCACGAGTTCCAGATAGGCGGTGTAGTAACGATTCCTACCACCGGGGAATTAAAAACCTTACCGGGTACATTAGAAGATCCGGATTCCGGATATCGTTCACGCATCGACAAGGCGACAGAAATATCCACTCCCGGTTATTACGCCGTAACTCTCACGGATTACAATATCAAAGCAGAAATCACGGCAACCACCCGGACGGGTTTGCACCGCTATACCTTTCCCCAATCCGCCACGTCAAGAATACTGTTTGATATCGGGCATAAACAAGGAGAAAGTGCCACCATCACGGATGCGGAAGTCACGTACCATCCGGAAACCAACGAAGTGACCGGATGGGTGGAAAACTACCCGATTTATACCACATTCTGCCAGCCGGACGGGAAAATAAAAATCTATTTTGCCGCCAAACTGGACAAGCAACCGCAAACAATCGGAACATTTATTGACGAGAAGGTACAAGAAAACTCCAACACGGTAAAAGGCCCCGGATGCGGGCTATATCTCACCTTCCCGACAAAAGCATATGAACAGGTACAAATGCAAGTCGGCCTATCCTATACCAGCATTGAAAACGCACGTAACAACCGGGATACAGAAGTTGCCGGAAAAAGTTTCAATGACGTGAAAAATGCCGCCCGTCAAACCTGGAATGAAATGCTCGGTCGCATCCAAGTAGAAGGCGGAACCCCGGAAGATAAAACCAAATTCTATACCGGGCTCTACCATACCCTACTCGGCAGGGGAATTGCCAACGATATAAACGGACAGTACATTCAACATGATAAAACAATTGGCCAGATCCCTTTGGACAAAAACGGAATTCCGCTCTATTCTCATCACAATACCGACGGGATGTGGGGCGGTTTCTGGAACCTCACCCAAATATGGACGTTAGCCTATCCTGAAATATTTTCCAGCTACATAAAATCAAATCTGGACTTCTTCAAAAATTCCGGTTGGCTACACGACGGGGAAGCTGCCGGAGTATACACGAACGGGGTACAAACCAATTTCCAGGGATTAATCATATGTGCCGCCTATCAAGCCGGAATTCGTGATTTCAACATAGAATCAGCCTGGAGTGCCATCTGTAAAAACGAACTGGAATACAAAGGACGGGATATGGGGAACGGGAAATACGACAATGAATACTTTATCAAACAAGGTTTTGTTCCTTTGAAAGATTATCTGTATCCCAATAACTGGGTCTGCAACTTCGGGGCATCCCACACGCTGGAATACGCCTTCAGTTGTTACGCAGCGGCACAAATGGCCAGAGCTCTCGGGAAAACAGCCGCCTACGATACCCTCATACAATACTCGTACGCCTACAAAAATCTATTCGACCCGGAAACAAAATATATGCGTCCCCGTGAAATGGATGGCAGTTTCATGAAAGACTTCGACCCTCTAAAAGGCTGGCAAGGATTCCAAGAAGGGAATGCCGCACAATACACCTGGTATGTTCCCCACGACATCCAAGGTTTGATAAACCTCATGGGAACCGATCTCTTCAACGAAAGACTGGAAAATACGTTTGTCGAATCCCGGAAAACACAGTTCGGTGGGGGAAAAGAGATTGATAGTTTTTCCGGTGTCGAGAAACTATACAATCAAGGAAATCAACCCTGCCTGCACGATGCTTGGCTATTCAACTATTCCGGCAAACCGTGGTTGACACAACTATACACCCGGTTGATCTGTGATGAATTTTACGGTATCACCCCGGAACATGGTTACGGTTACGGACAGGACGAAGATCAGGGCCAATTAGGGGCTTGGTATGTGATGGCAGCAATGGGTTTATTTGACGTGCAAGGTGGAACCAATATCACCCCTTCTTACCAGATCGGCAGTCCCAAATTCCGTAAAATCACGATTCAACTCGACCCCCGGTACTATTCCGGTAAAACATTCGTGATTGAAACAGAAAATAATGCCCCGAACCATTATTACATACAGTCGGCAACTCTCAACGGGAAACCGCTAGAAGATTGCTGGTTCTATCGCCGGGAAATGCTCAATGGTGGACACTTAAAATTACACATGGATGCACACCCCAATACCCGATGGGGAGTTTCATCCATGCCTCATTCCAAATGATTATATGATAAAAAAGTCCGAGTGTACCTCGGACTTTTTTATCATATAGGCTTTCACCCATTATTTTACTTCCCAAACGTCTCCGCTGTTCAACAAATCTTCAACACAACGGATAGAAGACTTCGCCTTCACGTTCTCAATCTGGGCATCCAATGCATCATTATAAGTCGTACCTTCCACGTCACGGATCACACCTAAAGCCACGGGATATTCCGGAGCTTTCATGTGTACCAGCATCCAATGCATAGAAGGATTTTCGCTGTGAGCATCATGTACCATAATATCATCCAACGTGATACCATCCTTACCAATCTCAACAACTTTCAACTTACCGGCCTTCATATCAAACATGATACCCTTGTCCTTGTTCTTTCCGAAAACCATCGGTTCGCCATGTCTTAAGATTAATTGACGCTCTTCCTTCATCTCTTTATCCGTGATAGCAGAGTGAACCCCGTCAGCAAAGATCACGCAGTTCTGAAGAATCTCCACAACAGCAGTACCTTTATGACGCACACCGGCCTCGATAACTTCTGCACTCAAGTTGATATTCATATCCAACGTACGAGCGAAGAATCTTCCTTGCGCACCGATTACCAACTCTCCCGGATTAAACGGAGTTTCGATTGTTCCGTAGGGAGAAGTTTTAGTTTTCGTACCCAACTTCGTGGTCGGAGAATATTGTCCTTTCGTCAACCCGTAAATCTCGTTATTGAACACCAAAGTGGTAATATCGATATTACGACGAATAGCATGAATAAAGTGGTTACCACCAATAGCCAAAGCATCTCCGTCACCGGAAACTTGAAGGATATTCAATTTCGGATTAGCACTTTTAGCTCCGGATGCGATAGCAGCAGCCCGTCCATGAATCGTATGAAAACCATAAGTATTCATGTAATAGGGGAAACGGGAAGAACATCCGATTCCGGAAATAACTGCCCACGATTCTTTCGGGTACCCCAATTCAGCCATGGCTTTCTGTACGGAGTTAATGATACCATGGTCACCGCAACCCGGACACCAACGAATCTCTTGGTTGCTCTTAAAATCTTTCGGTGTATATTGTTCTGCCATGATTATTTTCCTAATAATTCGGTTATTTTTTCTTTCAGCTCAACTACCGTGAAAGGTAATCCGGCTACTTTATTATATTGATAATACGTGTAATGCGGGAATTTAGCTCTCAAATATTGTGCAAATTGTCCCAAGTTCAACTCGCAAACGATAATCTTCTTGAATTTACCAAGAACCTCATCCGTGTTCTTCGGAAGCGGGTTGATAAAGTTGAAATGAGCCAAGCTCACGTCTTTACCTTCTTCTCTCAATTCACGAACCACCGAGTACAAGTGACCGTAAGTTCCACCCCATCCGACAACGAGGGTATCACCACCATTCTGGCTTCCGAAAATCTCTTGTTGAGGAATGTAGTCAGCAATCTTAGCCACCTTAGCATCACGCAAATCAGTCATAATCTGGTGGTTTTCCGGCACGTAACTAATCTCTCCCGTTACATTTACCTTCTCCAAACCACCGATACGGTGTTCCAAACCTTTCGTTCCCGGCAAAGCCCACATTCTGGCCAAAGTCTCCGGATCACGAGCGTACGGTTTATAATCATCACCTTCTTTAGCCACTCTCGGAGTAATAGAAGGATAATCTTTCAATGAAGGAATCTTCCACGGTTGAGCGCCATTACCCAAGAACCCGTCTGTCAACAGGACAACCGGAGTCATATGTTCTACAGCTATTTTAGCAGCCCAGAAAGCATAGTCGAAACAGTTACCCGGGGTACTTGCAGCTACAACAGGCATAGGGCTTTCACCATTACGTCCGTAAAGAGCCTGCAACAAGTCGGATTGTTCCGTTTTCGTGGGAAGACCGGTTGAAGGACCACCACGTTGTACGTCAACAATTACCAATGGTAACTCCGCCATTACGGCTAAACCGGCAGCCTCGCTCTTCAATGCCAATCCGGGCCCTGAAGTTGTCGTGATAGCCAGATTACCCACGTAACTTGCACCGATAGAAGTACAAATTCCGGCAATCTCATCCTCTGCCTGATAGGTCTTCACACCTAAATCACGTCTCAACGCCAATTCTTGCAAAATATCGGTTGCCGGAGTAATAGGGTATGAACCGCAGAACAAAGGTAAATTCGCTTTTTCAGCAGCAGCCAAGAATCCCCATGCCGTAGCCTTATTACCGGTAATGGTCCGGTAACGCCCTTTCTCGATCTGAGCGGGAGCCACGTTGAAGTGTACAGCCAAAGCATGAACATTAGCAGCATAATTGAAACCGCTTTCCAACACTTTCACGTTAGCGCTAGCGATTTCCGGTTTCTTGGCAAACTTCTGGTTAATAAAAGCTCTTGTGTGATCCACCGTACGGTCGAACATCCAGTAAATCATACCAAGAGCAAACATATTCTTACATTTAACGATAGACTTCTGATCCAGACCGCTGTCCTTCAAAGCCTCTTCCGTTAAAGTCGTGATCTTCACGGGGACCACGTTATAATCTTGCAAGACTACATCTTCCAGCGGGTTTTCTTTATACCCGGCCTTTTCAATGTTCTTGTCGGTAAATGCATCCAAGTTCACGATAATCGTTGCACCTTTCTTTGCCCAACGCAAGTTAGCCTTTAAAGCGGCAGGATTCATCGCCACAAGCACATCTGCAAAATCTCCCGGAGTTTTAATGGGATCATTCCCAATATGTACTTGAAACCCGGAAACACCACCAACCGTACCTTGCGGGGCGCGTATTTCAGCAGGATAATCCGGAAACGTTGATACACCGTTTCCAAATAAAGCAGCAGCATCCGAGAATTGCTGGCCGGTCAATTGCATTCCATCTCCCGAATCTCCCGAGAAACGAATTACAATGTCTTTTTTGTCGATAACTTCTGTCTTTTCACTCATGACTTAGTTACTTGTTCTTAAATATTAAATTATAAATTATATTCTATAATATCACACGAATTTTATGTTGTAAAACATGCGTAAAGGTAGCCAATAGAAATATCTAAACAAGTTTGTATCAGTATTTTTTTCTTTTCAGATATTGCCTTGACAATCAAGCCAGAGCATACCAAAAAACATATTTTTCAGCACAAATAAAATAAAACAATTCTAAACAACGAATCTTTTCCCGTCGTTTTTCGGTTACTTTTTTGTTACGTTTGAAAATTCCGGTGATAAAATTCCTTTCAATATGGAACAAAATCAGTCTTTAAATTGTATAGATAATAAGTTTTGTATAATTTTATCAAGTAAACACCTGCACGGCTATAAAGTTATTTAAAATACACTTACCATGAAAAACTATTTAATTCTACTCTGTCTGATACTCACGATGATAAGTTGCGGGAAAAAATCATCCATCCCGGAGTTGATGGGCATCCCGGATGATTCACAAAATCCCTACACCATAAGTTCTACCCATGTTGGCTCCATTACCAGAGGTACAAATATTCATCAACTGTACTCCATATTCCCTGCGAAACAAATCAAGCTCATCAAAAACAAAGGTGGATTCTTCAATCAAGAATTTGATGATTACAATGTATATGACAATAACGGCAAACTCCTTTTTATAGCCACCCCGGAAGTTGCCGGAGACACTAGTTCTTTTATTAATCGCATCATCATTCGGGACACCTCATTCAAAACCCCGGAAGGAATTGGGCTGAATTCCAATTTAGGACAAATACGGGATGCCTATCACAACATAAACTATCTCCCTTCCTCGGGAGAGATCGTCGTTTCCGTTCCGAAAGTCAGCACCAGTTTCTTAATCAACAAAGCAACTCTGGATGATTCTTGGTGGGATAACAATACAAACCAGATCATCGAAAAAAACATTCCTGACAGCGCCCAAATAGATGGGATTGTCGTGTTCTGGAACACGAAAGAAGCCCAACATATTCCGGCCGTCTTTACAGCGGCATTCTGGAATGAAATGCTTACAAAACTAATTACATGGTGTGTCATCCAGCTCCCGTCAATCGCTATTCTCGTCATTTTATTCGTTTCATTACTCCGAGCCTTACGATTCACAACCCGAAAAATGAAAAAGCTCGCCATCAATAAAGCCCATAAGACTGAAAACATTGACAACAACGAGGCGGAAAAACGAATTAACACGCTCACGGGGATCATATACGGTATCGGAAGAATCTTTCTTTGGGTGATCTTCCTACTGATCTTACTCGGAAAATTCAATATCAACATCGCCCCCATCCTCGCCAGTGCCGGAATTGTCGGATTAGCAGTCGGTTTCGGGGCTCAAGAATTAGTACGGGATTTCATATCCGGTTTCTTTATTCTCTTGGAAGATCAGCTACGCACCGGAGACTGGGCGGTAATTAACGGAACAGAAGGACTAGTTGAAAAAATTGAATTAAGAACCGTTACTCTACGGGATAGTTCAGGCACCGTACACATTTTCCAAAACGGGAAAATAGACACGCTCTCCAACATGACCAAAGAATGGTCTGCCATTGTTCTGCAAATCGGGATCGGTTACAAGGAAGACACGGATAATGCCGTCATGCTCATGCAACAAGTCGGAGACGAAATGTTCAATGACCCTGTTTACAAAGAAATGATGCTCGAACCCGTGGCCATCAGCGGGGTAAACGACTTTGCCGATAGTGCCGTGGTCATTCGCCTTGTTATCAAGACAAAACCCATGCAACAATGGGCCGTTGGCCGGGAATATCGCCGTCGTCTGAAAAAAGTATTTGATGCCAAGAACGTGGAATTCCCCTTCCCGTATCGCACGCTAACTTGGGGAGATAGTTCTAACCCCATAAAACTGAAAATAGAACCGGCAGACTCAGACTCGAAATAACTTTTATCTTTTAGTTTTTAACTTTCAATTCGCACGCACATGGCCCGTTTTCTTAAAGACCGAACGAAATCAAAAGGAGCCGCACCCGGCTCCTTGATCTTCATCGGCAAACAAAAAATGACAAAAAACTCCATTCAGGTTATTCAATACACTTCAGAAGGCCTGAAAGAGTTCTTTCCCGAAACGATGGAAAACATTGTTGACATCGTGTCCAACGACCACATGACTTGGATCAACATATCCGGCCTGCAAAATACCAAACTGATTGCCGATATGGGCAAGACCTTCGATGTATCTTCTCTATTTTTGGAAGACATTCTAAACACGGACCAACGTCCGCGGTTCAGCGAAGAATCCGACCATTTATATATCATTGCCAAGTCCTTCTATTTCGGCAAGGACGACGGGATCGTACACATGGAACAAATCTCTTTTATTGTCGGATCTCACTACCTGATTACCATTCAAGAAACAGATGCCGATTATTTTAAAGACGTGAAGAAACGCCTATACGACGGCAAAACCCGCATCCGCTCTTTCGGGACGGATTACCTCTGTTACGCCCTACTGGACACCCTCGTTGACAACTATATCATTAACCTAGAAATATTAGGAGCCGCCATCGAAGAACGCGGTAAAACCATTTTAGAGGCAGATGCCAAAGTGATCGAGGACCTTTATCATTACAAGACAGAACTTTCATACATCCGAAAAAACGTACGCCCGTTCAAAGAGGTCACCACCCGCTTCACCAATTGCGACTCCCCCCTCATTAATCAAAACACCTACACGTATTTACACGACTTGGATGATCTGGTTGTACAGGCTCAAGAAGCCATCGAGATATATTATTCCATGATATCCGACCAAATCAATCTTTACCAAACCAACATCGGGAATCGACAAAACGATGTCATGAAAGTACTAACCATCTTCTCCACGATCTTCATCCCTCTCACCTTTATCGCCGGAATCTACGGAATGAACTTCGAATATATCCCCGAATTAAAACACCACTACGCCTACTTCATCCTCTGGGGCATCATGGTCATCATCACCATCACCATGCTCCTTTACTTCAAAAGAAAAAAGTGGCTCTAATAATTTCAGATTTCAAATTTTAGATTTTAGATTTTTATCACACAATCTAAAATCTAAAATCATCAAATCTAAAATTATCAAGCTTGTCCCTGCGGTTCCAAATCCATCGGGAACATGGGTGCAATAGGGCCGCCTTCCGGTAAATTAATCTTCCCGTAATCAATCTCAAATCTCCGAACATTATCCTGTAATGCCAGTAACAAGCGTTTTGCGTGTTCCGGGGTCAAAATAATACGGCTTTTCACTTCAGCCTTAGGCATCCCCGGCATAATACGGATAAAATCAATAATAAACTCGGAGGAAGAATGAGAAATAATTGACAGATTCGAATAAGTTCCCTGTGCAACATCCCGATCTAATTCAATATCACATTGTTGTTTTTTCTCTTCCATAATAGTCCTTGGTTAATAGTTTATACAAACAATAAAGGCGCCTTGCGGCGCCTCTATCTATTTTTATTTTTCCATCCTTTCGAGATCCGCCTTAGAACCTACAATCAGACTTCTAAATTCTTTCATACCTGTACCCACCGGTATCAAGTGACCGCAAATCACGTTTTCTTTCAATCCTTCCAATGGATCGACTTTACCGTAAATTGCAGCTTCATTCAATACTTTCGTGGTTTCTTGGAATGATGCGGCAGAAATAAAGCTTGCCGTCTGCAATGCAGCACGGGTAATACCCTGTAATACCTGAGCTGAAGTTGCGGGCACAGCATCTCTAGCCTCTACCACCTTCAAGTCTCTACGTTTCAATTGTGAGTTAATATCTCTCAACATACGTACAGAGATAATCTGTCCCGGTTTCACCCGATCCGAATCCCCGGCTTCCAACACCACCTTCTTCCCGTAGATTGCATCGTTTTCTTCCATGAACTCACTCTTATCCACCACCTGATTCTCTAAGAATCTCGTATCTCCGGCATCTTGGATCAATACCTTACGCATCATCTGGTGTACAATGATCTCGAAATGCTTATCGTTGATCTTCACACCCTGCATCCGGTAAACATCCTGTACCTCGTTCACGATATACTCCTGAACCTTGATCGGTCCCTCGATATTCAAAATATCAGTCGGGGTAATCGCACCGTCAGATAACGGGGTTCCTGCACGTACATAATCATTCTCCTGCACCAAAATCTGTTTGGACAAAGAAACCAGATATTTCTTCACCTCTCCGGCTTTTGATGTCACGATGATTTCACGATTACCGCGTTTGATCTTACCGTAAGTTACCTCACCGTCAATTTCCGATACAACGGCCGGATTCGACGGGTTACGAGCCTCGAACAACTCGGTAACACGCGGAAGACCTCCCGTGATATCGCCTGCTTTACCAACAGCTCTCGGAATCTTGGCAATGGTACTACCGGCAACAACCTCAGCTCCTTCCTTCACGACAATGTGGGCGCCTACCGGCAAGTTGTAACTCTTCACCGTGTTTCCTTGTGCATCATTGATACACAAAGCAGGCGCTTTCATCTTGTCACGGAACTCGATGATGATCATCTCTCTAAATCCGGTGGTTTCATCGGACTCCTCCTTGTAGGTTTCACCCTCGATCAAGTTTTCCAACCCAACCGTACCGGAGAATTCGGTAATGATCAAAGCATTGAACGGGTCCCATTCGCAAAGCAATTCACCCTTGCTGATCTCCTGTCCATCCTTCACGAACAATTTAGCACCGTAAGGGATAGCGTGAGAAACCAATATAATATTCGTGTTCTTATCCAATATACGCAACTCCGTCAAACGTCCTACCACCACGTCACAGGTCGTTCCGTTATCTTGCGTGTACTCTACAGAACGCAATTCTTCATACTCAACGTAACCGTCATATTTAGCTTTCAAAGAGTTCTCGCTGGAAATATTTCCTGCGGTACCTCCCACGTGGAAGGTTCTCAATGTCAACTGAGTACCCGGCTCACCGATAGACTGTGCAGCGATAACTCCGACAGCCTCACCCTTCTCTACCATACGGCTGGTAGCCAAGTTACGTCCGTAACACTTAGCACAAACCCCCTTCTTCGCCTCGCAAGTCAATACAGAACGTACTTCAACACGCTCGATCGGAGACTTCTCAATAATATCGGCAATCTCTTCCGTAATCTCATCACCTGAAGCCACGATTAATTCGCCCGTATTCGGATGATAAATATCATGTACGGAAACACGTCCTAAAATTCTCTCTGACAAAGAAGACACGATCTCCTCGTTATTTTTGATCGCTGAAATGGTGATACCTCTCAACGTACCGCAATCTTCCTCGGTAATCGTGATGTCATTAGCCACGTCAACCAAACGACGAGTCAAATATCCGGCGTCAGCAGTCTTCAATGCGGTATCGGCCAAACCTTTACGAGCACCGTGGGTTGAAATAAAGTACTCCAACACCGAAAGCCCCTCTTTAAAGTTTGCCAAAATCGGGTTCTCGATAATCTGTCCCCCGGTAGCACCTGATTTCTGCGGTTTTGCCATCAATCCACGCATACCTCCCAACTGACGAATCTGCTCGCGAGATCCACGGGCTCCGGAATCCAACATCATATAGATAGAATTGAACCCTTGGTCGTCCGCGGCCAACTGTTTCATCAACGTAGCCGTCAAGTTCGCATTCACGTGTGTCCAAATATCGATAATCTGGTTATATCTTTCATTATTGGTAATGAATCCCATGTTATAGTTCGCCATTACCTCTTCAACCTGGTCATATCCTTCTTGTAACAAATCTTGTTTGTTCTCCGGAACGATAACGTCTCCCAAGTTGAAAGACAAACCTCCCTCAAATGCCTTACGATAACCCAAATCCTTAATATCATCCAAGAATTTAGCCGTCACGTCCACACCGCAACGTTTGAACACGTCACCGATAATGTCACGCAACGCTTTTTTCGTAATCAACGTATTGATATAAGGATAGTTTTTCGGGGTGAACTGGTTCAAAATCACACGACCAACCGTTGTTTTGATCATATGCCTAATCGGTTGACCGTCCTTGTCCACGTTATCAATCTTCACCTCGATTTCAGCATGCAAGTCTACGGCTCTCTCGTTGAAAGCGATAATCACTTCCTCCGGAGAATAGAACTTCAAGCCTTCACCCCTCACACCCTTCCTCGGTTTCGTGATATAGTACAAACCGAGCACCATATCCTGAGAAGGCACCGTGATAGGCGCACCGTTAGCCGGGTTCAAAATGTTATGAGAACACAACATTAAAATCTGAGCTTCCAATACAGCTTCGTTACCTAATGGCAAGTGTACAGCCATCTGGTCACCGTCGAAGTCAGCGTTGAATCCGGTACAAGCTAACGGGTGCAAACGGATTGCTTTACCCTCGATCAATTTCGGCTGGAATGCCTGAATACCCAAACGGTGCAGGGTCGGGGCTCGGTTTAACAATACCGGGTGACCTTTCAACACGTTTTCAAGAATATCCCAAACGATTGGATCACGACGATCCACGATCTTCTTGGCACTCTTCACCGTCTTCACGATACCGCGCTCGATCAACTTACGGATAATAAACGGCATATACAATTCAGCCGCCATGTCTTTCGGAAGACCACACTCGTGCATCTTCAAGTCCGGACCTACAACGATTACCGAACGTGCAGAGTAGTCAACACGCTTACCCAACAAGTTCTGACGGAAACGACCTTGTTTACCTTTCAAACTGTCGGACAAGGACTTCAACGGTCTGTTATTCTCAATCTTAACCGCGTTGGATTTACGAGAGTTATCGAACAAAGAATCCACGGCCTCCTGCAACATACGCTTCTCATTACGCAAGATCACATCCGGAGCCTTAATCTCTATCAATCTCTTTAAACGATTGTTTCGGATAATCACCCGTCTGTACAAATCGTTCAAATCGGAAGTAGCAAAACGACCTCCATCCAACGGAACCAACGGACGCAATTCAGGCGGTATCACGGATAACACCTTCACGATCATCCATTCCGGTTTATTAATTTCTTTACTCTCACGGAAAGCCTCTACCACTTGAAGACGTTTCAACGCCTCGTTCTTTCTTTGTTGAGAAGTTTCCGTGTTCGCTTTATTTCTCAAATCATAAGAAAGATCATCCAAATCCAAACGCTCCAACAACATGGAAATAGCTTCCGCACCCATCTTTGCAATGAACTTGTTTGGATCATCATCATCCAAATATTGATTATCTGTTGGAAGTTTATCCAGAATATCCAAATACTCTTCTTCCGTCAGGAAATCCATTGTTTTGATACCGGAATCCCCCATGATACCCGGGTTTACAACCACGTATCTCTCGTAGTAAATAACGGTATCCAGTTTCTTGGAAGGTAACCCTAACAAGTAACCGATTTTATTTGGCAACGACTTGAAATACCAGATATGAGCCACCGGAACCACCAACTGGATATGTCCCATACGCTCACGTCTAACCTTCTTCTCCGTAACCTCAACACCACAACGGTCACAAACAATACCCTTGTAACGAATACGTTTATATTTACCGCAATGACATTCGTAATCCTTCACCGGACCGAAGATACGTTCGCAGAACAAACCGTCGCGTTCGGGTTTGTAAGTACGATAGTTAATCGTCTCCGGTTTTAATACAGCACCACTGGACCGTTCCAGAATCTCTTCCGGGGAAGCCAATCCAATAGCGATCTTCGTAAAATTTTTTACTTTATTGTCTTTTCTGAAGGCCATATTCTAGATTTTAGATTTTAGATTTTAGATTTACAATCACATGAATCATAAATCTAAAATCATAAATCAACAATTATATTAAATTAACGCTCAATCCCAACCCGCGAAGTTCATGCAACAACACGTTGAATGATTCCGGAATTCCGGGTGTCGGAAGAGGTTCACCTTTCACGATATGCTCGTAAGTCTTGGTTCTACCCATCACGTCATCTGACTTCACGGTCAAGATTTCCTGTAAGATGTGTGAAGCTCCGAAAGCCTCAAGAGCCCAAACCTCCATCTCTCCGAAACGCTGACCTCCGAACTGAGCCTTACCTCCAAGAGGTTGCTGCGTGATCAACGAGTAAGGTCCGATAGAACGAGCGTGCATCTTGTCATCAACCATGTGTCCCAGTTTCAACATGTAGATCACACCCACGGTTGCCGGCTGGTCGAAACGTTCTCCCGTACCTCCGTCATACAAATAGGTGGTTCCGAATCTAGGTACACCTGCTTCATCCGTATATCTGTTAATATCATCCAAAGAAGCACCATCGAAAATCGGGGTTGCAAACTTCAATCCCAAATTCTTTCCGGCCCAACCCAACACGGTTTCAAACACCTGCCCCAAGTTCATACGGGAAGGCACACCCAGCGGGTTCAAACAAAT
>OGLE01001851.1_pt1 | contig 15167 bp, 15 predicted proteins | sample 1572671 | NCBI WGS metagenome assembly OGLE01 (sample SAMEA2581923, study PRJEB24529) | metagenome | biome: Human gut stool | place: China | collected 2011 | reverse complement strand
TCAGCACATATACTTTATTCATTTCCGGCATTCTCATCTTGTGTTTTTGTAGGATTGGTAAATCCGCCTGTATAGCATCCCAAGCCACATTTGGCCACTTCATTGTCATCTATACCGCCTTGTACGTCCATCAGTTCGTTCAAGTCCAGCACTTGTTCTTCATCTTCGGAATAGCGGGTGTATTCCGGTTGCTTGTTGTCGGGGTCTTCTTTTTTCATATTCTTCTTTGTTTAAGTTGGTTATTCTCTGTAGTGAAAAAAACGGTGTTACTCCGTGGTGGAAAACAATTCATACACGGGTGCGAAAATCCTGCTCAGTATGCTCCGGCTCGAAGTGATGATCTCCGCCCGGCCGGACATGTCTATTTCATATTTTATTTCCTTTCTGTTGGTTGTCACCAGTCCGTCCGGAAAGTCCACTTCCACGGCATAACTTTTATTGTAAGGCACAAAAGAGACGGAGGCGATTCTTCCCGGCAGTACGCCATACGAGTGGGTGGGGTATTTGTTCAGTTCGATATTTACTTTGTCACCCACGGCAATTTCCGCCACTTCGTCTTGTGAAAGAGTGATGTGCCCGAGGGGATTCCCCTGTTGCTTGGAGATAACGGTGCACAGGGTGTCTCCTTCATTTACCCGGGCGCTCATGCCCCATGTCTTTCCCCATACCACTATGCCGTCGTGATGGCTTTTGATGAGGTACTTCTTGTCCCACGTGCGGAGGCTGTTCACCATGTTTTCGTAAGCCAGTTCCAGCATCCGGAGGTTTTTGGCAGTCTCCATCCGGTGGTTTATATCCAGTTCAAAGAGTTCGCGTTTCACATTCAGCACCGCCATGGCATCTGCCTTACCGGTACTTTCCAGTATCCGGAGTTCTTCATCCAGGTATTTTTTCTTCTGCGGATAGATATCAAACTCCTGATACATCACGCACGTACGCACGGCTTGGGTGAACTGTTCGTAGGCGGAAGACATTTCACCCATGATGAGGTCAAAGGGATAGTCTTGCAGGTACTTGATGTCGTTGGTGCGGTAGTACCATTCTATTTTGGTCAGTACGCGGCAAAATGTTTGTACGTCTTCCAGTAGGGCAGTATTTTTCAGTATGCCCAGCGTGTCGTTCTTTTGTACAGGTGATTGGTTTTCCACAAAAAAGCGGTCTATCATTCCTGCCTGATTGGCAGTGATCCATTCCGCACTTCCCAAGTCATCAATGGTTATCGTTTTTCTTATTGTGTCAGGATACTTAAATAATGCCGTGCCTGCAATAAGAAAAACAATCAGTCCATATACGATGTAGCTTCCCGTATGGATCAACCATTCGGGCATATCTCCCAGCATATCATTGTTTTCGCGGCTATATACTTCTACCTTTTCCGGTCCGTCCGTATTAGGTTTATAGATTTCCTCCATACCTTATTGCTATTATTTTTTAATTCTCAATTCTCATTTTTAAATTTCCTAAGCGCTCAGTTCCAGCTGATTCTTCACCAGCCTGTAGTAATCGCCCTGCCGGGCAATGAGTTCTTCGTGCGTGCCCCGTTCCGTTATCTCCCCTTCTTTCAGTACCACTATCTGGTCGGCATTCTTTACGGTGCTCAGGCGGTGCGCCACGATGACCACCGTTTTGTCCTTGAAGAATCTCTCCAGATTTTCCTGTATCACTTTCTCATTGTCCGTATCGAGCGCATTCGTCGCTTCATCAAAAAACAGGTAATCGGGATTACGGTAAATGGCGCGCGCTATCAGGATGCGCTGCTTCTGCCCTTGGCTCAATCCTTGCCCCGTGTTACCTATTTTGGTGTTATACTTTAAAGGCAAGGATTCGATGAACTCACGTATATTTGCCATCTCTACGGCATACAGCAGGCGTTCTTTGTCTATCATGCTGCCATCCGGCGCTATGTTGTTGGCAATGGTATCGCCGAATATGAATCCCTCCTGCATCACTACTCCACAATGTTTGCGCCACTCCTTGAAACTGATTTTTTGTAGCGACTGATTGCCTATCATCACCGCTCCTCCGGTGGGAGGATAGAATCCGAGCATCAGTTTTATCAGCGTTGTTTTCCCACTGCCGCTGAGGCCCACGATGGCGGTAGTCTTTCCGGCTGGTATGTCCAGCGATAGCCCTTTGATGATGCGTTTCGATTTTTCTGATCCGTAAGTAAAGACTACATTTTGCAATTGAATCGGGTCTTTGCCTGATATTTGGGTATCCTGGTCCATGCCTTCTGTCTCTTCATCGGGCTTGCCATGTATTTCTCCGAGACGTTCCAGGCTGAGCTGCGCGTCCTGCGTGTCCTGCATGAAGGAAACGAATTGGCTGATAGGCCCTTGCATCTGTCCGATGATGTACTGTATGGAAAGCATCACACCCAGCGTGATGCTTCCATGTAGTACGGTGGTGGCAGAGAGAACTGTTATCAGTACGTTTTTCACTTCGTTGATAAGTACGGCTCCCACCTGCTGCCACTGCCCCAGGTTGAGTGAACTCATATTAATGCGGAAGAGAGAAGCTTGTATGTTTTCCCATTCCCAGCGTTTTTGCTGTTCGCAGCCCAGCAGCTTGATGTCCTGCATACCGTAGATGAGTTGCATCAAATTATTCTGATTGACGGACATCTGTTCAAAGTTCTTCCTGTTCAAGTCGGCCCGCTTGCGCATGAACAGCTTTACCCAACCCATATAGGCTGCGCTGAACAGAATGAAAATGAGGAATATTTTCCAGCTGTATATGGCCAGCACGATACCGAAGATGACTACCGTGAGGGTAGAGAACAAAATATTGAGCACGGACTGGGTGAGGAAACTCTCGATGCGGTTGTGGTCTTCGATGCGGCGTATCAAGTCGCCTGCCAGTTTGCTGTCAAAGAACCTCATGGGCAGCCGCATCAGCTTGGAGAGGAAATCCGAGATGAGCGACACGTTGACGCGCGTACTGATGTGGAGCAGTATACAGCGCCGGATCACCTCAATAAGTGTGCGGCTGAATACCAGCATGAGTTGTGCGACCAAAATGAGCTGTATAAAATTCAGATTCCTGTGCCCTATGCCTTGGTCTACAATGGTTTGGGTGAGAAAAGGGAAGACCAGTTGCAGCAAACTGCCGGCCAGCAGGCCGATGATGAGCTGTATCATCGCCTTTTTGTAGGGACGTACATAGTGAAACAGATACCATAATGACAGCTTTTCATATTTTATGGGTTCCGCTTCATAAAATTGCGGGGTAACATCCAGCAAGAGGGCAATTCCTTTTTCTATTCCGCCTTGTGTGGTACTGATCCAGCATTTTTTCAACTCCTGTTCCTCATATTTCAGCAATCCGTAGGCAGGGTCGGCAATGTAGAACCAAGTTTTGCCCCTTTTCTTTTCTATTTTATAGAGGACCACGAAATGTTCCTGGTTCCAGTGGATGATGCATGGCAGTTTTGACTGTTGTTTCAGTTTTTCCATTGAAGTGCGTATACCGGTGGCGCGCAGCCCTATGCTGGCTGCCGCTTCACTGATACCTAGCAAGTTAACTCCCGTGCGCTGTATGTATGATTGCTCGCGTAACTGCTGTACGGAGAATGTCTTTCCATAATATTTGGCTATCATTCTCAGGCAGGAGGGGCCGCAGTCCATGCCGTCCAACTGTTTGTAGAATGGAAATTTGCTCATAATTGTCTTTTTTGTTTTACTCTGTTTATCAGCCAGTCGGCTATTTCGTTCATCCTTTCACTTTCGCTCTCAAAGAAGGCGCACAGGTGTTTTTGCCGTTCTATGATGTATTCCCGGTTTGCCAGTAGATCAATGATCTGCCTGTCCAGTTTCACGGGGGTAATTTTTTTTATTTCCTGTGGCGTGAACTCTGCCATGGGCACATGGGCAAAGGTGCATTCCGTCCAGTGGGTTATTCCTCCGGTGATAAGCGCCATGTCGCACAAGGGCAACAGGGCTTGCAGGCGGGGCAGGCGGTAAATGGCTATATTGGGCGGTAATGAAAACAACCGGGTTTCCACCTCTCCATGATTGGTCAGCAGGATGAATTGATATTGCGGATGGATGCTCGCACTCTGCTTTATGGCTTTGTAGAATGATTCCGTATGTGAGGGGGTGTTCACTTTTCTTTCTTCTTCCTCGTCTTCCAGCAAGCCTATAATAACAGTGCGTGAACGGTCTTCTTTTATTTCCGTCAGTTTGTCGATGAAATCGTCGTCTTTTGCACCTTGCGGCAGCAATTTATAAGGAATAGGCGGCAGGGTGACGACGGGCATTTCCGGCATTAGGTCTATCTTTCTGTCGGTTTTGTTTATGGCTATAAACAGATAGTTTATGTCATATTCATTATAGACTTGCTGCTTATCTTGCAGTTGATAGTCCAGCAATGCCAAATGTGGCGTAAACCATCGGAAATCATGTGGATAAATGATGCGTCCTATTCCTTTCCGCAGCAAACCGGTAGTGAAAACGGAGTCGGAGGTATCGGTATAATAGACCTTGTTTCCCCGTTCACTAATCAGGTATGCCAGTCGGGTGGTGGGACATACATTTCCTGCATCCGGTTTTATATCAAAAAGAAATTCAAACATGCCCCGTTTTTCTCATCACATTTCAATTCGTATTATCCTACTACTTTAAAGCCTAATGACGTATATAGATTTTTGCCATCATAATAATATGTTCCTAAGAATTTATCGAAAAGGATGCACACTTCCAGTTCATCGCGCATATAGGCAATGTACTCAAAGAGAGTGGAACGTGACATATCCATCTTTGCTGCAAATTCCTTGGATGTGCCTGTGCACTTGTGCCGGATAAGAAAATCCATATAGAGGATTTTCTTAAGGTCTACTCGTTTCATGGTCTTTGTAGTTTTTTAGGATGAATAATTAGGGTTATCTTTTAAAAGCTCCAACCAAGTATTTCCCATCTTCACTAGTTAGTTCTAATGTATATTCTCCGGATGGGAAACTGGCTATGGAAATGATAATATAGCTTGTTTGTGCTTGGGGCACTAACTGTTCATACATCACTTCTCCTGTTTGATTACCGGTGATGGTAATTTGTATGTCACAGTCCGGAGATGTGTTTTCAATGTAGATGTTCTGGCCATCGGTGCAGGCTGTGATGGGAATAGATGGCAGGCTTCGTGTATTAACTTTTTCTTGATTGCTATACCACTTCCCATTTATAATAATTTCTGTACTATTACAAAAAGAATACACTTTCTGCACCGATAAACCACTAAGCAATATGGTGAATAATACCATACGCAAACTCCAAATCTTTAATTCTTTAGTTGTTTTCATAATAATATTATTGATTGATTGTTATGCTGCAAAGTTATGGATTTAGAATGAAAAACAGATAGACCGGATATGTACGTTATATGGACAATTAAAAAAGAGATAATATGCTAATAATTAGAATATTACCTCTTTGTGCGAATGCGGAATGTGGACAGTTGCTTCCCTAGAACTCCCATAGCCACAGATCCAGTGTCTGTCCTTTGTCGAATGCTCCTATCTTTTGAGTGATACGTTCTTTCAATCTTAATTTTCTTTTAGATACCGAAGTCGATTCTATCCCCAGCAAATCAGCTATTCCCGGATTGGCTATTCCCAACTTGATGAAGCAGCATATCTGCAAATCGCTTTCTGTCAATGAAGGTACAAGAGTGGAAAGCCTTACTATATAATTATCGAATAATAGATTCATTGTTTCCTTTACCTCTTCCCATTGCTCGTCTTTCATGTATTGGGGCTTTGTCTTTAGCCGGTAAAGGACATCTGTCTTTTTTATCAGTTGGTTGCACAGGAATCTTTCACGATCATGCAATCGTTGGTTTTCTTCTCCTAAAAGTCCCAATCTTTCAAGTTCTTTGGACTTTTCATTCAGCGAAGAAGAATATTTATCAATATGTTGCTGCAACATTTTATTCTCTTGTTGCAGGGCTTCATTTTGGCATTTTATTTCAGATAGTACATTCTTTTGCTCCTCCAACTGTTCCTGCGCATCTTTATTCGCCTCCATTTGTTCTGCCAGTTCCTTCATGCGGCTTTGGTTACGACTGATTATTCTCTCATTCTCTTGTCTTTTTAAGGTATTCAGCTGTATTTCTTCTTCATGTCTTTGTATGATATGCTCTTTACGGATTAATTTTCGCTGGTATATATAGATAAGGATAGCTATCAGGCAGAATACCACTACCAATATGATTAGTACATTACGGATGATAGTATTATTTTCTATTTTTAGCTGGTTCTTTTCATTCAATAGTTTTTGCTGGTTATACTTTTCCTGCATATTCATAAGCTCTTTATTTTTATGCAATTTCCAGACAGAATCTTGATAAACTACCATACTATCGCAATATAGGCTCATTTTTTCATAGTCTTTTTTCTCTTTGCTTAGATTATATAAAATTTCATAAGTTGCACAAATCGTTTCCATGCGATTGGAGGATAATGTTTTATTCAGATAATAATAGGCAGAATCTGTTTTATTAATGCGTCTATATATGTCACCAATTACCAAGTAACTTTGTTCTAGCCTTTTTTTTAGGGGTAATTCGCTTGTTTCTTTAAGTATTAAAGCTTTTTGGGCATAGGATAGGGCAGGTTGATAATCTTTTGTTTCGGTATATACTCCTGCTAATTCGTTCATTCCATTTATTAATATACCATTATTATGTAGAGTTTCTGCCATTTGTATAGCTTCTTTATAATATTTGATGCTATTATCAAAATCAAATAATACGGAATATACTTTTCCCAAATCATAATATGCAGAACATATATAATTCTTATTTTCGGATAGCTTCGCATAGTGCAATGACTGTTTAAACATTTGCAATGCATATTCATTCAGCGAATTATATAGGTATATATTTCCTATACTGCTATAAATCAAATGTGCCAGTTGATAGTCTTTCGTCTTTTCTACTTCTTCTATTGCTTTTAAATAGGATTCTTGTGCTTCATTCTTTTTATCAGCTTTTTCATATAATACACCTTTATAATAAAGTACCATTGCTTTCCGTTGGGGATTGTTTTGCTTCATAAAGTAATCATAGGCTATATTAATTAAGGTAGAGTCAGCAAGTTCTTCTTTATAATTCTTATACTTGGCTTGCACTGTTAGCAACGCCCAAGTAGCATTTTGCAATTTGTCCGATGATGCCGGAACTTTCATCCCTTGCAATACACCCAGTGCACTATTCGGATGTTCATACATCACCGCTTCCGCTTGAACCAATTCAAGCAACAACGCTTGTTGAGAAGCATTTTCTTTTTTTGTGCAGGCAGAAAGGAGTATACTTATTATTATAATAATAAAGTTTCTTTTTATTCCAATTGTTTTTTTCATAGTATTTGCATTTATGTATAGCGAACAAATATAGAAATTAAAAACGATATTGAAAAGATTTTATATCACTATTTACAAAAAAAGAGTGATTGATTATAGTTTGCATCCAGTGTTGATAGAAGTATTATGGATCTTAAATATTCAATTTAGTAAGGAGGCATGCCCTCCTTACTATTTTATGTATAAAAACGGCTGTATTATGTATATCTATTTGAATCCACAATATGTGATTAGAAACGAAAATAATTGTTCTTATATCATTGCTAAATCAGCTTTAATTACTGCTAAGCTAGAATATGCCATGGCTTTTGCAAGCGTAGTTCCACCTTCTATTGGATATATCTTGTCACATATTGGAGAAGGAGAATTAAATGCTTCAATAGAAAATATAGCAAATACCCTAAATATAAAACCAGACCTGATAGATAAGTTTATTCGAAAAATAATCGATAATCCAGTAAAAGTAGGATGGAATTATAAAGGAGTGACGATTTCTTTTCCCCCGTATCTGCTGACTTCTGTTAAGGAAGAATCGGAGGGAAGTGTTTATACGGATAATGAATTATTTTATACTACAGACTTTATACCTAAACGTCCTTCTGTTCCGCTGAATCTTAACTTTATGATTACAACCCAATGCAGGACGGATTGTATGTATTGCTATGCGGATAGAAACAGGAAGAACGATTTGACAAGTTGGCAAATTATAAAGGTGATAGATGAAGCTCATGATATGGGGGGGGATCTGGCTTTGACAGGAGGTGATATTTTTGCTTTCCCTGATTGGAAAGAGGTGATACGAAAAGTGGGGCAATATGGATTCACACCTTTATTGAGTACAAAAATACCGCTAAAAGAGGATGATATTTACTTTTTAAAAGAGTCTGGAATTAAATTCTTGCAGTTTTCATTGGATTCTATATTTACCTCTACATTACAGACAATGGTACGTGTAAAAGAAGACTATATAGATAATGTGAAGCAAATGTTTGAGTATTCTTAATCCAATCTGTGGTCAGATTGATAAGAAAATTATAATTCGCAAATAAAAATGAGGATTAAACTTATAAATATTTGTAACAAATGATTGAAGCAAGAGCATTAGTTTCTATTAATTTTCTGAATTTGTCAGAAAACTATGATTTTATGTCACGTTGGTTAGGTGTATATGATAAATATGCAAAGCTATTGAAAGGTTCGTCGGATGCAGTTGTAAAAGACGGATCTGGAAAGATACCTGAATCAGCAAACGATAAAGTGGATTTAACCAACAAGCATTTGGCATTACAGGCTATATTAGCTGAATATGGTCAAAAGTTAAATAAAAGCCATCTTTATTCTGAAACAGTCGGTCTGTCCGAAGCCCATGATATTCGTCGCAAATGTTTCAGCGCATTACAGATGAACATCAAGAGCAAGAGATATAGGAACAAAAGAAGATCAAGATGCTGCAAAAAGCCTTATTGATCAGACTGGAAATTATAAAATGAATAAGATAATTACCCGTTCCGATATGTCTGCCCGTATTGCAGGTTACATTTTGATTCTGCAATCAGAGAAAAACCATGATTCAGTAGAACGACTGAATCTGGCTGATCGCATCACTGAAGTGGAAAAGGCAAATAATCTTTATTTGGACTTAGATACACAGCGTGGTATTGTGAAAGAACAGAAAGGTCTTTCGGCTACTAGTCTGCATAAGAACTGTAATGGATTATTGAATCAGCTATATTCATTGGTAAATGATATGTTCTTTTATTATGATAATGAACTGTTTATTGCCTTTGCCGATGAACTGAATGCTGTGGCTGAATCTTATCAATTGGTTATCAATAACTAAGGTGCGGCAATGAATTGATCTGCTACTTGTATAAGTGATTCTATAAGACTGCCTTAAATAAAAGTGTGGTTACTTTTATTTAAGGCAGTTTTTCTATGAGAATACGAAAGAATGTTAAATGAAAATCTTTTTTTTGTTCAGTCCGGAGGTGTCGGACTGTGGGAGATTACATTTGCAATATCAAAACAAACCCTTATTGTTTAACCATTTAAAATAAATTCATTATGAAAGAGAACAATGAAAACAAGGCTAAAGCCTTGGAGGAAAACAAAAAGAATTATTCTTCTGAAAATTCAACTCCTCAAAATGGAGAAGATATTATTAGTAATGAAGATGCTGAAAAGCTGGAAGGCGGTATTAAGCATGAAGATCTTGAAAGACCATCTGAAGGTTCTCTTGGTGGAATCATCTGCTGCAATGGTTAATGATTTGTTTCAGATCAATCTAAAAAGATTAGTCTGAAGTAGAAGGTACTTAGCGATAAGTACCTTCTTTATCTTAATTTTTATATCTGAATATATGATAAATACTTACCATTATAAATAGATTCTTATGATTATAAATGATTTAACTACAAAATATACATTAGCAAATAATTGGATATTAAGAACAGATCCATATTATGAATCTAGAAAATATTCTGTTTATGATATTACTTCTCGTTTAACCTTGTATGTGACAAGATCATGTTATACTCTTTTGAAAATATTTCATGATAAGGCTTTGTCTTTTTCAAGTTTGTATGAAGCTATTGAGCAAAAGAATATTAAAATAGATTGGGAAGGGTTTTGGAATCTTTGCAAGGAGGTAGAACCTTTAAATTTTTTAGTTCCTTCGGAATTTCCATTACATAAGGGAGATGGTTTCCCTAATGGAGATGGAGTTTGTGGTTATGATGTTCCTATTACATCTACTCCTTTAACTGCTGAATTGCATTTTACACATAATTGTAATTTAAGATGCAAACATTGTTTCCAAGGTTCTTCTCCTAATAGTAGTCGATACAAAGAACTTGGGGTTTCTGACTGGATTGGCATTTTTGAACAGTTTGAGGATTGCAGAATGCATAATGTGACACTTACAGGGGGTGAAATCATGTTTTATCCACATTTTTCTGAGGTCTTTAATAATATTGTCGATAAAAGGATTAATTATAGAGTACTAACTAATGGTACATTAATAAATAGTAGTAATGTTGAGGCATTATCTAGAAAAAATGTATCATTAACTATATCTTTAGATGGGCACTCGGATAAGCAGCATGACCAGCTGAGAGGAAAAGGAGTCTTTAATAAAGTTGTAAAAAACATTGAACTTTTGGTCGCTCATGGTGCAAAAGTTTCCTTAACATACACTATTAATTCAAATAATTATCTTTATTTACAAGAAGCTGTAAAGTTAGCAATTTCTTTGGGAGTAAAAGGTATCTTCTTTGGATTTACAGATAGAATAGGCAGAGCAAACGAGAATTTGACTTTAATATTGTCACGCTCTCAACGTGAAATTGTAAAACACAATTTTGCTCAATTAGAGGAAGAATATGGTCATCTTCTGAGTTTGTCTTTAGTAGAAGTTGCTACTTTGGAACGCTATCATGAATTTGTTAACAACAAAGTTTATTGTTCTGCCGGAACAACGCATATTGGCGTTAGTTCGGATGGAAAATTATATCCATGTATTTATGCTTTTGGGCATGAAGAATTGCTTATAGGAGATCTTATGAAAGAAAATTTGAAAGAACTTTGGGAAAATAGAGATAAATGGAGAATGTTCCGAGGAGGATTTAGTTTGGAAAATATAGACACTTGTTCTACTTGTACATTAAACAAAAAGTGTTCACTGATGACTTGTCGTCTAAGGAATTATGATCAAGGTAATAGCTTCTATAATAAACCGATAGAATGTGCCGTTGATTATTCTATAGCTTTGTAATATAATGTGTTTTTGAAACTTTAAAAATATAGAATATGAGAGCGAATATACTTTTTTGTTTATACTTCTTTATGGGGTTGGCAGTGCAGCTGCAAGCACAGGTTACGGTAACAGGTAAAGTAATTGATGAGCAACAACAACCTGTCCCTTATGCCAATATAGTGTTACTTTCTTTGCCCGATTCTGCTTTCGTGGCAGGAAGTATCAGTAATGAAGAAGGCGCGTTTAGTCTCAATGTCAAAGAAACAAAGGATGTGCTTCGCATCTCATCTATTGGCTATGCTACTGTTTATCGTCCATTAGATAACAGAAGTACAGATCTTGGAATTATCTGTCTCGCTTCAGACACACAGATATTGGCTGAAGTTGTGGTAAAAGCTGATATGCCTGTTACTCGCATGAGAGGCGACGCACTGGTGACTAATATACAAAATAGTGTACTCTCTAAAGCCGGATCAGCAAGCGATGTATTGGGAAAAGTACCGGGTGTAATAAAAGAGAGGAATTCCTATGAAGTGCTTGGCAAAGGAACACCTCTTATTTACATCAATGGGCGGCAAGTACGTGATGATTCGGAATTGGATCAACTAAATTCGGAAGATATTAAGAGCGTAGAAGTTGTTACTAATCCTGGTGCACGTTATGATGCAACTGTAACTGCCGTTATCCGTATACAGACTATCCGGCGTGCCGGAGATGGTTTCGGCTTCGATCTCCGTTCCAGTTACTATCAGAGCCGGAATGTAGACTTGATAGAGCAATTGAATGTAAACTACCGCCATAATGGACTTGATATTTTTGGTATATTCCGTTATTTAAAGAACGAATATATCATGAAAAATGATATTGTACATACCTTGGAGTCTGATTCTTTATGGAAATATCAGAATTTATTGGATGGAACTGTAGTAGACAAGTCTTTACGAGGTGAAATAGGAGCTAATTACAGCCTGAATGATAAACATTCACTGGGATTCCGCTATACTCTTACTTCCCGTCCAAATACGAAGTCGGATGTATTTACCTCTAATGATATTACAGCCAACAATCAGTTTTATGACCACTTGGAAAATCAAGAGTATTCTTCTACTTCCGGTAAGCCTACTCATCAACTAAATGTTTATTATAATGGTACTGTGGGAGATTTGAATATTGATTTTAATACAGACTATTATACTAATACTTCTACAGGAAAAGGTCTTTATCACGAAGTCAGCCAAGAGCAGGAGAGTCGTGATGTGCATACACTGAGTTACATCAGAAATAAATTGTTAGCTTCTAAATTGGTACTCTCTTATCCGTTGTTTGGAGGTAATCTTTCGTTGGGTGGAGAATATACAGATACTCGTCGCAATGACGAATACCGTAATCCGGAGAAATATGTGGAAAGTACCATCAGTCGTGTAGAGGAAGATGGATTGAGTGGCTTTGCCGAATATAGCCGTCAGTTCCCGATAGGTAACCTTTCATTGGGTGTAAGATATGAGCATGTAACTTTTGATTATTATAAGGATGGTGTGCACATGGATGAACAGAGCCGTATGTATGGAAACTGGTTTCCTAATCTTTCTTTTTCAAGAAAACTAGGTTCTGTCCGGACACAGTTGAGTTATACTGCTAAAACGCAACGACCTACTTATAGCCAGTTAAGCAACAATGTCACCTATGTAGACCGTTTCACTATGCAACGTGGTAACCCATTGCTGGAGCCGTGCACCATTCACGATATTTCATTGGTCGGTACATGGCGTTTTTTACAGTTACTTGTCAGCTATCAGCAGTGGCGTAAGGAAATCATTTATTGGGGAGATCCGATAGATAATGGCAATTCAATGATGATGACTTACCTCAATTATCATAATCGTCCGACTTTGAATGTTTCTTTCTCTATTTCACCGGCTATTGGCTTTTGGCATCCTAACCTAAATATCGGCGTGAAGAAACAATGGATGACAATAGATGGCATAGAGTTTAATAAGCCTCGTCCTACAATAAGGTTCAACAATACATTTGAACTTCCTGGTGATTTTCTTGTCAGTTTGGATGGGCTTTTTATGGGAAAAGGAAATTATCAGAATTTGTATCAGTTCAAAAATTATGGTACAGTTGACATCTCTGTCCGTAAGTCATTTTTAAGGGATGCCTTAAGTCTGGAACTTCGAGGGAACGATCTTTTTCATGGTTCACGTAATTATTGGCAAACATATTTTGGCAGTATTATTTGGGAGCAGACTAATCAATGGGATACTCGTGAATTTTCTATTACTTTGCGCTATAAGTTTAATACAACAAAGAGCAAGTATAAAGGGACAGGAGCGGCAAATGATGAGCTAAGACGTTTGTGATAATTTCAAAAAAATAAAAAGTATAGAACATGAGGAAAGTGATTTTACTACTCGGATTAGTGTTACAAGTGATTATTGTTGACGCACAGAGTGTTTCCGGCTCATTAGCTGATGAAAAAGGAAATCCTGCCGCCCGATTGGATTGTAAAAGATATGATTCTGCCGGGGCTTTCACTGCTTGCAGGCGCGTCCAAACTGGGAAAATCATGGTTTGTTTTGCAGCTCTGCATCTGCGTGGCATCCGGTAAGCCGTTCATGGGGAAGGAAACGAAGAAATCAAAGGTGCTGTATCTTTCTTTGGAGGACAGCGAAAGGCGTTTACAAAGCCGCATGAAAAGGCAACTGCAAGGCGCACCTGCACCCGAAGGATTGTTTTTCGTGACAAAGGCGAACCAGTTAGGGAGCGGACTGATAGAGCAGTTAGAGCCGTATGTAAAAGACGGTGTCAAGCTGATTGTTATTGATACGCTCCAGAAGGTCAGAGTATCTGGCGGAAATAAAAACGCCTATGCCGCTGACTATGACGAAATGGGCGTATTAAAGGAATACGCCGATAAGAAGGACATTTCGATTTTTCCGGTACACCACACAAGGAAAATGAAGGATGACGATGTTTTCAACATGGTTTCCGGCACTACAGGCATCATGGGCGCGGCTATCTTTACCGGGGAGTATGACATTGCCGTTATCCTTGGCAGTAAAGAGGATTTAGAAAAGCAAGAGAAGGAACGTGCTTACCTTGATGACCCCATTGTAAAGACCATCAAGGAATTACTTGAGGACTACAGCGGATGGCAGGGAACGGCTACAGACTTCCAGAATGAAATGATGAACAGAAACAAGGGCTATATAGAAACAAAAGTTATCGGGAAACGCTTTAGAGAGGTAAAACAATTTCTTTATGAAAAGGATTCTATTATTTACGAAGAACCCGACAACGCAAAAAGGAAGATTCATAAATTTAGAAGAACTAGACTAAAGTTATTTTCTACCGATACTAACGATACTGTCGATACTAACGATACTGTCGATACTAACGATACTGTCGATACTCATGCTACAACGCCACCATAGTAGCGATAGGTATCGAGAGTGAAAAAATCTGTCGATACCCTAGAAACCCAGCAAAATCAAGGATTCTTACGCCTGGTATCGACAGTATCGACAGTATCATGAATATAGCAAAAAAAAGCAGTATAGCCTTATGTCCTGTGAAAAAGTGGCGGAATAAAAAGAAAACCCAATAAAATCAATACTTCTGGTACTTCCCCAAGGTGGTGGAGAGCGAAAAAATACTTCTGGTACTTCCTCAAGGTGGGAAAAGCCAGAACGCAGTAAAATCAAGGCTTTGCGCTTTACTCCCCCACTTCACAGGGGTATATAGAAAGAGAGGAGCAAGTAAATGAACGAAAGAACCATTGAAGAAATTAAGAACCAATACCTTATTAAGCAGATTTATAAGCCGGATAAGGATTTGTATGTAGTATTGACCGGCACAGACGAAAACGGCAAAGTAGAACATCTTGTGCTTGAAGTTGACTATTTGGCAGTATGTTTTGATGGTGGGATTAGACCGGTAGTCCTACGTGATGGGGATTACGAGGTATTTGCTGATAGAGAAGATTATGATGGTTTTTATACCAGAAAAGATTTAGACCGCATGAGAAGAAAGTGCGAAGATGAATTTCTATTCTATTA
>OGLE01001813.1_pt1 | contig 15418 bp, 18 predicted proteins | sample 1572671 | NCBI WGS metagenome assembly OGLE01 (sample SAMEA2581923, study PRJEB24529) | metagenome | biome: Human gut stool | place: China | collected 2011 | reverse complement strand
GATATCAATTCCTTCAAGGGCGCGAAGTTTGTCGCGTTCAGCGCCCAGACCCGCATGTCCGGGCTCGATCTCGGAGACCGTAGCATCCGTAAGGGTGCCATGTCCGCGATCAGCGCCTGGCTACGGCAGAAAGGGATGGCGCTTCCGAAAGAGGCTGAGCAGAAAGCGATCAGCATGGGCCGCCGCGGCGCGACCCCGCTTATCGTCGCTGAAAACGGCCGGGTTCTCGGTATCGTGGAACTGAAGGACGTGATCAAGACCTGTATCCGGCAGCGGTTCAATCAGCTGCGGAGCATGGGTATCCGGACTGTGATGCTGACAGGCGATAACCGCTGTACGGCAGCCGCGATGGCAGCCGAGGCGGGGCTTGATGACTACGTGGGTGAAGCGACCCCGGAGGATAAGCTTCGGATCATCCGCCGCTATCAGGCCGAGGGGAAACTCGTTGCCATGACGGGTGACGGAACGAATGACGCTCCGGCGCTCGCGAAGGCGGACGTCGCGGTCGCGATGGGGAACGGCACGCAGGCCGCGAAGGAAGCCGGGAACATGATTGATCTCGACTCAAGCCCCACGAAGCTTCTCGACATTATCGATATCGGCAAGCAGATGCTTCTCACGCGCGGCGCGCTCACCACGTTCTCCGTGAGCAACGATATCGCGAAATACTTTTCCATTATTCCGGCCGCCTTTGCGACGACTTATCCTGAGCTTTCCGTGCTGAACGTGATGCATCTTTCGTCACCGGAAAGCGCGGTGCTGTCGACCGTGATCTTCAACGCGCTCATCATTCTGCTGCTGATCCCGGTCGCGATCCGAGGCGTCCACTACAAGGCTTCTTCCCCGATCAGGCTTCTGCGGCGAAATGTCGTGGTGTACGGTTTCGGCGGCCTGATTGTGCCGTTTGTGCTGATCAAGGCGATTGATATGGCGCTGGCCTATCTCGGGATCTTCTAGGAGCAAAGGCCATGGTTCTGAAAGCAGCGAAAAATGCGATCATCATCTTTCTCCTTCTCGGGATTGTCTGCGGTGTCGGTTACCCCGCGCTGGTCACCGTGATCGCTCAGAAAGCTTTCCCGGAGCAGGCGAACGGGTCGATCGTCTATAAGGACGGGAAACCGGTCGGAAGCCGCCTGATCGGGCAGGAGTGGACTCAGCCGAAGTACTTCTGGGGGCGCCCGAGCGCGATCCCGGGGGGCGCGAATAACGCCATGACGTCGACGAGCTCGAATGACGGTCCGACGAGCCCCTGGCTCATCAATAAGGTGCGCGACCGGGTTGCGGCGCAGCGTAAGGCGAACCCCGACGCGAAGGGACCGGTGCCGCAGGATCTCGCGACAACCTCCGCCTCCGGGCTTGACCCGGATATCACGCCCGAAGACGCGCTCTGGCAGGTGGAGCGCGTGGCGAAAGCGAGAAAAATGAAGAAGCAGGATCTCGAGAAGCTCGTGCACGATATGACTGAGGAGCCGTTCCTCGGTTTCCTTGGGGAAGAGCGCATCAATGTTCTCGCGCTCAACATGGAGCTTGACAGGCGAGCGGAGCAGATCCGGCAGAGCGAGAAGAGCGGCAAGAGCGGAAAGCGCCGCTAGACCGACTAAAAGACTGACAGAGAGGAGGCATGCACCATGAGAGACGATACCGAAGAGAGACCCGATCCGGACGCGCTTCTGGCCTCCATACAGAAGTCTGAGGATGAGAGCGGCCGAGGGAAGCTGAAGATCTTCTTCGGCGCCTGCGCCGGGGTTGGCAAGACCTACACGATGCTCACTGAGGCGAAGGCGCAGCTGAAGGCTGGGGTCGACGTTGTGGTGGGACTCGCGGAAACCCATGGCCGCGAGGAAACGAGTGAGCTGCTGGACGGCTTTGAGATTCTTCCGAAGCGGACCGTTCAGGGCCGCAGCAACCTTCACGAATTTGATATTGAGGCGGCACTGAAGCGCCACCCGCAGCTCCTCGTGGTGGATGAGCTCGCGCACTCCAATCTCCCCGGGAGCCGCCACGCGAAGCGCTGGCAGGATGTGGAGGAGCTGCTCGAAGCCGGGATCGATGTATACACCGCGCTTAATGTCCAGCATCTCGAGAGCCTGAATGACGTGGTGGCCGGCATCACCGGGATCACGGTCCGCGAGACCGTGCCGGACCGGATTTTTGATGAAGCCTGGGAAGTGCGGCTTGTCGATATTCCGGCGGACGAACTCCTGAAGCGGCTGGACGAAGGGAAGATCTATCTCCCGAATATCGCGGCACGCGCCGCGCATAACTTCTTCCGGAAGGGGAACATCATCGCGCTCCGCGAACTCGCGCTCCGCCGCACGGCGGACCGCGTGGACGCTCAGATGCGGGCGTATCGCCAGGAGAGCGCCATCGCGACCGTGTGGGAAGCGCAAGACCGGCTGCTCGTCGCGATCGGCACGAGCACCGACAGCGCGCGTCTCGTGCGTGAAACGGCGCGTCTCGCGAACCGCATGAAGGCTGAGTGGATCGCGGTCCACGTGGAGGATCCTTCGAGACCAGACAGTGAAGAGAAGAAGCGGGTATTCGATGTGCTGAATCTCGCCGGTCAGCTCGGAGCCGAAACCACGGTGCTTTCAGGGAGCGATCCGGTCGCGGTGATCGCGGAGTACGCGCGGCGCCGCAATGTGACGAAGATCGTGCTCGGCGCGAAGCCCCGCTCGAAATTCGCGATTTTCCGCGCGGGGGTCGCCGATAAGCTTCTTACCCGATACCCGGATCTCGACGTGGTGCAGATCGCGCTCGAGGATTCCAAGACCCGCGAGCGCTCGAAGTGGCTGAATGGTGAAGGGAACGCCCCGGCGATCAATTACCTCTGGGCAACGATCGCCTGCGTGGCGACGCTTGTCGCCACCGCGTTCCTGCTCTCCATCTTCGAGCCCGCGAACGTCATCATTCTGATTCTTCTGATGGCGGTCGCGGTGGGCGCCGTCTGGGGCTGCGGGCCGGCCGCCTGGGCGGTGTTCCTCGCGGCGCTCGCGTTTGACTTCTTCTACGTGCCGCCGATTCTGAAGTTCACGACGAATAACACGCAGTACATCTTCACTTTCTTCCTTGTCCTCATCACGGCGGTCTATGTCGGTCTGATGTCAGGGAAGCTGCGCCGCGAGGCGGATCTCGCCTGCGTGCGTGACTTCCGGAGTTCCGCGGTGGCGGAGCTCGCGAAGGAACTCACGAAGTCGATCACGGTGGAACAGGTGGCGGAAGTGGTGCAGCGTCATCTTTCGCCGCTCCTTCAGGCCGATATCTCGCTTGGGTTCCCGGATCACGATGACCGGCTGAGCTTCAAGTCGAAGAAACTCCCCGATATTGAAGTGGCGCAGTGGTCTTACGACCACTCGCAGGAAGCGGGGCTTGGAACGATGACACTCTCAGCCGCGAAGGAACGGATGATTCCGCTCCTCACGAGGCGGCGCTGCTGGGGTGTGATGGCGCTCAGTCCGACCGGTGCCCTGACGTTGGAGAACCCCGATACAAAGCGGCTGCTTGACGCCTGCGCGGTGCAGGTCGCTCAGACCATAGAGCGAATCGAGTACTCAAATATCGCGAAAGACGCGATGATCCGCGGAGAAGCCGAGAGGATGCGCGCGACGCTGCTTGGCGCCGTGTCCCGCGATATCAGCCTTCCGGTGAACTCGATTCTGAAGACCACGGAGAAACTCCTCCCTGAGCTGCTCGGGAGCCCGTACTCCGCCGCGGTCTCTTCTATTCAGGGGCAGGCCGCGCTGCTTCGCCGTCTCACCGGGAACCTGAAGGAGATGGCGCGGCTGCAGGCCGGGAACGCGGAACTCGATCTCGCGCAGACCGATATCTCGCAGCTCATCACGGAAGCCGCGGGACAGTTCTGGAGCATTGATTCCGGGAAGACGATTCAGACGGATGTGTCCTCTGATCTCCCGAAGGTCCGGATCGACCGGTCGCTTATCATGCGGGCGCTCGAGAACCTGATCGATAACGCGGAAAAGTATTCCCCGAAGGGAACGCCGGTTGAGATTTCGGCTCAGGGGAAGAATCATGGGGTCGAGATCGTGGTGCGGGATCACGGAAAGGGCATTCCGCAGGGCATCAAAGCCTTCGCGGCTGAAGTGGCGGCAGGGGAGGCCACCTCTGCGCCTCCCGCGGAAAGCGGGGAGCGGAAGGCGGGGCTTGGGCTCGCCCTGGTACGCGTGATCGCAGAGGCGCATCACGGGAAGGTGTCCGCCGCGAATATGCCGGACGGAGGCGCGGCGGTGAAACTCTGGCTTCCGGAGCAGGGGCCTGAGAAGGCGGCCTGAGAAAGCCAAAAATAAGGGCGATCCGACGGATCGCCCTTTTTTTTACCTCTGGGGCAGCGGTGCCCTGGGTGTCAGATGTCAGTCTTTGCGCCCGCAGACCGCGGTGGCAATGTTCGTGAAGACTTCAAAGCCCGGCTTCAGGTTCACCGTGTCCTGGATATCGAAATCCGGACGGTGGTGCCCCTTGTTCTCGCAGCCAAAGAGGAAGAAGCCCGGGTTCCCGCCATGCTCCGCGACCCGGCGCATGAAGAGCGTGCAGTCTTCGGATCCTCCGCAGTGGTGGATATCCTCCACGGTGACACCGGGAACCGCCTCAGCCGCTTTCCGCATCGTCTCCATGGCCTCCGGCGTTGTGACGAGCGTCGTTGCCTGACCGGTCTTGATGAGGTCATACTTCACGCCGAGCATGTCGGCCGCGCCTTTCACCACTTCTTGAGCGCGGGAGAACATGAATTCGTTTGCTTCATGCGTGGAGCCGCGGACCTCGCACTCCATGTGAGCGTGAGCCGGCGTGATGTTGCGGCCTTCACCGGCGTCAAGACGGCCGACGGACACCCGGGTGTCGCCTTCTGATGTGCGGGAAATGGCGTTCAGCATGATCGCGGCGTTCGCGGCGGCAAGGAGCGCGCTGCGGCCGGCCTCAGGCTTTGCGCCGGCGTGAGACTGAATACCGGTGAAATTCACATCGAACTTCGTGGTCGCGAGGTAGCCGTCCGCGCAGAGCTGGATATGGCCGGTCTTCGCGGTGACACCGACGTGAGCACCGAAGAACCAGTCGACATCATCAACGACGCCGGCTGCCACCATGGCGCCCGCGCCTCGCGTCCCTTCTTCAGAAGGCTGGAAGATCAGCTTGATGCGGCCGCAGAGCCGATCCGTGTTTTCCTAACGCGGCGGATGGACGAGCTGCTGATGGAAGGCGAGCGTCGGACCGGGGCGGCCGGTGTCGAGAATACCGACGCAGCCTGTGTAGCCATCCATGCGGCTGAGGAGCTCCTCCGGAACACCGGCCTCACGGGCACGGGTGATGGCTGCTTCAACCGCTTTCGGATCACGCCCGAGAACCGCGTCAGGATTCACCACTTCGCGTCCGAGATGAATTTCAAAACCGAGTTCGGTGAGTTTCTTCGCGACGATCGCGGTGGTTTCGAATTCTGTCCAGCCAAGCTCCGGACGCTTATGAATACGGCGCCGGGTTTCGATCATTTCGGGTACGTAGCGGTCAAATGCATCTGCCATCTTCGAGTCTCCTTCCAGTTGAAATTCCGGTGAAACCGCCGGACTGAAGCGGATCTAGTGTCCGCGTATCAGTCTGTATTGTGACGTCTGCTGTTTAAAATAACGGGTAAAACCGAAGTCATGTATATCTTTTGCAGCGGAAGTCCGGACGATATCCGTATACTTCGGGCGAAAGGAGAGGAGGGAAGATGGGTAACGGCGTACCGCTTTACGAAGCAGCGAAACGGAAGATCCTGAAGCGTCTGGAGACACGCGAGTGGCTTCCCGGGGCGAAGCTGCCGCCTGAAGGCGAGCTCTCGCGCGAACTTGGAGTCAGTGTCGGAACGCTTCGTCACGCGGTGGGGGAACTCTGCGACGAAGGCATTCTCTGGCGGCGCCAGGGCTCTGGCACCTATGTCCGGTCCTATCGGGACGGAGGCGCGGGCTTCTGGAACCGTTTTCAGCCTTTCCAGACCCGGGATGGGATGCCGATGATCATAGTGGACCGAAAGGTTCTGTTTCTGGAAACCATTCCCGCGGGAGACGAGTTCTCTGTCCGTCTTCGTCTGAAGAAAGATGACCCCGTGATTCATGTGCTCCGTCACCAGATCGATAAAAACGGCGAATTTCAGGGGATCGATGAGCTTTATCTGCGGGGAGACTATTTCAAGGGGCTGACATTCGAGCGGTTTGATAAGAATCTGGAGCCGGATGAATCGCTCTACAGCTTCTACGAGCGGGAGTTCGGGGTTGAGATTGTGGAGACCTCGAACTTTATTGCCTGGGATATCGGGACAGAGGAACTCGCGAAGCGCCTTCTCGCTCCGAAAATCGCCAATATGCCGCTGATTTTCTATAAACGGGTCTCGAAGACCTATGGACATATTCCGGTGGAGTGCCGTGTTATCCGGGGAAAAGCGTCTGATGTCCAGCTCTCGTTTGATATCACGAGATAAATGTCTGAAGGGTACGGGAAGCCTGGCCGCGGAATGCGGCAGAGCGGAAGAGAATGGGAAAAATCAGATGGTGCCCGGGGAGGGACTCGAACCCTCCTGTACCACTCCGGGGTGCCCAATGGAGTGACGGCTCCATTGGGCGAGGAGCTCTTACTTACTCCTCAGCCGGTGCGTTCTCCGGCTCGTTCTGTTATGCTTCGGGAGCTGCTTCGGGAGCTGCTTCGGGAGCTGCCTCGTCAGCCTTCTTCCGGCCGCGCTTCGGCTTCTCCTCGGGAACCGGTGCCGTCTCGCCGAGCTCCAGGTCCTTCGAGTCGACGCCCTTTCCCCAGACGTGACCGTCGTTGGTCTTGATGCGGTACTGGATGAAGTTGTTGCGGGAATCGAGACGAACTCCGATGATGATGCCGTCGGTCTGCTCCTTGGTCTTCGTGCAGATGAACTTGCAGAAGCGACCGATGTTGGCTTTGGCATTCTCGAGGTTAGCCTTTGCATCCTCGTCCGAGATCTCCTTCTTCAACGGGCGAGGTTCCTTGGGCTCCTTCGGGGCCTTGGTCTTGCGAGCCTTTTCCGGATTCTCCTCGGCGACTTCGTCGTTCTCCTTGATGTCGTTCTCGGCTTTGTACTCTTCCGTTTCGGTGGCGTTGTAAATAGCGCCCGCCTCTGCCGGATGCTCCTGGGATGCTCCCCTCGATGCGAGGATAGAGTTGATGGCGTCGAGCTCATCGCCCGTCTTGACCTTTGCCAGCTTCTGGAGAACCTTCGTGCTGTAGCTCTTGTACTTTTCGATAAACTTTTCCATAGTGTTTAGTTATTAAGTGTAGTGTAAAAATAAGAAAAAATATCCAATTAAAAAAAATTCTTCACCAGAAAAATTGAGATTATCTCAATCCAATTCGACTGTAATTCCTCCGAAAGTAAGAATTAATTAGAGTCGAATTGGATTGAAATAATTTCAATTTTTCTGGTGAAAAACTTTCTTTAATTGGGTATTTTTTCTTACTTTTGTACTACACTTAACAACTAAACACTATGAAAAAGTTCATCAAATTCCTGGAAGCAAACAACGCATGGGAAAACTTCGAAAGAGCATTCGAAAATTACGGAAGAAACGCAAAAGACTACAAAAAGGAATGCGAAGGTAACATAAACATAGAATTAGACTGCGCATTCATGTGGGCAGAAACAGAAGAAGGAGAAGAATACTGGGATGCGCTAAATGAAAAATGGATAGAAGCGAACAAACCACTTAAAGACCAATTATTGAGCGACGACTAACAGGGAAAAAGCAATCAAAGAGATCCGGCAGGTGTGGCTGGACGCGACCCTCCGAAAGGAGGAATTAATTAGAAAAAAATTATGAGTAACATACTTAAACACGCTGACCAAATCATCAATGAGCGGTCGGAGGAAAAGGAGCGACAATACGGACCGTTCATGGAATGCAACCAGAAGGCCGCAGAGATCGCCTCGGTCATTACCGGTAAGCCTCTGACCGCTCTTGACGTGTCTTGGGTCCAAGTGGCAGTGAAAATGGCACGTGAATCCAATGCGCACAAGGAGGACAATCTCCTTGACATGGTGGCTACAATCGGGGCCATCAACAACGAACTCGAGGACCCCAAGCCGTTAAAAGCTCCGGGGGTGGTACCTACGTACTTCTCAACCATTTCGGAGGCTGTAGACTTCATCCGGATCAGTCCCATCGAGGTGCATGAGATCAAACATGTTCTCACCGAAGAAGGCCGCCGAATAGCTGTATACTACTCGCCCAAAGAAGACCCGGGGCAATACAACCCGTTCTCAAAGATCAAGCCATGAACACACAAGATTTTAAGCCATTCATTAAAAGCTGGGAGGAGATTTATGCCCTCCAGGGGGAACTCCAGCTCATGTACAGACCGTATTTCAAAGAGCGCATCGCGAACTTTGACATCAACACCTTGGAGGATCAGGAGCTTTTCAAAAAACTCTGTTGGCAGATTGTCGAGGAGCTCGCTGAGGCAAAGGATGCTATCGAGTGGGAACTCGATGACGAGCACTTTGACGAGGAGCTGATCGATGCATTCAACTTCATGTTAGAGCTTTACCAGCTTTATGGCATGGCTCCTTCTTTCGACTGGACGCTGCCTAAGGGGGCACAGGATTCTGAAGATTTTGCGGGAGATATGCTCACCTTAATCGGAAACATCGGCATGACAGCAAACTGTCTAAAGAATCGGGAGTGGCGGCAGTCTCAATATCTGGTAGACCTGGTAGTTTTCGAGGACCGGCTCAAAGAGATATGGACTTCCTTCGTCACAATGTTCGAGCATTTGGGTCTCTCCGAGAACCGAGTCAAAGAGCTCTGGTCGTTGAAGTATCAAGTAAATCTGTTTCGCATTAAATCCAAATACTGACATGGGAAGAATATTCAAAGACTGTTTCGAAATGATCCGGGAGATGGATCGGGAGCTCAAGGTTTCCGGCATCACGGTCCCGGTCAACCATTACCAAAACCAAGAACTCAGCGGGGACGACCGGCTCACCAAGGAACTCATCGGAGTGAGCTTTGTCATCTCAAAGCCGTATCTCGGCAAACGTGAGATGCTCGACTTCATGTTCAAAGACGAAGCCGAGCTCATCGAGGAGTACTGCCGAGCAGAGCTCTCCGACCGGCTTGACCGAGACGGAGTCAACCCCGGCAAAAGCTGGGAAATCCGACGGGACTTGTGGCAGAAGCTGGTGAGCAAGACTCGTCAGGGGGGTCGCTTCGACTACACCTATTCAGAGCGTCTGCACATTTTTCACAAGGGACCCGAAATACACCAGTTGGACAATGTCATCATGACTCTCCGGGACGACCCGCACTCCAGACGAGCAATGGTCATGATCTTCGAGCCGGAGGACACCCGGGCAACAGCCGGGGCTCTTACCCGAGTACCTTGCTCCGTCAGCTACCAGTTCCTCATCCGGAACAATCGCCTCCACGTGATATATTATATCCGAAGCAATGACTTCTTCAAGCACTTCGCAATTGACATCTGGTTGACGGAGGCCATGATGGACTACGTGTTCAACATCCTCGCAGCCACCTATCCCTCTCTCAAGAAGGGATCTCTGCATTACTTCGCTGGGTCCCTCCATGCATACAACGATGACCTCTCCAAGTGGGTAATATACTAAGCTATGACTATAGACGAAGCAAGAGCTAAAGCTCATCAGCAATATGACGATTGCATGTTCTGCCCGGGATGCTCGAAGCTCCTGACTGTGCTCCACACGGGGAGCCAGTGCTACACCAACTGGATTGAGAAAAAGGCACAACAGATCCTCGAAAAATCGAAGAAAAGTCATGACAGGAGGAAGTGAGGAGCCCATCATCATCGGGCTGGTAATAGCAGTAGTAATTGGAATAGGGATCGTATGTCTCATGGACGCTCTCAGAAACAAACTAAAGTGATATGTGCGGAATAAGTATAACAAGAAGGGCTAACGCCATTGACCAGATACAGCATAGGGGCATCGAATCCGCCCAGATTGCCGAAGGAGGATGGTTCCTCGGTCATGTCCGTTTGCCCATTCAGACTGAACCAGGCGATGGCCTGGCTCAGCCTATCGAGTTAGCCGAAGACAACGGGTGGCTTCTTTACGTGGGGGAGATCTACAATTATCCTACGCGGTATTCCAGCGACGTCGAGTACCTTCGGGATTTGTTCGGGGCCAACTGCTTGGAGGACATTCTCCTCGAAGCCAACCACTGGGATGGCATGTGGGCAATATGCTGGTACCGGAAGGGACAGATTATTGCCTTCACTGACCCTCTCGGCAAGAAGCAGCTCTACTACAACCAATTCGGGGAAATCTGCTCGGAGATAACCCCGTTGGTGTCGAACTTCAAGGACTTCGACCGGTACTACCAGTCGGAAGTGTTCAAATGGGGTTACAACTGGGATGACCGGACTCCGTGGAACACCGTTAAGCGTATCATGCCGAACACGGTCTACTCCTTTGACAGCATGAGAGTGACCCCGACTGTCATCCGGAGGGACTACTTCAACTGGGAACTGCGGAGTAAGACATACCATGGGGGTAGGATGCGATTGGCTGAGGAGCTCAGGAAACGAGTTTCTGAGTCCATACGACGCAGAGCCACGTACTCCAAGACCCCGGTCGGGGCTTTGGTTTCGGGAGGACTGGATTCGTCCATAATTGCCTCTATTCTTCATCGAATGGGCCTGGAGGTTAATCTCTATATGGTGGAGAATAATGAATCAAAATTTGGCATGCTATTGTCCGAATTTTTAGGGGTTTCTATCACCTCTCTTGGCCCCATCCCTGATGATGATTGTCTGGAGGGGTGTCTCAGACATAATGAGACCCCCATCGACTTGGGCTCCATGATCCCTCAGTTCAGGTTGATGGAGAAGGTCCGGGAGAAGGTCATCCTGACCGGGGATGGAGCTGACGAACTATTCGGGGGCTATCGCCGAGTAGATGACTACGACTCCCAGCTCTCAGACGTGTTCCAGGAGCTTCCGTTCTACCACATGCCTCGGCTTGACCGAGCCTCCATGCGGAGTACAGTTGAACTCCGGTCACCATTCCTGGGGCATGACGTTGTCAGATTCGCTCTTCTCTTGCCACGGGAGGATCGAACTCACAAGCGCATTCTCAAAGAGGCCTTTAATGACGTCCTGCCTCGGGAGATCATCGACCGACCCAAAGAGCCTCTCAAGTGCCAAAGTATCCGGCAGGATCCGATGGCGTACCGCAAGAAGTGTCACGAAACATTCTACAACTTATGGCAATAGCTATCGGATATTACAGGGTATGGTTTAAAGAAGATGACTCCAACACGAAAGCTCAGTGGTTCAAAATGACGCTTCGTAGTGGGTCTGTTAGGCCTTCCATCCGTTCTATAAATCGGGAAGAGGCTTTGTGGTGGATCAAGTTCCGAAAAATGAAAGACGTTACCCCAGGCAATGCCTGGGGCAAGATCTTCGAATCGGATGGCCAACCGTTCAGGAAGGCATTTCAGGAGCTGCCCCTCCACACACGATACAATTTTATAGAAGGAGCGGCTCTCTCGTCAGCGACAACACATCGAGCTCGGCTCGGAAAATACTTTAAAAAATGAAAATCGTAAAAGTAAGAAACGTCAAGACCCCAACCAGAGGAACGCGTCTGTCCGCTGGGATGGACTTCTACATCCCGGAAGACTTCAAAGCCAAACAGGTCTGGCCGGGCGAAAGCATCAACATCCCATCCGGGATCAAAGCTCGAATCCCCCGGGGGTGTGTCCTCATCATGTTCAACAAGAGTGGCATTGCTACCAAGTACCAGCTACAGGTTGGAGCCTGCGTTGTTGACGAAGACTACCAAGGAGAGATCCATCTGCATGTCATGAACGTCGGCAAGGAAGTCGTCATCCTCAAGCCGGGCATGAAGCTGGTTCAAGGTTTGGTGATGCCGGTCTTCTACGTCGGGATGGAAGTTCTCGAGTCGGAGGACGAACTTTTCCCGCAATCGACCGAAAGAGGACAGGGGGGCTTCGGGTCCACGGGTGAATAGGGCCCCCGGCCCCAAAAGTTGATGAAACTATTGTTCCATTGTTCCCAAATCAGGGGGACTTCCCCTAAAAAAGTTGATAAAACCATGGTTTACATTGTGTTTTGGCAAAAATCTCGACAGCCCCCCTAAAAAAAGTTGATGAAACCATTGTTCCCATTGTGTCTCCTTTCCAGTGGAAAGTATCTAAACCATTGATAATCAATCACTTAAATCGAAAACAATGAGACACAATGGGACACAATGAGACACAATCATTGTGTCTCTGTAATCGATTGAATATCAATGAATTACACCTCTGGACACAATGGACACAATAATATAGGAGAAAGACCTGAATAGGGAATATGAAGGAAATAATGACCAATATAGGAAATGAGAAATCACGAAATAGAGTGCACAGAACCATTGTGTCTATTGTGTCCAGGGAGGTGATTTTAGGGCCTAACCCATTGAGGGTCAATCACTTAGGGTGGACACAATAAAAATTTTATTGTTCCCCGGCTATTTTACCGTAGTATTTGCAGCAGAATTCTTATATTTATGATACAAACAAAAACAAACTACAACATGAAAATCATAACCTACACTAACAATCAGGGACTCGAACTCAAGGTCAACAAATTCACCTCCGGTCAGTTCAAATGGGCATTCAGTCTTGCCTTCAACAACGGAGTCCATCCTCCTGAAAAACGGGATGACCCGGAAATGGGCAGCCAATGTAAAAGACCGGTTTGACCCTATCACGGACGAGCACGTACTTATTAATAGGTACAGGACCTCCGGAGGATCTGAGATGGAGGTCTTCATCACCAGCCGAATCCCGTTCGTAAATATGGTAGGAACTGGTTTGGGCATGGGGTATATGAAATTCCAGCTCCTGGAACATAAACTCAACCGCTACGGATTCAAACAGTTTTAATTCCCGGGACCCTGAAACAGGGGTCCCAACTTTTTTCTCATTTTTCAATCGAAAAATTTTTTACTTCAAAAAATTTTTCTTATATTTGTGATGCCCAGAAGCGGAGCTCCAGGACCTCCCCCAGAGAAAAGGCTTTCAGAAATGTTAACCACTCACATGGATCCTCAGCTAACCGGATCGGACGTAGTAACTACGGAGGATGGGTATCTGTTAACCCTCAATCAGGTAATGGAGTTGAAAAAACATAAATTCAAACCAACTATTATGAAAAAGGAATTCAACTGGGAGCTCCCGGCAGACCCGGACCCCAAATCGGACAACTATTACAACGGAATCGTATCCAAGGAGCTGGAGTCCCCCAGCAATATAGGGGAGACCCTCCTTGGGGTTATCCGCAGAGAGTCAGTCAGGAATCAGTCTGATTTTGTCAATGAGGGAGTTGAGACCATCCTTGACAGGTTAGGCCTTAAAAGCGCCAAACCCCTCACTCGAAAAGAGAAGCTCCTGGCATTCATCGGATTTAAAGCTGGCTCAATGTGGGGGAGATTGGTGGAAGACCAGAGCCAGACAGAACCAGCTTCGCCCAACCCAATCGAAGTGGTCGCGATGTGGATTCCTAAAACAAACGGAAAAGTATGCTGATTTTACCGTAGTATTATATTTGTGATACAAACTACACAACTATGAGAGCAATAAAATCAGTACTCCTCATCGTCACTCGAACGGGATACGTTAAGGGGGGTCTTCACCTCCCTCAGAGCTTTGGCTAACTCCCGAGGAGCCCCTCGGATTAACATTGAAGGCGAGGATGAGTCTTACACTGAGACCGACCTGAAAGACATTGCAGTTAGCGGTCAGACATTCATCTACTTCGGCGAGAAATGCAGAATATACGCAAGACCCTTAAACATATAGACATGGAAAAGATTGAAAAGTACGTAGTGTTCAAGTACGAAGACGAGTTCGGATTTCACTACATGGTAATTGACAAGCTTCCCGGGGAGGAACCTACACATCTGGAGACCCCCTCGTCCGAGAAGATAATTGGCTCCGTCGGATTTCACTACTCGATGAGGGGAGAGCTTCCCGGGGAGGAACCTACACATCCGGAGACCCTCTCGTTCGAGAAGAAGATCAACCCCAATTGTACTCCGGGAGCTATCACTCGTCAGCCGTTTTCGGGGGACGGCAAATCAGCCTATGTGCTCAGCTCCAAATTCGTCCCCGTGGCGGGTTGGTGGCCAGATAAGGGAGACGTTCTGGAGTGGCAGGAAAGGACCCGGGTTTACAGAGCCACCAAGGAACTGGAGAGAAAAGGAGACGTTCTGGAGTGGCAGGAAGGGATCCGGGTTTACAGAGCCACCGAGGAACTGAAGAAGGAAGGAGAAGACCTCAAGCTCGAGAAAGCCATTGAGCCTATACGAGAAGCATACAGTCGCCTCAGTCCAAGCGGAAGGAGTACGTTTATTGCTCAAGTGGTCTACCTTCTCACTAAGTAGACATTTCGCACTAAGAAGCTTGAAAAAATTTTCATATGGGGAAAAAATTGACTATATTTGTGATACAAATAAAAGGATAAGACAATGACTATCAATCTCAGAGAACTAGTCGAACAGAGGGGTCTGAAAACTCAAGAAGTGGCAGAAATTCTGTTCCCCGGTAACAAATTCCCTCGAGTATCCCTCCAACGGATCCTCAACGGAAAAGCCTTGTTAAACTCGGAGCAAGTCTCCCGTTTAGCAGCTTGGCTTGGGGTATCAGTCGACAGCCTCTACAAAGGAGGATGGAGCTCTGAATTTAAGGGGGAGACATGTATTCTGACAAACGGAAACTACAGAGCAGAGTTATCGGTCGAAACAGGAGAGACGAAGTTGTTTCATCTCGGGTCCCTGTTTCATGAAATTGTTCTTCATGACCCAGCTATACCCCTCAGCCAGTACATTGAACTTCTGAACGCCATAATCAAAAATCATCAAGCCAATGAAAGTAGAAATTAAGTTCGAGGCAAACCTCGAAGAGACTCAGGATCTCGAAATGGTCCGCAAAATCTGTCAGGCCATAGGATCAAATCCTGTAACAGTCAAGACGACTGACGTCAAGAAACCAGCTCCTGCACAGGACGTGAAGAAGCCAGCTCCGGCTCAGACTCCTACCCCCAAGAAGATGGAGGAACCTGAACCCATGCCGATGGATACGAACTCCTCTTTGGGTTCCGACCCCGCTGTCTCCATTCAGGACATCCGGACTCTTCTGGCAAGTAAGGTGGACAACAACCGCGAAGCCATCCGGGCAAAGCTCACTGAACTGGGAGCGAAGAATGTGACGGGACTGGATGCCCGAAACTACGACTCGTTCTACGAATTCCTCAAAGACCTTGCGTAATGGGAACCCCAAATCATTCATCTCGTAAGCACGCCATGCTTTCGGCATCAAAGGCAGACCGGTGGATCAACTGCACAGATCGGAAGAGCGTCGTGTAGGGAAAG
>OGLE01001749.1_pt1 | contig 16078 bp, 13 predicted proteins | sample 1572671 | NCBI WGS metagenome assembly OGLE01 (sample SAMEA2581923, study PRJEB24529) | metagenome | biome: Human gut stool | place: China | collected 2011 | reverse complement strand
TGATATTACTAAGTTGAATTAAGATTGGTTATATGGTAGTGTCTCAAAAAATTGGGATTTACACACTTTTTGAGACACTATCCCTTTATGCCTAAACACAGCTTTTTTACTATGCGCCGTTCCTATTTCAACTTGAATTTTTGTAGGGTAAAAGTAACCTCAAAACAAAAAAGAGTCTCATTATGAGACTCTTGTGGGCGCTGAGGGATTCGAACCTGTATCTTTTAATTCTTTAATATCCAGTTATTTAACTCGGAAGTACTCTTAAAAAACTAATCTAGGTTACTTTTAAGTAACTGCTTTTGGCTCAAAAAAAAGCCTTTTTAATTTTCTCGTAACAAAGATACTAATTTTATTGTAAATATAGGCGATAGAGGGCTATTTTCTTATGTATTTCAGTGTATTATCTGTTTTTATTTGTATATTTTACACTTAATAGTTTCATAGCCGCTATTAAACTATCGTGTATGAAAAAGTATTTTATGATGCTTATGAGCGAATTGGAAACAACTATTCATTCGCTTAAAGGAAATGACGCCTTAAATATGTCGGTTATGGCTATGCAAGTTATTTATGGTGTGGTGAAACAAGTAAAAGATTACGTACTAACGAATGGTTTTGCGGATATAAACGAAGAGATATTGTTCTTCAAAGAGTTAAAGCCGTTATTGCATAGTAAATTGATCTACTACATGGAAATAAAGGAGATCGAATCAAAGCGTATTTTATGCGCGAGTAAGGAATTTGTACGTGCTTATTTGATTGAACAAGTGGAGCGTTTAACGGGATATTTGGAAGAGAATATTTACACGTATAAATATTTGCAGCTTGGTTCTACATTTTTGGATGAAGCATTATTTACTCGAAAGAATGCTTTAGAATTTTCGTGTGTAGATCGTGATAATTTGGATGATTCTTTCATGACACTTTGGGATAATAAAGTATCTCGAATTTTAGCTTACCAGATGCTTTTGGAATATCTAAACTCTGAAATATTGCTTTTGGATAAGCCATTTAGCAAATCTTCCAAATTAGTGTGGCACGGGACAAAGCGGGGATTAGTCGAATTGATCTATGCTCTAGTGACAAAAGAATGTTTTGGAGAAGCAACAATAAAAGAATTGGCAGATTGTTTTCAACAAATTTTTAGCATTGATTTGGGTGATTATTATGGCATCTACAAAGAATTAAAGGAGCGTCCGGTAAAGAATCGTGCGGGTTTTCTCAATGATCTTGCAGACGGACTTATGAAGCGTATGGAAGAGGACGAAAATAGTTAATATAGTATAAATAACTACCCCTGATTTCCCCTACCGTGGCATTCTGGAAATTACGTAATTACATATTCGCGAGAATAAAAAATGACAAGATGGAAATAATAACATTTGATTCTGAGGTTTATCGCGAATTGAAAAAGAGTTTGGATACAATTTCAAACTACGTGCTTAATAAAGAAGACAAGCAAGGGGAGGAGGATTGGGTAGATGAATATGATGTTTGTACTTATTTGAAGATTAGCCGCCGCACCTTACAGCGTATCAGGTACGAAAATTTATTGACTTACTCACTTGTAAGAGGTAAGGTATTAATACAGATGAAAGAAGTGCGGCGGTTAATTGAAACTGGGACTATAAAATGCGACATTAATCGCTTTGCAGATTTGTGCAAGGGGCATAAGGCGTATCTTGAACAGCGTAAACGAAACAAGAAAAAGTAAGCCTATGGATATTGACGAGCATTTAATGGTAAAGGCTTTTGATAAATGCTTTAGCCTGTTAGAAAGGATAGATGCAAGGCTGATTTCTCTTGAAAAAAGAGAATTTGGCGTGGATGGCGAACGCTTGTTAGATAATCAAGATTTGTGTCAGTTGTTAAACGTGGATAAAAAAACATTGGAACGATACAGGCGTTCCGGGCGACTGCCTTTTTTGAAGTTGGGGGGTAAAATCTTTTATAAATATTCCGAGATTGTCAAGGTAATGCAGAATTTAAGGAAATATGATTTTGATAAAGAAAGTGAGTAAGGGAAAAAACAATTTCGCGGGTTCTTTGAACTCGTGAATCTGTTATGTGTTCTCGAAGGTTGTTTCTAGTTCTGAAATTTTAGTAGATTTGAGGAATGATAATGAGGAACTAGAATGAATCTTGATTTTAAATTGCCTTTTTGTTTGTATTATTATTATCTGTACTTATTAATGTTCGACTTTATTTAAAGCGTTTTGTTTATATCAATCTATGATGTTTCATTACAAGTATTTTTAATCTACATATCAATCATATATATAAAATAATAATCAGTGCATTGTTTTGTTTCAATGGTATAGCTGTTGATGGTAAAACTTGTCAATAATTTCCTATTGTTACTCCATGTGCATAAGCGATATTTTGATGTATTGATAATTAATTCAGTTTTTTTCTAATTGTTTGTTTGAAATCCCTGTAATTTATATTTATGTTCTTTTATACATATATATTTTTAATTCTATTTTTAGCTCCTAAACGGGGATGTTTATTTCAACAGGTGCTTCAACTATTGCTGCTATTTTTGTCGTAACAACATTATACAAATCAACTTCTGTTGCAGGAGTTTCTAATGATACGATCAAAGAATACCTTATTCGACTGTTGTGCCTATTAAGATTTGTTCTCATTTTCCACCACCCACCAACAGGAAAAATGGCAATCATATTACAGGATGCAAGATCAGCAGCAGTTGTTGTTATCATATCACTGTGTATAGAACCAACACTCCTATTTTTCATACCTATTTTCCATCTTCCACTATCGTTTTCGACTAAATCAATATTGGCAGCATCGGCATCCTCCGATTCGATATACTTATTAATTCGCCTTTTGAATTGTTCTTGGGTTTCTTGCGGGTTGTTAACGTCAAATCTTAAACCACAAGATTGATAAGTATATTTATCTTTCCATCCTATTTCACCGGGACTTGGTTCAATAAAATAAGAAAGAGTTATTCTTAATGTGGTATTTATTTCTCCTAAATTCTCTAATAATTCTTTTGGCCACGGTAAATTGATGAAGTGCATCTCATTTAGAGAAACTGTCGAACCATTTTTTATATAAGGTTTTAAAGAGTTTTGCGATATGTAGGTAAATCCATTTTCTGTACTATATAATGCGCGTTCTCTATTGGGGATACCATAACCACAAGAGCGTAAAAGCCTTTTTATATTAGTTCTTCCTGTAACATGAAACTGACGTAACATTGAATCAGACCATTTTGCCGAATGTACAATCAATGCACGAATACTTTCTGCCCATAAATCAGGATAAGTAGCTGCAATTTCTGCAGCAAGATTAGAAGCAAGAGCGCACGCTGCACTTGTTGCATTAATGGTTTCAAATTTACGGAATTGTATATTTTTAGATGTGGTTAGAACTTCCAAGGCATCATGATCAACGTACGGTGTTAAATCATGTTCTCTTTTTAATAAATTGCCACCTTCAAAAACGACATCGGGTTTGATAGGCCATTTTTTATCCCATAATACAGATGTACTACTATATGGTGAAAGTCCGCCACTGGGAGCAACTCTTGGTAAATTATTGTAATTGGCATCATTTATTTGTACTTTTTCTGTATATGCTCCAATCGTTAGAGAGTTCCAAGATTGTCCCGGATTATGTACAGATTGCTGAGTGTTCCCATCTGGATAATTATTCCACACTTCTTCATCAGTCACATTTCCTGCCGCAACAATTATTAACCTTGGAGTTTCTTCTGATGCACCAATACACATATCATCCAAAGCTGCAGACCAAGAAGAAGGGCGTCCTTTATCATGTGTGTCAGCTGAAGTTACAGCCATGCAATATAAAATATTCTTGTTTGGGATTGTTATTTCAGCCTTATAAATGCATTGTTTAGTAATATCTCCCCAAAGTTCTATTGGATTCTCCCCAACATCAGGAAGTAATTTTACTGAACATAAAGTGTGTTTTATTTCTACGCGATCATTATGTTCCAAAGAGCGAGATAAGTCACCATAAGCGCAAACGCCTGCCATCATTGTTCCGTGTCCTTTTCTATCTGCGGTAGTCCATTGATTATTATAGGCAAGGCAATGAGCATCTTGTATTATGGGAGAAAGTAGTTCATGTCCGTTATTAACCCCAGTATCAATTACACATACTGATATATTTGATTGGTCATTTATCACAAGTCTTCTTAATAAATCCTCAACCCATTCATTTTGATCACTTGGGTTTTCGTTTGTCCAAAAATCTGCGGTTTCTTTCCCTGCTTTTAGTTCTGCCAAACTATCTGAACTATTTAGGATTTGGAGTAGAGTGTCATTGTTTGCATATACTAAAAATACGGCTCTTTCTGGAAATAATAAATAGTTTGGTTTGAAACTTATGTCTAAGTTTGTTAGCAAATTGTTGAATTGGGTTATTTGCTCTTGTTTGTCATCCGATTCATTTATTTTTATCCACACTTCATACCAATTGTAATTTTCATTAGGAAAAAGTTGTGGAGAATCTGTCCAAAACGAATAAAGTAAGGCTATATGTATATCTTCTATACTATTAATCAAATTTTGATTTCTGGGATTTCCTTTTTGAGTAACCTTTGTTGCATAATCCCGTAGCTTGTTTAAAAATTTATTTTCTTGTCCTTTGGGAATATATACTGTGGCATAAGTATCTATATTTCCATGAATATCCGTAATATTTCTAACATTCATTAAACGCATTCCTGCGTTGATTGCTTCAAGGCTTTGAGTAACTAGATCATAATTTTGTTTCCCTTTAAATTCTACGTATGTACCTGTACGAGTTGGTAGAGCAAGGGCATTTCGCTGACTTTTTAGGTTACTATCAGCTTCTCTCATGCGATCAAACTTATCTTTTAAAGCCGCAGCATGAGAAGCTCTATCTCTATTAGGAATGTTTGGACCTCCTGCTGGCTTTTGTCCAGGTGAATAACGAATTGTATCTGCTAAATCAGGAAGTTTTATATGATCATGCCTACTCATAATAATTAAATTTTATATGCCATTGTGCGTTCTTTAATTGTTTTTTCTATTAGTGAGAGAGAAATGTCTGTGTTATTTAAAACTGATTCTTTTATCGCATCTAAGCATGCTTGATTTATTTCAGCATGGCTAAGATTTTCAAGCATTGGTAAAAGAATTTTCATATCCTTACTTGTTACATTTTTACCAAGTCTACTTTTTAAAAGTTGTGTTTTTTCTTCATCAGTGGGGAGATTATAATGAATGACGTCATCAAATCTTCTGAATAAAGCTTGATCCAACATTCTTAAATTATTTGTTGCCGCAATAATTAAACTTTCAGAATTATCTCTTTCTAAAAATTGAAGGAATGAATTAAGAACTCTACGCATTTCTCCAACATCATTATCCTTTCCACGTTGTGAACCGATAGCATCAAATTCGTCAAATAAATAAACTGCTGGTCTATCAACGATTAAATCGAATATTTGACGAAGTTTTGCGCTTGTTTCTCCCATATATTTAGTTACAACCTTATCCATTAATATTACATAAATAGGTAAGTGAAGTTCATTCGCAATTATTGATGCAGACATAGTTTTTCCTGTTCCCGGAGGACCTGAAAATAATATTTTCCGTCTGTTCTCTAAATTGTAGCTTAATAATTTATTCCTATGCGTAAACTCCCTGACGACTCTATTAATACGGTCTTTTATCTCAGTCGAAATTATTAAATCTGATAATTTTTTATCGGATTCTACTTCTAGTACTAAACCTTGTAATTCTGAATTTAAAGGTTTCAGTTTAGGAGATGTTTTTTTCCCACTATCAATGATTTGCTTAATGTCATTTGCCAAATTGGAATGTCCCAACTTGGCTTCATGAGCAGCTATCTGCAGAGCAACAGTATTAAATTTCTCATTGTTTTCTTCAAAATGACTCTTAATAAGAGTCTTTAATTGATTTGCTGTTGCCATATTATTTATTCATTTCCTTTTTTAGTTCTTCTTTAGAATACAATAACTGATTTATGTTAACATCCAATATTGATGCTATTTTATACAGAGTTTCTAATGAGGGTTGTCTTCGATTGTGTACATATGCGTTAACCACATTAAAACTTTTGCCCAACTGATCTGCCAGCCAAACTTGTTTAATCCCTTTTTTTTCAAGTATCTCTTTTATTTTATTCATTGAATTAGCTGTGATTTATGCATAGTATAAAATAGATTACAAAAATACACTATTTTCTGATATGTCTAAAATAATCTCTATTAAAATAGAGGGTGTTGAAGAAAATGCTTGATTCTTTTCATACCTTAATTTTAAGGGATTCCATAGGTATTCTCGTATTCAAGCTGCCATTCTATTAAAACCTTGAAATTCGTTTGTTAGTTGGACTTGCTTTCGTCTTTGATAATCAGGATTTATGCCAATTACTAAACGTGGATAAAAAAATTGGAACGATACAGGCGTTCCGGGCGACTGCTTTTTTTGAAGTTGGGGGTAAAATCTTTTATAAATATTCCGAAATTGTTAAGGTTATGCAGAATCTAAGGAAATATGATTTCGACAAAGAAAACGAGTAGGTAGAAGAAACTGTTTCGCGAGTTCAAAGAACCCGCGAAACTGTTGTGTGTCTTTACGGTTGTTTCATATATTCAGAAATGCACACGCCAAGTACATACTATCTTTGAACTCTCCGGTAGTCTTTTTCAGCTCTAGAGTTTGCGATTCATCAGAATTTATCACTGCCTTTATATCATCAATAGTCATAATATCCTTATTTATTCTCATTTCCTATTAATGAAATTTTGGGGTAATGGCTCGCAAAAAGTTTTGTTAACCACTCTATCCCGCATTAATTTCATGTTCGTAAAATTGCGGCATATATTCTGAACAATCTCCATGTAGTTATCAGAGTCATCTTCTTTTTGGTGATAATATGGCTTTATTGATACACAATTCCTGTGCTCAAACAGTGTGTTGAGAAGTGTCCTATCGGAGTTCCCACAGGAATGTCCCATTATATATATTTGATATGGGGCAGATTCGATGAATTGTAACATCTTCCTATAATTGCTAGATTCCAGATACTTTATTGATTTGATATTTCTTAGACACTCGTTATCTTCTTGTTTTAATATCTGTGTATAGCTTTCGTCTAACTCATCACCATACCCAAATATCATACTATCCGGCTTGGTAAGAGTGCCATGAATATGATTAACAGTAGCGACTTTTGGGAAACCATACTTGTCAGCGGTCCCTGTATAATTGAAATTCAATAACAGAATACTTTCTGGATATATTAAATCTTTTAAATACGCCTCTGGAATATCCTTACAACCCTTCTCCTCAGAAAATTCGATATATTGTTGTTTTAATCCTTTTAGATCTTCCCAAGAGAAATGGATACTATCTTTAGGGAAATTATATTTTGACAGAAGTCTTTTATATTCCATCTCTCCTTGATGTAATATGTTATTTACATAGTCGTAATATGTGTGCAGTTGAGAAACACAGATATCACGATATTGTATAGAAGAGTATATTTGCTTTAATATATCTGTGTCATGATTGATTTCATTCAAAGATAAAGATGTGAGATATTCAGTCAAAAGTCCTTGAATATATTGTAATTGGAAATTAAGATTCGACACAGTATAATTATGATCGTCAGGATTTGTTATTAAATCTCTTAATAACCGATAATACTCATTTTCAATGTCAACCCATCCTTTTGATTCGATAGAATCATAGATGATTTTGAAGAATGGAGAAAATACCACCTCGTAGTTGGTGGAATCTTGAATAATTGAAGTAATAATATCTTTCCCCGAAGGTCTATTGATAAATTTTGGGTAATTAAATATAAACACGTTCCAAGCTGTACATGAATTGGAATGAGTAGTCATCTTAAAAGTACATAAGCAATCTTCGGATATAGGGGTTAGGTTCCCGCAAAAGTCCATAACTCTTTTCTCCCAATACCAGTTTATGAAGTCTTCGTATCTGGTTGGAAGTCCGTGTGCTAAATCAAAGCCGTTACCAATGAGTATAATTCTGTTCATTCGTTTTGACAATGTATTGTTATTTATATTGTTGTTTCAAACTTTGTCCAAAAGTTCGCTAAAGAGATATCAGGAGTTGGTATTGCTGGAATTTGTTTCTCTACCTCATTCCAATGGAAACGATTATCGCATACGGTATTATGTCTGATTCGTATGATAGAATATCTTTCATTGTTATTACATATTACCGCTCTTAATAAGTTGGCGAGAGGTAACATTCAATAACGCTGCAATTCTAACTAGTATATCAAGTGAGGATTGCATTTTATTGGAGCACCATCTGGAAACGGTAGCCTCATTCTTGCCAACTTGTTTGGCTAATCATTTTCCTGTTTTACCATTCTCAATTAATACGACTTTAATTTTTTTTGATTTTTTGCGATTCCATATTACTTGTCTTGCTGATAAATTACAATACTATAATGTTTGATACAAATTTGCGAATAATATTTGAAACACACCTCTTTTGTATGGAATAATTAACATCCAACTAATTGAAATCTGTCCCAAGGACATCACCTGTAGAAATTAAAGTTAGAAAGTAATATGAATATCCCTATTGGACTTTAATACGTCACTTTGTTTATCTTGCATCATCAATGTACCTATAACAACAAAATCCATCTCTATATTTGAAGTTCTTATTTTCCCTTCCAGCCATTGTTTTCAGTATACTTCTGGGTTAAGAAAGATTAAATGTGTTAAATCTTCTCCATTTATATTTACTTGAGGAATTACGCAATCACTTTTTTTATCGTATTGTGCATATGATGTTGATTATCAGTTGTTGATATTTTTTTGTAATTCAACAGTCGCTTCAAGTTCCGATAATGCTTGAGTAATCTCATGTTGGGTATTGTTGGTTACTTCCTGTCCTAAAATTTTTAAGCGACTTAGGGGTGACATCAAAGATGAGCCAATCACCTTCTGATTTTGAATTTATGTGGATTCGAGGGAATGCCAATGAGGAATTAGAATGAACCGAGTATTAGGAATTATTTCTCTGTTTGAAATCTTTCTTTCAGGTGTATGGTCTTTTTTATATCACATCCCAAAACAAAGACCCTGTAAACGGGATGATTTATACCGTAATAAGGTATTTCATCTTGAAAGTGTTCTATATCCATTTCTGTAAGAATGCTGCATAATTCCTCCGATTTAGCTTTGTCGCTAGTGAAACCAATGCAGTGCGTCCAAGCCCATTTGTCAGATTGTATTTGTGCATAAGCGTGTTCAATAATATCCTGTTCTGATGTGAAGGTTTTTATTGTGTCCTTTTGTCCTCTTTCAGTATAATACCAGATAAAAGTTCCCCCGATTTTTTCAATCCCGAATCCTTCATAAATAGCGTTCCCGTTAATGGAATAAGAATCGAAATTTGCACAATTTGCCTGCATCCATTCTTCAAGTTCTTTTTCTGTCTTAGGTATATTACCATTATCCTTTTTCATGGGAGTAATTTTATTTGTGAAGACTAAGATAATGTTTTTAAGTAGAATAACAAAGACTGAAGAATTATCCTCAGTCATTGTTATTTTACCAGTAAGATTTAATCTTATTGCCTCATTTTAGGAGTTTTCTGTTGTTTGTTCGTTTGTTCTTGAGATTGGTGTTTTTCTTGATATTTTGTTTGTGATTTTAAGACTTCTTGTGCTAGTGATGCGTTTCTTCTGTCTGCTGCATCATAGAACTCGATACCTGTTGATGTCCCCTTGAGATAAGCATCTCGGACGGTTTTATCTTTACATGAAATATTTCTCACGAAAATAACCCCGTTATCCTTCAGTATGGTTCGTTGCTCTTCCGTGATTGGTTGCCCTCCGAAAGCAGGCGGAATACCTTTTAGGGGATCTTTCTCGTTTGAAATTCTTTTATCAGTTTTTTCTTGCCGGGTGCGGTTTCGTACTAATGCGATACCACGACTATCGGCATTTGCTTGCACGTACCCGTCGAACTTTACCCCCTCCTTACTATTCATCCCGGTTAGATACACTGCTTTACCTTCTTTCAGACTGTTTTTTTGTTCTTCGGTTAATTTTACACCTTTGTATTCGTCTTTTATTTTCAATGAAGAGGCTCTTAATGCAACAATCCTATTTGTCAGATGATCGACGCTTAAAAATGCGGGTTCCGCTTCGGACGATCCTTTAAATTTGTGCGAAACGACACGACCGAGATTCCCCGTTGTAAGCATATTTTTTTTGTCATCAGCCGTGAACGTGAGATCGTATTTGTCAAAATTCGGATAATCGAGTTTTGATTTTAGATCTGTTGTGATTTTATCATCTTGTTGGTTAAAGAATGCCCGTGCTTTTCCCTCAAACGTCACTCCATTTATCGCAATTTTTACATCAATAAGGTTATTTGAACCGTACCCTTTCAACATTGATTCCAAAGAACCGTTCTCTTTTAGTTTTTCGGGGGTAATCCCGAATTTCGCGAGGGTTTTCCAGTCGATTTTCTCGTCAGGATTTAGATTTAAGGACTTGATTTTTTTCTCGACCTCTTTAGTCACCTCGTGTTTTTGCTGTTCTCCGGGTTGATTTACCAAATGAATTTCATCTTCTTTAAAACGGAAAAACTTGTAATTCCCCGGATTTTTAAATTGTGTCCAAAAGTTCTTGAAAAAGTTCTCAAAGGGATTTAAATTCTTGTCAACCTTGAAAAATTGGTTTTGGTCAATTGCTTCATCTGCCGGGGTAGTTTTTAGATTCCCTTTCTCGTCTATACCGCTGATGCTTTTTAGCGTGTTTGTTTGGTCGTCCTTGTCGGAAACAAACATAATGTTCAATTCGTTGCTCATGTTATCTCTGTTATTATTGATTATAAACATGAAATTGATTATTAAAATGCAGATAATTAGGGGAATGTAAAATTCGTCTGTTTTTGTCCTATTTTGTCTTTCCGTTTAGAATTTTTGTTATCTTTGAAAAAAGAAATAGTAATTCTCTTGTAGCGAAACCACCATTTTTCCTCGCTACATGGAATGATATATTAGGCGTGATAATTTACATCTAGGGGATATGGTGGTTCCTGCGTGACAAATTAATCCACGCCTTTTTATTCACGTTTTGGCGTGAAAAAATAGGGGAGATAAATTTAAACCATTGAAAAATGGGATGGTAATTTATTAACTCTAAATATATAAGAATGAATAAACGTCACGCTAAAACCACCACCACCCAAAGACCGCAATCTATTGAATTTACTTTGAATACGGATGTCGTAAAAGAAATATCTTTTACTTGTTTGTTGTATGGAGGTACAATTGATTGGGGGGATGAAGAAATAGAGCACAGAAATAATACTATTTCAGATTTGAATACTTCTTTTACGCACGAATACACGTGTGCAATGGGGATTGTTACGGTCAAAATATCCGGCACAAAAATTTGTGAATTTTCCGTCCAAGATGTAAAACTTATTGATTTTAAATTAATTGATTGTGATTTTCTGCATCGTTTATATATCGTTAATTGTAACTTGCAGAGCTTAAAATTTGATCGTAGTAACCTCTTGGTGCTATTTTGTGGATGTAATTGTCTTGAAGAATTGAAGGTGGATACTTTACCTAATATGGCTATATTAAATTGTCAAAATAATTACATCAAACATCTGGATTTAACAGCGAATTTGAATTTATGCTGTTTAGAATGTAAGTGTAATAATCTGTCTGATATAAAAATGTCAGAACAGAATACCAAATTGCATTATTTGCATTGTAGCTTTAATTATCTTTCTAAAAATACCCTCGAAAACCTATTTACTATTTTACTTAATGCCGTTGGCGTGTTGGGGCTTGAACTTGATTTCGCGTATAATCCCGGCACGAGTGAAATTGATAAATCTGGTTTTAAGGAATTATTTTGGGATGTAAAAAATATCTACTATGAAAAGATGGTAGCACGTTTCACTGAATATACGAAAGAGTGCGTTTAGCACTCTTTCTCTTTAATTAGATGTTTTAGTTTCGGATCTTTTTTTATTCGCTTTAATTCGTCGAGTACAATTTGTTGAATATCTTCCTTGATGCGTATGTAATTTGCTTGAATCGTTTCTTCCATTCTGTCATTTCCATCTTCGTCTTGAAAATCTGTAATTTTTGGGAATTTCTTGTAATTCGTGGTTTCTCTTTTTACTTTTTCGCTATCTACCACAATTTCAGCATGAAATATCTTTTGTTCAATACGTTCGTCAAAGTTATCTGCTATCGCACCCACAAACATACCCTGTGATAAATTACTTATTTTGGATGCCGGGATAAGGCTATCCATTTGTGTAGAAATGGAAGTCGATTTATCGTTGCGGTTGATAGTCATGCTTTGCCGCTTTTGTAAAACTTTGCCGAACCTTTCGGAAAGAGTTTTGGCGGTTTCTCCAACGACCTGCCCGCTAAAAATATTACCTACGGTATTTTCGATTACTTTGCTTTCCTTATCCCCATAATCTCGGCGTAACTGACTGAAATCCTGAAAGCCCAAACAGACTGCCACCTTGTTGCTTCGTGCCGTTGCTATTAGGTTATCCAGTCCCCGAAAATAGATGGTCGGTAATTCGTCTATAATTACAGAGCTTTTCAGTTGGTGCTTCTTGTTTATCAACTTTACAATGCGGGAATTATACAACCCTAAAGCACAGGAATAGATATTTTGGCGGTCGGGATTGTTACCTACCACCAGTATTTTAGGTTCTTCCGGATTGTTTATATCCAGTGAAAAATCGTCCCCAGTCATTACCCAATATAAAGCCGGGCTTATCATGCGGGAAAGCGGGATTTTAGCACTTGCAAGCTGCCCCTGCAACTGGTCTTGAGCGTTGGATTCCCAAGCGTCCATGAACGGTGAAAGGTAGTTCTCCAATTCGGGATAACTCGTTAAAATCGTGAATGTATCAGAATATCTCTTATTTAGAAATTCGATGGCGTGAGGGAATGTACAATACTTACCTCCTTGATAGATTTTTAAAAACCAAATGATAGAAGCTAGCAAAATAATCGGACTTTCTACAAAGAAATCTCCCTGTTTGGTTATCCAACTGCGGTTAAGATTTAGCATGATTGTATAACTGGCTTCGTATGCGTCCGATATGTCCGTCATAAATGCCGGATTTATCGGGTTGCATCGGTGGCTTTTACGTGGGTCGTCAAAGTTAATCATGTAGAATTTAGGTTTTACTTTATACCCGTCCAAATGGTTAAGTAAGTGATTGTAAGCTATCTCCGAAAGGTCGGGAAATTTGTAGTCATAAATATAAACAGCAAAGCCTTTTTCGATTTGCTGGTCGGGTAGGTCAGCTCCCTTTCGGGAGCTTTCCCCCCTAAGAACCGTACGTGAGAGTTTCCCCTCATACGGCTCAAGCAATTCTAAATTTCTATATAGAAACCGGCTCATTATTTCCTTTTTTATTGAGTTGAACAATACTTCTGTGGCAGCTATCATGTATCAGGGTTTTAACTTTTTTACCTTTTACAATGTCTTCTTTGATATACCAAGACATTTCTTTATTGATAGGATTGCCACAAATGGGACATTTTCGATTTTGTCTTTCCCACATTTTAAGGATAGTTTTCTTCCCATTAAGAGTTAAAAGCATTTTGTAGGTCTCCCGTTTGTCAAAATACTCTTTATCCATTGGTTCATACGGATTTACCTCATTTCGTATCTTTACATATCGGATAATTTCTGTGTCAGTGAGGTATTTTAGAGCATGATGTCTTTTATTTACCTCGTCTTTTTTATTTTCGACAGAGAAAGTCCAACTGCGTGTTCCGATTTTTCTGAAGTATTTCTTTTTAATCCATGTTTTACTCTTTTTGGGATGGCGTTTGAGTGCCCATCTCCATAGTTTGTGGAAAATCTGATAGTCTGCTTTACTGAATGTATCAGAGGACACTACATACTTGTAGTAGTTAGCCCAACCTATTATTATCGGATTCAGAAGCCTTATAATAGAACTTTGAGTTACAGAGGGATTGCCTTTAACAAGCTCTCCAATCTTGTCCAAAAATCTTTTGACCCCTTCTTTGGACGGTTTTATAAGCATCTTATCGTTATACTTTCTGATGTTGAAGCCAATAAAGTCAAAACCATTTTCTATGTGGGTAATCTTAGTTTTCTCCTCAGATAGAGTAAGTCCTCTTATCTCCAAGAACTCCTTTACTAAAGGAAGCACTTCATTTTCCAGCATTTCTTTACTTCTTCCAGTGATGATAAAGTCATCAGCATACCTTATTAAATGCACTTTAGGATAATAGGTATCTCTATGATGATTTATTCTGATAAAGCGTTCTGATAGTTTTGCTTGTAAACCGTCTAAAGCCATATTAGCTAAAGTTGGAGATATTATTCCTCCCTGCGGAGTACCCTCTTCTGTCGGAAATAGTCTATTGTTAAAAACAAATCCAGATTTAAGCCACTTTTTTAGCATGACTTTATCCATTGGAATATTGTCTATAAGCCATTGGTGGCTGATATGGTCAAAACAGCCTTTAATGTCTCCTTCCAAAATCCATTGGGGAGAAGCTCCTTTAGCCAATACACAAAAGCATTGTCCTATTGCATCGTGGGCACAACGTTCTTTGCGAAAACCATATGAACAGTTGTCACCAGTCGTCTCAGCAATGGGGTCTAATGCCATTAAGTATAGTGCTTGCATAGCCCTATCCTTCATGGTTGGTATTCCCAAAGGTCGGAGTTTCCCGTTCTTCTTTTTTATATGTACCCGCTTTAACGGTTGTGGACGGTATCCTCTTCTCCTTAATTCAGTTATTGCGTTCATTTTCCCATGTGGAGTCGCCCATAAGACATGGTCAACTCCAGCTGTGTTCTTCCCTTTATTGGAAGTCACTCGTTTAACAGCCAATGCTTTGGCATAGAACGAGTGTGCCAGCATCCATTGTAAGGCTTTCACCTTGTTATGTTTGCCAGCTTTTTGAGCCTTTACAATACGAGCTTGTAGCTTTTTAACTTCAACTTCGCACTTGGTCCAGTTTATGCTTTCCCAAGTGTCCCATTTTTGGTTAGTAGATGCACACGATTTTGATTCGTTCATTTGCTTTTCTCCTTTCAAAAGTTCTAAAAGTTTCTTGTAAAGAATTACCTAACGCAGAAGTCAGCACACTTTCGTGTAGGGTAATATCGCCTTGTCCAATTCATGGATGATGGCTCAACCACATATCCTCCTCATTACAAGAATGGCATTCGCTTTTTCTGCAATCCTATACCTGCACCCCGTTCGGCTTTCCTTACGGTTTGCTTACCTGCATTTGCAGGAGAGATACAGGCTTACCACGTTTCGTGTAAATAACATACGAGTAGGTTAGGTTCCGTCTCTTCGCCAGCAGTGCTTATGTCCGTGTAACCCTAATAAAAGAGAGAGTTATCCGACTGCATACTTTTTAGTTCAAGCCTTTCAGTATCTTTGGCTTATTCCAACTTAACGACGATTCAAGCAACGATTCACATATGTTAACCATACTACTCAGCCTAGCCTCCCAACTCTATGATACTAAGAGTCATTGTCTTTCCCTTACGGTTCTGTCTTTTCCTTTCGGAAGGAGTACATTGTCCGGACAGCTTGATACAGAATTATCACTATTGGTGCATCTGTCCGTGGGCTACCGTTGACGGAACAACGGGTTCAATCATTCAATTCCAGCTCGTGGATTAGAATTTTGAACAATTATTTACGCAACTTCGTGTCGCACTTTTATGTAATTATTGACTATTGCATACGATTTTCCCGAACCGGGCGTACCTAAAACCATGCTTGCCCTGAACGGATTTACAATGTTTATCCAGCCATCGTTCCACTTCTTCTTATAGTAGAACCGGGTCGGCAGATTGATAGAATACTCGTTCTCTATCAGGCGTGTTTCCTGTGCGAAACTTTCGTTTTCCAAATTAAAAACATCATCCATCAGGTTATTTTTCAACAGGCGGGAAATCCATACTCCGGCTGCCAATAACGAAAGATACCCGGCTGTCATGGTAAAGATATACAATGCCGTGTTTGCCGCCAGTG
>OGLE01001746.1_pt1 | contig 16088 bp, 12 predicted proteins | sample 1572671 | NCBI WGS metagenome assembly OGLE01 (sample SAMEA2581923, study PRJEB24529) | metagenome | biome: Human gut stool | place: China | collected 2011 | reverse complement strand
CCATATAGTACTGTTCTTCATCTATCTTATAAAAAGTGACATCTGTTCTTCCATATGCAAGAAGATCATCCTTTCTTACATATGCGCCATTTGGCAATCCCAGCCGGTTTCTAAAATATTCTCCCAGCAATGCATTACTTGCAGGCGTAGTAATTGCTTTATCATTCTGCTGTTCTACTCTCAGCTGCAATGTGTGGTGGTCATCTGTAACCACTAAAAAGTGTTGTTTATCCAAAGGAAAAAATCCAGATTTTGCAATATGCGATGGCAGAGGAATATAAGCCTCATTCCTGTTTCTTTTATTCCGCTGTCCCCAGTTTAATCCAGATCTGGCTCCAGTCTCTCCACCTCGTGCCAGAAGTGATAAACGCACACAATTCTCCGTATCTGCTTCCATTTCTTCCCTTGTATCATCTTCCGCAGACCGAAAAACAACATACTCATCTACTTCTGCATGTGTGCAATACATCGTTCTTTTCTCTACATCTGTATATATTCCATACGCCAAAACTGCATCTGTCTCATTTGCATTTTCTTCACTATCATGCAAAAAATACTGCTGTGTAAAAGGACCTGAAAGCTTATAAGCTCTTACTGGTGTATCCCCACTCAGCCAAATATAATAGTTGTTGTTTTCCAATGCTGGCGGATATGTCAAATAACTACATGAAAAATTTCCCCATTTATCTGAATATCGGGTTCCATGCAGTTCCTTAAAACTTTCATGAGCTCCTGACGAGCGTCGATGGCTTTCTGCAGGGCTTCAACACGAGTTTTCTGGAAAGCCAAACGCTGATTTAAAATATCCTGTCGTGTCTGACCTTGAACGCCTTGGGGACGTTTCATCTGATGATAGGCATCAACGGCGCCGAAATAAGCTTCAAAAGCTGGTTTTTGAGCATCGGTAAGATTGAGGGCCCCGCGCAGGTAAACTTTTCTTTGTTCAAAGCCAGGGCGGAAGTCTCTTGCTCCCTGAGCGCCTTGCGGGCCGTAAGACCAGCAGGGATATCCCTGCCGCATCATCCCGTTGGGACCATACTGGCAGCCGGGATAGGCACCCTGCGGATCGACTTGACAGCCGGGACCGTAACCCATCATGGGGCCGGCTCCGCAACCCCATGCAAATGCAGCACCGGCGGCGAGAGTAAGGGAAGCAGCTAAGGCTGCAGAAGAAAAAATCTTTTTAGTATTCATCGTTATCCTTCCTTTGAGATAAGCGCCAACTCAGCGCCCTAACTGCACTATATCAGGCTTGCTAAAAGCAGTTCACCGAAAAGTTAAAGTTTGTTTCGGTCTCTCAAAAAGGATTACAATTACGAACTTTTCACGCTAAATAGTTACATTTTTCGGTCGTTTGTAAATTCTCTATACTTGGGTTCTTCCGGAATTTTTTCTATTTTTTGTCGTGTTTGCCAATGGCCTCTGATTTTCACAAATTTCACCCGGTAGCCCAGCCGCCCGAACGCCTCAGTGGCCAGTTCCACGTCAATGCCGGTGGGCGCGCCGTCTGTGCCCATATAGTTGAAGGGTGGGTAGTTATCGCTGCCCACCACGATGACCGGCATCGCTGCCGTATAGCTGTCGGCTTTTCCGGGATGCAGGCAGCTGCAAAGCAGCACCGCACACGTTGCCAGTGCCAGCAGGCAGGCCGCCAGCCGCAGTCCTCTTCTGTATTTTTTCATGGTTCTTCCATCCTGTGTTTTTTGCTGTATTTTGCAGCAGATCGCTCCATGCTATCAGTATAATAAAAACTGTTCCAAAAGAAAAGCCAAAAATCACTTTTCCGGCAGTTTTTACGCTTTTCTGTAAAAAGAGCTCCCGGAGCGTTCGCAGACGTTCCGGGAGCTCAAAATCACCCTTTACTTGTGGTACTTCATGCCCGCATTGATGGTGCAGGCGCGGTAGATCTGCTCGGTGAGCACCAGCCGTGCCAGCTGATGGGGCATGGTGATGCGGCCCATACTGAACTTGAGGACAGCGGCCTTTTTCACCTCATCGGACAGGCCGTGGGACGAGCCGATGACAAAGGCCACATCCCCTGCCCCGCTGCCGGCGCGCTGTGCCAGAAACTGCGCCAGTTCATCGGAGGAGATCTGCTTGCCCTCGATGCACATGGCTACAATAGCAGCCCCCTTGCGCACATTGGAAAGGATGGCTTTTCCCTCTTTATCCAGTGCCTTTTTCACCACGGCGTCCGAGGCGTTTTTCTCCTCGATCTTTTCCTCCGGCAGCTCAAGGATGCGGAAGGCGGCAAAGGCCGCCAGACGCTTCTGGTACTCTGCCACGCCCTCGGCGAAATATTTGGCGTTCAGCTTACCCACACAGATCAGGTCGATATTTTGCATGACTGCTTCCTCTTTTCAGGATAAACGATTTAAAATTGTCTCCGCTTCGCTCTAACAATAACAGCGGAAAATTTTTTATAATTTGTAACTCCGAAACGACTGCGGTCGTTTCGGAGTTACTTTTTCACGGGAGGGGACTTTTCGGAAAGGCGGCGGGGAGTTTCCTGAGCAAATTCCGGCGAAGTGGGGCCCCGGTGCGCAGCACTGGGGCGGAACAGGGGGTTCCGGACTCATTTGCGAAGGAAAGCTCTCCGCCGCCTGCCATCACAGCAGGCTCATCTGCTCGCCCTCGTCCTCGGCGCGGATCAGCGCACCGGTGGCGGGCAGGCTGCGCACGCGGTAGCGGTGGGGGTTCGCCAGCTCCAAGCTATCCGCCGGCACCACCGAGGCAATGGTCTGGTTCTTTTTCAGGGTGACCACCGCCACGCCCTGACTATCACGGGTGGTCTTGGCGGCAATTTGCGCCGTGCCCACCAGCAGCATCCGGCTGGCACTGGTGCGGATGGCAAGCTCGGTCTCCTCCGGCAGGTAAAGCATCATGGCAAGCCGCTCCTTATCGCTGTACGCCTTCAGCAGCTTGCGGCGGTTCTGCTTGGTGGCGTAGGAGCTGAGGGGGATCTTCGCACATTTGCCGCTGGCAAAGAAGAACAGCATAAAGCCGCTGTAATCGCCGGTAATGACCATGCTCAGCACGTTTTCGCCCTCGTCCATGCCCAGCCGTCCCGGGATGAAGATGCCCATCTGGGCCACCTTGCCGTCCTCCAGTTCTGCCAGACGTACCTTGTACACCTGCTGCTTGTCGGTAAAGAACAGCGCCTCCACATTGTTGCGGGTCTCCAGCTGCTGGATGATCTCGTCCCCCTCCTTCAGCTTGTGCGCACCGGCAGTGCGCAGGCTCTGGGGCGGGATCTTTTTAAAGTAGCCCTCCCGGGTAAAGAACACGGTCACCGGGTAGTCCGGCACAGCTTCTTCCTCGGCGGCAGCATCCTCCTCGGGCAGGTCGTACAAAATCTCACTGCAACGGGGCTTGCCGTATTTTTTCGCTACATCGTTTAGTTCGTTGATGATGATGCGGCGGATGCGGGCAGGCTTTGCCAGCACATCGTTCAGGTCGGCAATGTCCTTTTCCAGCTGCTCGATCTCGCCGGTGCGCTTGAGGATGTATTCCCGGTTCAGGTGTCGCAGCTTGATCTCTGCCACATAGTCGGCCTGCACCTCGTCAATGCCAAAGCCGATCATCAGGTTGGGCACCACCTCGGTCTCCTCCTCGGTGGTGCGGATGATGCGGATGGCCTTGTCGATATCCAGCAGGATGGCAGCAAGACCCTGCAACAGGTGCAGCCGCTTTTCCTTGCCGTGCAGGTCGTAGTAGGTGCGGCGGCGCACGCACTCAACGCGGAACGCCGTCCACTCCTTTAAAATTTCCCGCACGCCCATGACCCGGGGCTGGCCGGACACCAGAATGTTGAAGTTGCAGCTGAAGCTGTCCTCCAGCGGGGTAGCCTTGAACAGTTTTGCCATCAGCTTGTCGGCATCCACGCCGCGCTTGAGGTCCAGCGTCAGCTTCAGACCGTTCAGGTCGGTCTCGTCGCGCATATCGCTGATCTCCTTGACCTTGCCGGTCTTGACCAGCTCTGCGATCTTGTCCATGATGGCCTCCACCGTGGTGGTGGGCGGGATCTGGGTGACCTCGATCATATTTTCGCCGGGCACTGCATTGTAGCGGGCGCGCACCTTTACGCTGCCGCGGCCATTCTCGTAAATTTCACGCATCTGCGCTTCATCATACACGATCTGGCCGCCGCCCACAAAGTCCGGGGCGGGCATGGTGGTGCCGATATCGTGGTGCTCGTCCTTCATCAGCGCCACGGTGGTGGCACACAGCTCTGCCAGATTGAAGGAACAGATGTTGCAGGCCATGCCCACCGCGATGCCCAGCGTGTTGTTGGCCAGAATGGTGGGGAAGGTAACCGGCAGCAGGGTGGGCTCGGTGGTGGTGCTGTCGTAGTTGGGCACAAAGTCCACAGTCTCTTTGTCGATATCCCGGAACAGCTCCTCACACACGCTTTCCAGCTTTGCCTCGGTGTAACGGGCAGCGGCGCAGGACATATCGCGGCTGTAGGCCTTGCCAAAGTTGCCCTTGCTGTCCACAAAAGGTACCAGCAGGCTTTCGTTGCCGCGGCCCATGCGCACCATGGTGTCGTAGATGGCGGCGTCGCCGTGGGGATTCAGGTGCATGGTGCTGCCCACGATGTTGGCAGACTTGGTGCGGGCGCCCTTGAGCAGACCCATCTCGTACATGGTGTACAGCAGCTTGCGGTGCGCCGGCTTGAAACCATCGATCTCCGGCAGCGCGCGGCTGACGATGACGCTCATGGCGTAGGGCATATAGTTGGTTTCCAGCGTGCGGGTAATGGGATCTTCCAGCACGCTGCCTGCGTTTAAAATTTCAACGCCGTCACCCAGCTGCGGGCGCACCGGCTTTAAGGTTTTCTTGGTCGATTTTTTTGCCATTACAGTTCCTCTCCATAGGGAAAAACCCTCTCAGGCTGCTGCGCAGCCAGCTCCCCCGAGGGGGGAGCTTTTGGGGTCGTCCCGCAAAGTTTCCCTCTTGTGCCAAGCCTCTCCCCTTCGGGAGAGGTGGCATCGCGTCAGCGATGACGGAGAGGGTTCTCAGCTCACGTCCAGATCATCCAGATACTCTGCGCCGTGCTGAGCGATATGCTCCTTGCGGCCTGCCAGATTGTCACCCAGCAGAATGTCGAACACCTGCGCGGTCTGCTCCACATCGGTGGGCATTACTTTGATCAGGCGGCGACTTTCCGGGTTCATGGTGGTCAGCCACATCATCTCGGGGTCGTTCTCGCCCAAGCCTTTGGAGCGCTGGATGGTGTATTTTTTGTCCCCGATCTTTTCCAGAAAAGCGGCCTTTTCCGGCTCGGTATAAGCAAAATAAGTGCGGTCCTTCGTGGTGATCTCATACAAAGGCGACTCCGCGATATACACATAGCCCTTGTTGATCAGGGTGGGGGTAAGGCGGTAAAGCATGGTCAGCACAAGGGTGCGGATCTGATAGCCGTCCACGTCGGCATCGGTACAGATGACGATCTTATTGAACCGCAGATTATCGAGGTTAAAGGTAGCCAACTCCTTATTATGCTTTCCGCCCAGTTCCACGCCGCACCCCATCACCTTGATGAGGTCCACAATGACGTCTGACTTGAAGATGCGGGCATAATCCGCCTTCAGACAGTTCAGGATCTTGCCGCGGATGGGCATGATGGCCTGATATTCACTGTCCCGGCTGGACTTGACCGCGCCCATAGCCGAGTCGCCCTCTACGATATACAGCTCGCGGCGGGCGGAATCCCGGGTGCGGCAGTCCACGAATTTCTGCACGCGGTTGGCCAGGTCGATTTGCGTAGAGAGCGTTTTTTTGATGCTCTGGCGCGTTTTTTCCGCGTGCTCGCGGCTCTGCTTGTTCACCAGCACCTGCTGGCAGATCTTCTGGGCCTCCTCAGGCTTTTCCAGAAAATACACTTCCAGATAATGCTTGAGGAAGTCGGTCATAGCCTGCGAGACAAATTTATTGGTGATGGCCTTTTTGGTCTGGTTTTCGTAGCTGGTACGGGTGGAAAAGCTGGAGGACACATACACCAGACAGTCCTGCACGTCCTGAAAGCTGATGGCGCTCTCGCCCTTTCTGTACAGGTTCTTTTCCTTCAGGTACTTGTTGATCTGGTAGACAAAGGCGGTGCGCACTGCGTGCTCCGGGCTGCCGCCGTGCTCCAGCCACGAAGAGTTGTGGTAGTATTCCAGCAGCTGTACCTTATTAGAGAAACAAAAAGCCGCACTCATGCGCACCTTGTAGTCCGGCTGGTCCTCGCGGTCCCGGCCCACAGCCTCGCTCTCGCAGCTGAACACGGGGGTCAGGGTGTCTTCCCCTGCTACTTCTGCCACATAGTCCGCGATGCCGTTCTGGTAGCACCAGCTTTCGTGCCACGGCTTGCCGGTGGCGGGGGCTTTTTCCTTTTCATCGGTAAAGTTGAGGGTAAGCCCCGCGTTGACCACGGCCTGACGGCGCAGCACATCCTTATAGTAGCTGCCGGGCACATCGATATCGGTAAACACCTCATCGTCCGGTTTCCAGTGGATAATACTGCCGGTGCGGCGTCCCTTGTAGGGTTCCTTTTGCAGGCCGCCCACGTTCTCGCCCTTTTTAAAGTCCAGATGGTAGTGATAGCCGTCGCGGTAGATATCGGCGGTCATCCATGCCGAGGCGTACTGGGTGGCGCACAGACCCAGACCGTTCAGGCCAAGGCTGAACTCGTAGTTATCCTCGCCTTCGCCGTACTTGCCGCCCGCGTACATCTCGCAGAACAGCAGCTCCCAGTTGAAGCGCCCCTCGCCGTTGTTCCAGTCCACGGGCATACCGCGGCCAAAGTCCTCCACAATGACGCTGCCGTCCTTGCAGCGGGTCACGTTGATGGTATCGCCGTGGCCGTCGCGGGCTTCATCGATAGAGTTGGACACGATCTCAAAGATCGAGTGGGCACAGCCCTCCACACCGTCTGAGCCAAAGATGACTGCCGGGCGCTTGCGCACACGGTCGGCACCCTTTAACGAGGTAATGCTCTCGTTGCCATATTCCTGTTTTTTTGCCATGCTGCTCCTCCCGGCCCATCGCAGCTGTGCCGCGCAGGCCGTCCTGTAATCAAAGCAGACGCCCGCCCTTTCTATTATATAAGAAATATAACAGCATCTCTGCGGGCATAAGCGCCTGTGTTCTTTTCTTTTATTAAACCATAGGTTGTAAAACTTGTCAAATATTCTTTCTCTCTTTTCCCGTACTGCCTCCGGCACGAAAACCGCGAAAAAAAGTCGTTCTTATTTTGCACGCAGAGACGCCGAAAAGCAAAAACTTTTCAATTTTTTCAAAAAAGTTTGCATTTACCCCTTTACAAAATCGAAATTTCAGGTATAATAATCATCGTCCGGTGCGCCTCTGTAGCTCAGTCGGTAGAGCAGGGGACTGAAAATCCCCGTGTCATTGGTTCGATTCCGATCGGAGGCACCATAAATGCGGATGTAGCTCATCCGGTAGAGCGCCACCTTGCCAAGGTGGAGGTAGCGAGTTCGAGCCTCGTCATCCGCTCCAAAAAGGACGCTTAAAAATATTAAGCGTCCTTTTTTCCTAAATCCAATGACACAGAAATAAGGCGACATAGCCAAGTGGTAAGGCATGGGTCTGCAAAACCCTGATTCCCCAGTTCAAATCTGGGTGTCGCCTCCAAATAAACGGTAAGTATCATTTGATGCTTGCCGTTTTTATTTTTTGCTTTTTCACGCTTTGGTCTGTCCTGAATTCTTGACAAGTTTCCGTCGCTGAATTATAATATTTTTAAAGCTTAGTTGTACCTAGCGTGTGCAGCTTTATTGCGATAGTTTAATATCGGGGGTGTCGGCGCAAAAGCCGGCTGAGATTAAGGATAAATGCTCCTTTGACCCTTTAACCTGATACGGATAATGCCGTCGTAGGTAGTATAATCTCAGCCTTACGGTATTTTCATATCGTAAGGCTTAATTTTTTTGAGAGGGATTGATATTGTGGAAAAAAGAAATTCTACAAAAAGACTTACAGAAAGCGCATTGCTTCTTGCAATAGCTGTGGTATTGGAACTCGTTTCAAAGCTTTTGGGACTTGAGCTTCCGTTCGGAGGAACAATAACGCTTGCAAGTATGTTCCCGGTAGTTCTCATTTCTTACAGATACGGTGTGAAATGGGGGTTACTCAGCGGCTTTACCTATTCACTTTTGCAGATGATAATGGGTGCTAAGGTGGTTTCAGCTATGTTCCTGCCGGGCGAAGACCAAATGGCTGTTTGGCAGGCAATATGCGTTTGCCTTCTTGACTATGTGCTCGCTTATACCATACTCGGCGTCGGCGGTATGTTTAAGGGCAAATTCAAAAAACCGGCATTGGAGCTTGCACTCGGCGTATTTGTCGCCCTGCTCTTAAGGTATATTGTTCATATTATATCGGGTGCGATATTCTACGGAGCATGGGCCGAATGGTTCTTCTCTCAGGAGGGCTTCTATAAGATAGGAGAGAGCATACTCGGCAAATATTCCGGTACGGCTCTGTCGATAGTTTATTCGGTATTCTATAACGGCCTTTATATGGTTCCGGAAATAATCATAACAACCGTTGTGGCAGCTATTCTCGGTAACGTTCCGCAGATAACCGGAGTTAAAAATCCGAAAAAAGATAAATAACAAACGCTTGACAAATTTTTTAACTGTAATTATAATATAAACCACAATCGAAAAGATCGCCTTTAAAAACTGTGAAGGAAACAAGACGGTTACCGTGAGTTTCAGAGAGCTGCCGTGTGGTGAAAGGCAGTACCAAGTATCCGTGTATAACTCGTTCCGGAGTTTCATAGCTGAAGTCATAGGCTGTGACGGCAGACACCGTTATATGTCAGGTCTTGTTGGAGACCGCAGAGGGCAGCCTCGGCTGCCGAATTAGGGTGGTACAGCGTGGTTTTTACTTCGCCCCTATCTTCTTCAGAGATAAGGGCGATTTTTTGTTTTGTAAAGACTGCGCTTTATTTTTTGTATTTTTCGCTGTGCTGTCAGTCTTTGCAAAGCAAGCTATATGATTGGAGTACTTCATAGGAGAAATAATTATGAAAACAAACAAGTACATTCCTTTTGAACCTATCGACATTCCGGACAGAACTTGGCCGTCCAAGACCATAAAAGAGGCGCCTGTTTGGTGCTCTGTGGATCTCCGCGACGGAAATCAGGCTCTTATAGACCCCATGAACCTTGAGCAGAAGCTTGAGATGTTCAAAACGCTTGTAGACATCGGCATAAAGGAAATTGAGGTCGGCTTTCCTTCCGCATCGGAGACGGAATATGAAATTCTCCGCACGCTTATAGACGGAAATTATATTCCGGACGATGTGACAATTCAGGTGCTTGTGCAGAGCCGCGAGCATCTTATCAAAAAGACCTTTGAGGCTGTAAAGGGCGCAAAGAACGTTATAATACACTTTTACAATTCCACATCGACTCTTCAGCGCAAGGTCGTATTTAAAAAGGATATGCCGGGCATTATCGATATTGCGGTAAACGGCGCAAGACTTATTAAAAAGCTGTCGGATGAGCTTATGGAAACGTCCGACATAAACATACGCTATGAATATTCGCCGGAGAGCTTTACCGGTACCGAAATGGATAACGCGGTTGAAATATGCCAAAGAGTTTTGGAGGAGCTCGGCGCAACGCCCGAAAACAAGGTCATACTCAACCTTCCTTCAACCGTTGAGGGCAGCACGCCGAACGGTTATGCCGATCAAATAGAATATTTCTGCCGTCACCTTAAAGACCGTGACAGCGCCGTAATCAGCCTTCATCCTCACAATGACCGCGGTACTGCTGTCGCAGCTGCCGAGCTCGGTCTTCTTGCAGGTGCCGAGCGTATAGAGGGAACTCTTTTCGGCAACGGTGAGAGAACCGGTAATGTGGATATAGTTACGCTTGCTCTCAATATGTATACGCAAAATGTCGATTGCAAGCTTGACTTTCACGACATCAACCATATTAAAAAGGTATATGAGGACGCCACAAATATGAAGGTAGGTCCTCGCCAGCCGTATGCCGGTGAGCTTGTTTTTACCGCTTTTTCAGGCTCTCATCAGGACGCCATAAACAAGGGTAAGGCGTTTATGCGTGAGAATAATCCCGACAAGTGGGAGGTTCCTTATCTCCCAATAGACCCGGCAGATGTCGGCAGGGAATACGAGCCGATAATCCGTATAAACAGTCAGTCCGGCAAGGGCGGTGCCGCGTATATTATGCAGGAATACGGATTTGCGATGCCTAAGGCCATGCACCCCGAATTCGGAGCGGTCGTTCAAAAGTCCTGTGATGAAAAGGGTAAGGAACTCAGAGCCGATGAGGTATTTGAGCTGTTCTGTGAAGAATATCGCAATGTCTGCGGACCTTATAAGCTTCTCAACCATAAATTCAGCGAAGAAAAGCTTGAGAGCGAGTCTCGCACCAGGGTGCATTTTACGGGTACCATAAAATATAACGGAAACGAGCCGGTATCTATCGAGGGCGTCGGTTCAGGCCCCATAGAGGCGTTCTTTAACGCTCTGTCGCACGTGGGAATCACAGGGTACAAATTCAAGAACTATGCGGAGCACGCAATTTCAATCGGCGCGGACGCCAAGGCCTGCTCCTATATCGAGCTTGAAGCTCCCGACGGCAAGGCCGTTTTCGGCATAGGCATTTCACACAACATAAACTATGCTTCAATAAAGGGCATTTTGTGTGCCATAAACCGTTGTCAGCCGAATGTTGTGCGCGAGCCGCAGCAGCCGATATTTGAGAAAAAACAATAAGCTTTTGCGGCAAAGACATTTTATCTGAACACAATTCAGCGTTTTATATGTTCGCTTTATTCGGCAAAACGTGCCGCGAGCGGCAGGAAAGGATATGGAAGTAATATGAGAGAACATAATATTGTAGTATTAAAGGGCGACGGTATCGGCCCCGAAATAGTCGACGAGGCTGTAAAAGTGCTTGATGCAGCAGGAAAAAAGTACGGCTTTAAGATGAATTATGATTATGAGCTTATGGGCGGCTGTGCCATAGACGAGACGGGTGAGCCGCTTCCGCAGAAAACCGTAGATGCCTGCAAAAAGGCGGATTGTGTGTTTTTGGGAGCGGTAGGCGGTCCTAAGTGGGACGGCGTTCCCGGCAATAAACGCCCCGAGGCAGGGCTTCTCGGAATACGCGGTGCGCTCGGACTTTATGCAAATCTCCGTCCTGCAAGAATATTTGCCCCCTTAAAAGATGCGTCGCCGATTAAAGACAGCATAACCGAGGGTAACCTTGACATAATGATAGTTCGCGAGCTTACCGGCGGAATTTACTTCGGAGAGCGCGGCACGGGTGTCGAAAACGGCGAGGAATACGCTTATGACACCGAAAAGTACACTGTTTCCGAAATTAAGAGAATTGCGAAAACCGCTTTTGAAATGGCAATGAAGAGAAGCAAAAAGCTCACAAGCGTTGACAAGGCAAATGTGCTCGATTCATCAAGACTGTGGAGAAAGACGGTTATCGAGATGTCAAAGGACTATCCCGAGGTAGAGCTTAACCATATGTATGTTGATAATTGCGCCATGCAGCTTGTACGCAATCCAAAGCAGTTTGATGTTATAGTTACGTCAAACATATTCGGCGACATTCTCTCGGACGAAGCGTCTATGATATCGGGCTCGATAGGAATGCTCGCTTCCGCTTCGCTCTCGGACGGAAAATTCGGACTCTATGAGCCGATACACGGCTCTGCGCCGGATATTGCCGGCTTCGGCGTCGCAAATCCGCTTGCCACCATACTCTCCGCAGCCATGATGCTCAAATACTCTCTTGATGAGAGTGACGCTGCGGCGGATATAGAAAACGCGGTAAACTCGGCACTCGAAAAGGTTCGCACTCCCGATATATACAAAGACGGATTTAGAAAGGTATCAACTTCGGGTATGGGCGACGAGGTTATTAAGCTCCTTTAATAAAAAGCAGAATATTGCTTCGGCGGCTCCGTTTTTACGGAGTCGCTTTTTAATTTGTGAACAAAAACTGAATTTATCGTATTTTGTTTGAAATATCATAAAGTAAGTGTTAATATATAGAGGTATTGTACTTGTTTGGTACAACGCCGTAATAATTTGCAAGGAGGATTTTCCCTTGGACGAAAATAAAGACAAGACTTTATCCGGCGGAAACGACGAGAGCTACGGCTCAACATTTGACCGCAATACCGAGGATGTCAAAAAGGAAATGGAAGAGCTTGCGGCTACATTTCAGCGCGAGCTTGACAAAACCAAGGCGGAGGCAGAGGAAAAAGGCGAGCTTATACAGGAGCTTGAGGATATTCCCGAGGCTTCGACCCGAAATGATGACGAGGAGCCTTCGGAAGCCGAGCTTTGCGAATGCTGCGGTGAGAAAAGGCGCGGCACAAAAGCCGACCCCGATTCGCCGTATTGTGAAGAATGTGATCTCGGTCTTCGTCACTATCCGTTCAGCTTCTTAAATATATTCTTTGTCGTTGTTGTTATTGCGCTTGTTTTTTACAGCGGCTATGTATTTGCGGGGCGTATGGGCGTTTTAAACGATGTCTATAAGGCAGATAAATATGTTTCGCAGAAGAAAATGGATTCAGCCGTTACCGCATATGAGGATACGGTTTCCGCAATGGAGAAGGCAGGTATAAAGGGCGAGCTTGTGTATAAGCGCCAAATAATGGCAAATTACAGCATAGGCTACCTTCAGGATATTGACTCTATGAGCGGCCATATAAATTCTTGGGAGCTGTCTCTTCCGCACTTCAGAAGTGTTAAAAAAGCAATGGGCGAGTCGGCGGATTTTATAGCCACCGTGCGCAAGGCTTATACAATACTTACAAAGTATGATGTCAACGATCCTTCGGATTTCCCGTATGACGACGCTATGGCGGCTTTGGTGTCGCTTGAGAGCGAGCCTTATACCGAGGATACAACGGCAAATACTTCGTCCGCGACGACGTCATCCGTTAAGGCCACGCAGTATAATAAGGCCATGGTATATTACTATGAATATTATGTATCGGTAATCTGCAATAAGGATAACGACGAACAGCTCAAATACCTTGAAAAAATCAAAGAAGAATATCCTCAGTATATTTGGCTTTACGGTTCGGCCCTCGGCGATCTTTACGCAAAAACAGGCAAGGACGTCACCGAAATCTGCGATAAAATCCGCAGCAATAATTCCGAGGACCCGTCGCCGAATCTTATTGAAATAGAAAGCCTGCGCATAAAGGGCGATTATGACGCGGCAATAGCGAAATGTGAAGAATACGCTTCACCGGATGACTGCACGGTCAAATATGAGATTTACCGTCAGGAGGCACTTTGCTATATCCTCAAGGACGATTACGACACGGCTTTAGAAACGGCGAAAAAGGCTTATGACGATAACGGCAATTCTCTTGAGGTTATAGATACCTTGGCACTTTGCGCTGTTTTGAAAAACGATGATGCCACATACAACAGCATGGAATCGCTTTTGGACGGCAGCGGTTACAGCCTGTCCGATAAGGTTACCGGCTTTAAGGCAGGTACCGTTACGCTTGATGATATTCTTTTGAAAGGAGCTTATGACGTAGAATGAGAGCAGTATATCTTACAGTAAAATATATAACCATCGTCGGTACGTTCCTTCAGGGCTTTTTTGAGCATCTCTCATGTCGTATGTATGATGTTCTGATAGAGGACGGCAGATATTTGAGATCAAATGAGATGTGCGGGCATATAGAGCACGAGCTTATTAAAAAGAGAGGCACCGCATTCGGTGTGTGCTTCTTCCCGTTCCTTTTCAATTTGCTGATAGGTCTTATCCTGACCGCGGCAGGCTCGGTAAATATTTTCTATCTCGGTGAATTTTTTATGAGCGCCGATTCAAAAGTACCGAATTTCCCGAACTTCTTATTTCTGTGGGTCGGTATTTCATGCCTTACCAATCTGTTCCCGCAGATAGAAGACGCTCTTACCCTCAAAGAGCAGATTTACGGCAAGGGCAAGTCAAATCTCTTTGTGAAAATAATCGCCGCGCCGATATTCGCCGTGCTGTATGTCGGCTCATATCTGCAGAGCGTCGGGCTTACGCTTGTCACGTCTGTGGTATTCTCGCTGTTTATGCCGTCGATTCTCGGCACGTTTATACCTCAGCTCTACAATGCCATAGCAGGCTGATCGGCATTACAGTATATATTATGCTAAACGGGAAGTGTTTTTACACTTCCCGTTTTTGTTGTATAAAATATTGTAAAGTGGTAAAATCAAAGCGGTGATAAAAATGAAAAAAATTATAACGGTAATTGTTTTGTGCCTTGCGCTTGCGTCATGCGCAAAAGAGAACAGCGGCGGCACAGAGCCTTCGACGCAAGACGTAAGTACGAGTGCGGCACAGGAGACGGAAGTGCTGTCGGATTTTGAAACCGAGACGGAAACAGAAATTGAGAAGCAGTCAACGGCAGAGGTTAATGCTACGTCGCCGGCCGCCGCCCCTCAAGAAACGAAGGTAACGCAAAAGTCCGTAAAGCCTACGCAAGAGGAAAGAAAAACCCGGACAGAGACTTCGCCTAAGACGACAGCCGTTCCTGAGCCGACTGTCGTAAAGGGGTTTGAACGCGAGATGCTCGAGTTGTGCAATCAGCAACGTCGCGCGAACGGAAAACCAGATATTGCTCTTAACAATACTCTGTGTGAAAATGCTGCGGTAAGAGCCGAGGAAATTTCAAGGAAAAACTGCTTTTCACATACAAGACCCGACGGCACAATGTGCTTTACCGCGGTTACGGTCAATTATATGACATGCGGTGAAAACATTGCTTACGGTACGCGGTCTGCTTCGGCGACGGTGACTGCGTGGATGAATTCTCCCGGGCATAAAGCGAATATTCTCTCGGAGGATTTTACGGAGGCCGGCTTCGGCTGCTATGAGGTGAGCGGAGTAAGGTATTGGGTTCAATTATTTATAGGATAGGTCTATGAGCTGCTTTTTGTACGTGCAAAAAGCAGCTCGCGTGCTTATTTGCAAAATACGTGTGCGCCTATGGTCTGTATAACGGGTCTTGTGCGTATCCACTTGTTTGAAGTCTTTGCCGGATTATAGTAGTATATGGCACCGCCCGACGGATCCCAGCCGTTTATTGCGTCCTGAGCCGCCTTTCTTGACTGTGCCGTAGGCTCTGTGCTCCAGTTGCTGTCGTTTACGCAGGAAAATGCTCCGGGCTGATAGACTACACCGGCTATTGAGTCCGGAAAAGACGCGTGCTGAACGCGATTCAGAACAACCGCACCCACTGCAACCTGACCTATATACGGTTCGCCTCTCGCTTCGGCTGCAATCACCTTTGCAAGCAGATATATGTCGCTCGAGCTGTATTGTCCCGAGGACGCAGAACCGATTCCGAGTGCCGACAATGTTTTCGGACCCGCAATGCCGTCGGCATTAAGACCTGCGGATTTTTGAAACTTCTTTACCGCGTCTTTGGTAAGTGTGCCGTAAATACCGTCAACGGATCCGCTGTATATTCCCTTAGATTTCAACTTGGTTTGTATCTGTCTGACCTCTTCGCCGCGAGAGCCCATTTTTGATAACACTTCGGTGCTGTGGCTTGCACTCTGCTTGTATACCGCTATCGAGCCTACGGCAAAAAGCAGCACGGCGGCAAGACACACGGCTAACATCTTTTTGAATTTTGCACCGGGAGAATTCATCTTCATAATAATTTACCGACCTTTTATCTGTTTAAGTGCTCGCTTACGGAATTATTGTTTTCATGTGCGACACTTTTATACACATAAATTGTGTGTCACAAAAAGACATATACTAAATATTGACAGATAAAATCTGTTTTGAAAAAAATTTGATTTTTTTAAAAATAAGTGTTGACTTTTGGGTTGCGCTGTGATATTATATCAAAGCTGTCGCGAGAGACACGGAAACAAAATTGAACAGAACGCTTGATAATTCAACGTTTTTGATTAAACGGTTTGAAAAAAGCACTTGACAATTTCGTTGGCTTATGTTATTATATAAGTCCTCCGATAATCACGGAGAACAGCACAATGGACCTTGAAAATTAAACAACGACAAGAAACAAGGAACCCTGAGATT
>OGLE01001744.1_pt1 | contig 16098 bp, 9 predicted proteins | sample 1572671 | NCBI WGS metagenome assembly OGLE01 (sample SAMEA2581923, study PRJEB24529) | metagenome | biome: Human gut stool | place: China | collected 2011 | reverse complement strand
CCTACACGACGCTCTTCCGATCTTGCCATTTCCAGCAGCTGCACGTCCGCGCTCTCGATGCCGGTGCGCACAGCACTGTACAGCACGGGCAGGACCATCAGAAAGCTGATGAGGATGGAGAGCGACCGCCCGCTGACCCACACCAGCGCCAGAATGATGAAGCTGGCCACCGGCGTGGCCTTGACCAGCTGCAGCACCGGGGCGATCAAAACTTCGGCAGCGGGACAGATTTCAGCCGCTACGGCCAGCGCCGCGCTGCACACCACGCCCAGCCCGAAGCCCAGCAGGATGCGCCCGGCGCTGAAACCGATGCGCTGCCAGAACTCGGCCTGCGGCAGCAGCTCCATCAGGGTACCCGCCGCCTGAATGGGTGACACTAGAAAGACCTCCTGCCCGATGGCCATGGCCGCCAGCTGCCACACCACCAGCCAGAAAAGCACCGCCCACAGGCGGAGGTCTGTTTTCCTGTCCATAGGCGGCGCTCCTTTCTATCATAGATTCAGATACAGGCCGAGTGTCGCTCTGCCTGAGACTGTCGATAAAGTGATAAATCCTCCGCGATGGTAAGGTAGGGCAGCCGTTAGCGGCTCCGCCGCTTTACGGATGCTGCATACCCCTTGCGGGTGAAGAGTGTGCGCGGGACTACGCCCGCAGGCGTGTTTCGGAGCGCAACCGCCGCAAGGCGGCTCTTAGCGCGGAGATAACCCAAGAAGGGATACACCGTCGGCCCTTTGCTGATCGGCCACGGATTCATCTGGCGCAGGCGGACGATGTGCGCTTGCGCTCCCGCAGCGCCATGATTCGCTGGCGGTTATACCGCTGCATCATCACAAACAGCAGGTCATATCCGGCGGACAAAACGGAGGTCACGATGAATACCGGGTATGCGCCAAACCGGAGCCCCGCCGCAATGGGCAGAAAGCTGAGCAGCGCGATCGTTTCATGGACCAGCTCCGCCTGACACATGGCCTGGGCGACCTCGTTCCATGTATGCAGACGCGGATCAAACAGCGCGTTGTCATAGGTGGGCATTCTGCGCTTCCACCGTTTTACCTTCAGCGCTTCATAGACCGCCATTTCCCGCCTGCCGACCCGGTACCACCGCTTGCGGAGATCTGCATGATTCTGCATCACTGCCTGAAATGCGCCTCCCACCAGCAGCCGCATGACGAGGTGGTAGGAAACCGTACCGAAGGTAATGGCAAGTGAAAGCGCCGGCCCGTAAGTGGCCTTTTTGTAGAAAGCGGTCAAAATGACCGTTCCAATCATGAAAAACAGCACGGCCCGCGTCATTTTCTTTGCCATATCCGGTCACCTCATTCAGAGAACGTGCATTGTGTTTTCGCCGCTGCCGAGACACACGGCGATCCTTCAAAAAACGCAGACAGCTTGTCTTTGCTGGAGCTGCTCGGATGCGCATGTGAAATAGACGCTGTTTTTCTTGTCTGCGCCTCTCGGCTCTCTATGAGAAATGATACCACAGGGCTGTGCAAAAAGCCAGTGCTTCCAATGCTTCTCTGCATGTCCTACAGCCGAAGCCGCAGTGCAAAGGGCATATATTTGACCTCCCGCCCCGAAAGCCTGGCCGTCCCGGTTTTGTCCCGGTTTGCAAAATGGTCTTGCAATCCACTTGCCGCCGTGCTATACTTCCACCGTAATTGAATAGAAAATCTTCAGGGCAGGGTGCGATTCCCTACCGGTGGTACAGCCCACGAGCCGCAAGGCATGATTCGGTGAAACTCCGAAGCCGACAGTACAGTCTGGATGAAAGAAGATGACAACGCAACGCAGGGGACTGCTTTGCGTCTATGGAAGTTGCTCTGGGATGTGTTTACATTCCGGAGCTTTGCTTTTACACAAGGATACTTGTGTCTTTCTACCTTGCCCTGAACGATTCGTTCAGGGCTTTTTCTTTTGGAGGTAACGGTATGAACGATGCAGAATATATGCGTCTGGCCTTGGCGCTGGCGGAACAGGGCCGGGGTTGGACGGCGCCCAATCCCATGGTGGGCGCCGTGATCGTAAAGGACGGCGCAGTTATCGGACAGGGCTGGCATGAGCGGTACGGTGAACCCCACGCGGAGCGGAACGCGCTGGCATCCTGCACCGCCGACCCCGCCGGAGCCACCATGTATGTGACGCTGGAGCCTTGCTGCCACCACGGAAAGCAGCCGCCCTGCGTGGATGCGATCCTGGCATCCGGCATCCGCCGGGTGGTGATCGGCTCCGCCGACCCAAATCCGCTGGTGGCGGGAAAGGGCGTGGCGATCCTGCGGTCTCACGGCGTGGAGGTGACGAAAAACGTTCTGCGCCAGGAATGTGACGCACTGAACAAGATCTTCTTCCACTACATCACCACCGGGCGGCCCTTCGTTTCCATGAAATACGCCATGACGATGGATGGCAAGATCGCGGCCTATACGGGTGCATCCAAATGGGTCACAGGTGAAACGGCCCGGCGCCATGTCCAGCAGCAGCGCCACCGGTTCCGGGGCATCATGGTAGGCGTGGGTACCGTTTTGGCGGATGATCCCCTCCTGACCTGCCGTATGGAGAACGGGCGAAACCCCGTTCGCATCATCTGCGACACCCATCTGCGGACGCCGCCGCAGGCGCAGGTGGTCACTACCGCAGACCAGATCCCGACCATCCTCGCCACCTGCTGCACCGACCCAGAAAGACAGGCGGTTTACCGGATGGCCGGGTGCCAGGTGCTCTGCCTGAATGAGGAAAACGGCCATGTAGATCTCCGGCAGCTCATGGAGCGGCTGGGGCGGGAGCAGATCGACAGCATTTTGCTGGAGGGCGGCGGAACGCTGAACTGGGCCGCACTGGAATGCGGCATCGTGCAGCAGGTGCAGGCGTATATCGCCCCGAAGCTGTTCGGCGGAAGGGATGCGAAAACCCCCGTGGAGGGCGTGGGCGTCCCCGCCCCGGACGACGCCTTCCGATTGAAAAACAGCCGTTTGGAACGGCTGGGCGAGGATCTTCTGATAGAAAGCGAGGTGGAATATCCGTGTTCACAGGAATCGTAGAAGAAGTCGGAGCGATCAAGAACATCAAGCGCGGGCAGCACTCCGCCGTCCTGACGATCCATGCGAAAACTGTTTTAGAGGAGACCCGGATCGGAGACAGCATCGCTGTGAACGGCATCTGCCTGACGGTGACCCGGCTTTTTCCCGATGGCTTTTCGGCGGACGTGATGCACGAGACGCTGAACCGCTCGTCCCTTGCGGGACTCACGGCGGGGAGCGTGGTCAATCTGGAGCGGGCCATGCCTGCCAACGGCCGCTTCGGCGGGCATATCGTAGCAGGCCATGTGGACGGTGTCGGACACATTTCCGACATCCGCCGGGACGATACCGCCGTCTGGTACACCGTCCACGCGGGGCCGGAGATATTGCGCTATGTGGTGGAAAAAGGCTCCATCACCATCGACGGCATCAGCCTGACGGTGGCCGCCGTGGACGGCGAGGGCTTTTCCGTGTCCACCATCCCTCATACGGTGGCCCAGACCAACCTGAGCCAGCGGCGCCGGGGCGACCCGGTGAATTTGGAGACCGACGTGGTCGGCAAGTACATCGAAAAGCTGCTGCGTCCGGAAGAAACGAAACCGCATACCCCCGCAAACGAAAGCACCCTCACAAAAGAAATGCTGCTGCGCTGCGGCTTTTAACAAGGAGTTTTTACTATGAATTTCAATACCATTCCCGAAGCACTGGAGGATCTGAGACAGGGGAAGATCATTCTGGTCACAGACGACCCCGACCGTGAAAACGAGGGCGATTTCATCTGCGCCGCCGAGTTTGCCACCACGGAGAACATCAACTTCATGGCCACCCACGGCAAGGGCCTGATCTGTATGCCCATGTCGGAGGCCTTTGTCCGCAAGCTGCAATTCCCCCAGATGGTGCAGAACAACACCGACAACCACGAAACGGCCTTCACGGTGTCCATCGACCACATATCCACCTCCACGGGCATCTCCGCCGCCGAGCGCTCCGTGACGGCGATGGCCTGCGTGGAGGAGGGCGCGAGGGCGGAGGATTTCCGCAGACCGGGCCACATGTTCCCGCTGCTGTCGAAGAAAAACGGCGTGTTGGAGCGGGAGGGCCATACGGAGGCCACCGTTGACCTGTGCCGTCTGGCGGGGCTGAAGGAATGCGGCCTGTGCTGCGAGATCATGCGGGAGGACGGCACCATGATGCGCACCGCCGAGCTGATGACGCTGGCGGAGCGGTTCGGCATCAAGTTCATCACCATCCGGGACTTGCAGGCGTACCGCAAGTGCCACGAAAAGCTGGTGGATCAGGTCACGGCGGTGAATATGCCCACGAAATACGGCGATTTCAAAGCCTACGGCTTTGTGAGCCGTCTGAATGGTGAGCACCATGTCGCGCTGGTGAAGGGCGACATCGGTGACGGGAAGGACATCCTCTGCCGCGTCCACTCCGAATGTCTGACCGGAGACACCTTCGGCTCTCTCCGCTGTGACTGCGGACAGCAGCTGGCCGCCGCCATGACCCAGATTGAAAACGAGGGCCGGGGCATCCTGCTCTATATGCGGCAGGAGGGCCGGGGCATCGGCCTCATCAACAAGCTGCGGGCCTACGAATTGCAGGAGCAGGGCATGGACACGCTGGAGGCCAATCTGGCTCTGGGCTTCCACGGGGACGAGCGGGAGTATTTCCTCGGCGCGCAGATCCTGCGGGAGCTTGGCGTCAAGAGTCTGCGCCTGCTGACCAACAACCCGGACAAGGTGTATCAGCTCTCCGAGTTTGGGCTGGAAATCTCCGAACGGGTTCCGATCCAGATGGCGGCAACAGCGCATGATTTGTTCTACCTGAAAACCAAGCAGGCACGAATGGGACACATTTTGGAATATTAACAAAGAAAGAGGTACTTAGTTATGAAAACCTTCGAGGGAAAGCTGGTCTCCAAAAGCATCAAGGTGGGCATCGTAGCCGCCCGGTTCAACGAATTCATTACCTCCAAGCTCCTCAGCGGTGCGCTGGACGGCCTGCTGCGCCACGAGGTTCGGGAGGATGACGTTCATGTGGCGTGGGTTCCCGGAGCCTTTGAGATCCCGCTGGTGGCGTCCAAGATGGCAAAGAGCGGCAGGTATGACGCCGTCATCTGCCTCGGCGCGGTGATCCGCGGCTCCACCAGCCACTATGACTACGTCTGCAACGAGGTCTCCAAGGGGATCGCCGCCGTTTCTCTGGAAAGCGGCGTGCCTGTTCTCTTTGGCGTTCTGACCACGGAGAATATCGAGCAGGCCATCGAGCGGGCCGGCACCAAGGCGGGCAACAAGGGCTACGACTGCGCAGTCAGTGCCATCGAAATGGTCAACCTGCTCCACGAGCTGGACGCGGAGTAACACACAGGCACACCATGATCATCATTCAAGCAAACGGGGCCGAGGGGGATCTGGAGGAAAAGATCCTGGCCCTTCTGCGGCGGGAGGACATCGCCGCGGAGCGGGTCTCCCTCAGCTCCCGGCACACGCTTACCTTCCCGGAACTAACCATTGACGGACGATCCCAGCAGGCGTTTCAAAACGGAACCGCGCTGGCGCTGACCCGGATCGAGTTCAATATGCTGCTGCTTCTCGCCAGCAATCCGGGAGTCACGCTTTCCAAGGAGGACCTGTTTTCCGCCGTGTGGGGCCGGGACAGCGCGGACACCCTGAAGGTCGTGGCGAATACCGTCTCCAATCTCCGTCGGAAGATGGGCGGCAGCCAGACCTATATCCGCACGGTCCGGGGCGGGTACGTGTTCTCAGCGGTCTCCGTCACTGCCTGAAGTGATCCCCTCAAAACAAATCGAAGCAAGAGCAAAGCCTGCGGAACTCGCTCCGCAGGCTTGCTTTTTGAGGTTGCGCAAAGGTGCAAATTATCGCTCCCGTTCTGCGTTTTTTGGTCGGATCCGGTCGCCTTCGTCCGGCTCATCCGCCATGACGGGGCGATCCTGCTCGTTAAGATTCAGCAGCACATTCAGCTCGTTCAGCCGCCGCGTCTTTTCGGCCAGTTCTGCCTCCTTCGGAAAGGGTGCGGTCATCTCTGTGCGGGCATTTTCAAGCTGCTCGGTGGTATGGGCAAGCTGCGACCGGGCGTTGGCCAAGTGCTCCGTGATCTTTTCCAGTGCGTTGTCGATACGGGTGACATTGCCGCCTGCATCCGCTCCCAGTACAGCCGTATGGGACAGCTTGCCTTTGAGTACCATGCGAAACTCGTTGGCAGCACCGTCGTAGGAAAGCAGCATGGAAAATCCGCGGTAGCTGCCGATAGAAACGGTCTCCGCGCCATTCATGTGCGTGCAGGCTTCAATGATCGCCTTACCGGCGTTCTCACGCTCGGCGTAGGTGACATCGTTTAATACCATCGGTGCAATGCCCTCAGCGGGCTTCGGATGCTCGGCCAGCCGTGCGCTGTCCTGCTCATATCCGGCGATGCGTTCGCTTAGTTCCTTGATCTCTGCCGGATACTTCCGCAACACCAGCTCCTCCAGCGCATACCGCTGGCTCAGATGGCTGGCACGGAGCATATTCAGCTTGCTGACCTCCATATCTAAATTGCATTTTTCGATGATCTGCGGGTTTCCTGTGGCCAGTGCCTTGATCTCGGCATAGGACAGTGCCGTCTCGTCCACATCCTCCGCCGCACGGGCCGGTGCTTTGGAGGTCATGATCTGGGCAATAAACCGCTGCTTGGATTCCACCAGCTGATAGAGGTAGGCATCGAATGTGCCCTCGGTAACATAGCGGAAGATCTCCACCTCCGGATTTTGGTTGCCCTGCCGCACGATGCGCCCAAGGCGCTGCTGCAAGTCGCTGGGCCGCCATGGGCAATCGAGATCATGCAAGGCGATGAGCCTGTCCTGCACATTGGTTCCGGCTCCCATTTTTGCGGTGCTGCCCATGAGGATACGCACCTCGCCGCCGCGCACCTTGGCAAACAGCTCCTTTTTCTTTTGCTCGGTGTTGGCGGTGTGGATATAAGCGATCTCGTTTTCCGGAATGCCTATCTCAAGCAGCTTCCGCCGCAGATCGTCATACACATTGAAGCTGCCGTCCGCCTTGGGAGTAGACAGGTCGCAGAAAATCAGCTGCGTGCTGCGCTGTGCGGTACTCTCTGCCCATATCCGATAGACATTCCGGGCGCATACGGAAACCTTGCTGTTTTCATCGTCCGGTGCCAGGGAGCTTAGCAGCTGCATATCCAACGCCAGCTTGCGTCCGTCGTTGGTGATGCGCAGCATATTGTCGGTGCTGGGATCGACCACACGGGCGCGGACGCGCTCGGCACGCTCCGCCAGTCCTGCAACAGCTTTCTTTTGCAGCTCGCTGGGGTGGATGACCTCGGTGTGGAAGTTGGCCTTTGGGACGGGCAGCTTCAGCATATCCGCCGTTTGCACATCCGCCACCATTTTGAAGGTCGCCATCAACTCCGGCAGATTGAAGAATTTTGCAAAACGGGTTTTCGGGCGATAGCCGCTGCCCTCCGGGGAAAGCTCGATGGCGGTAACGGTTTCACCGTAGTCGCTGGCCCAATCGTCGAAGTGGATAAGACCCATCTCCTGCAAGGTTTGATATTGCAAGTACCTCTGCACCGTATACAATTCCACCATACTGTTGGAGATCGGGGTGCCGGTGGCGAAGATAACACCGTGGCTGTCGGTCAGCTCGTCCAGATACTGACACTTGGCAAAGAGATCCGAGGACTTCTGCGCTTCCGTCTGCGCGATACCGCCGACATTGCGCATTTTCGTCATCAGAAAGAGGTTTTTGAAATTGTGGCTCTCATCGATGAACAGCCGGTCGATGCCCAGCTCCTCAAAGGTCACGGTGTCGTCCTTGGTGCTCTGATCATTGAGCTTCTCCAGCCGCGCCTCCAATGACTTACGGGTGCGCTCCATCTGTTTGATGGTAAAATTCTCTGCTTTCTGCCGCTTAGCGTCGCTGATGGCCAGCAGCACCTCGTCGATCTGCCGCTGCAAAATGGCCTGTTGCCGTTCACGGGACAGGGGGATCTTCATGAGCTGACTGTGGCCGATGATGATTGCATCATAATCTCCGGTGGCAATACGGGCACACAGCCTGCGGCGGTTGCGCTTTTCAAAATCGCGTTCGGTAGCTACCAAAATGTTAGCGGCTGGGTAGAGCTGAAGCCATTCTGCCGCCCACTGTTCCGTGATGTGGTTGGGCACCACGATCAGCGACTTGGTGCATAGCCCCAGATGCTTCATTTCCATAGCGGCGGCAACAATTTCAAAGGTTTTCCCTGCACCCACTTCGTGTGCCAACAGCGCATTGCCGCCGTACAATACATGGGCGATGGCGTTCACCTGATGCTTTCGCAGGCTGATCTCCGGGTTCATCCCCACAAAGCGGATGTGGCTGCCATCGTACTCCCGCGGTCGGATGGAATTGAAGGTGTCGTTATAGATGCGGCACAGCCGTTCGCGCCGGTCAATGTCCTGCCACAGCCAATCGGCAAATTTGGACTTGATCAGCTCCTGCCGATCCTGGGCGATGGCAGTTTCCTTCACATTCAGCACCGGCCGCTCCTTGCCGTCCTCCACAACGGTATCGAACACCTTGACTACCCGCTGATTCAGTGTCTGCTCCAGGATGTGGTATGCCGTGATACGCTTGGTGCCGTAGGTGGTGACGGCTTTGATGTTGCCGCCGTCCATGCTTTTGTTGCTGATGTTCCATTCTCCGCTGTATTCGGAGCGAACGACCCGCATTCTCTGCCTGGCGTATACGCTGGTACCGAACAGCTCGAACATAAACTGCTGATAGACATCGGTAGGCACCCATGATGCACCGATCCGCACACCGATCTCCGCAGCGGTCAGCTCTGTCGGCTGCACAGCTTCCATGGCGGAGAGATACCCGGCAAGCTCCTGCTTCTTTTCAGCCGGTAGCGCTGCTTGCAGCGCCTGCAGCATACGCAGCTTTTTCCGCACATTGCCGGACAGAAATTCTTCGGCGGTGACATAGGGATATGCCGCCAGATCAAGCTGCACCGGACTGATCTCCTCCGGCGTAAGACCGCAACGGACATTCCGGTAAATGACCCCGGAAAGCTCCTGCACCAGCTCGTCCTCACTTTTACCGGACAGCTCCGACATAAAGCCGAGATCCACCTGCGCTTTTTCGGAGAGAGATACCGCCAGCGCCTCCGATGCCGTATCCACCTGCGTGACCGGCTCATGCGGGCGAATGGTGCGCTTGGTGAACATATCCGCCTTGCGGGCGAAATTGCCTTCGTTGTCCAGCACCTCCAACGAGCACAGCAGCGGATAGCTGCTGTCATCCGAAAAGGCAAGGTTGTTGCCGCGGGTGTAAAGCCGCCCGTATTTTTTGACATAGGCATCGTACAGCCCGTTCAGCTTCTCCTGCTCGCGCCGGATGATCTCATCGGGATGGTTCTCCGCCTGGTACTCGATGAGCTGACGGGTGCAGTCCCGCAGGGCGATCATGCCGCGCACTCGGTTCTCGGTGGTCAGCGGCAGTTCGACCGGCTCCATGCGGCTGTCAATGCGGAAATACAGCTTGCCGTCTACGCTGGTAAAGCTGTAATTACGCACATTCGGGTCTGCGGGAATGGATAAATCTTCCTCCTCCGGCCCGTCCTGCTCATAGGTGGGGATCTGTGCATGAAGCCCCGATACCGCTTCGCTCAGAAGATCGGCAAGATCGGCATTTTCATAGGGCTTGCACACGCTGTCCATGCCGTATTGAGTACTCTCCATGACCATCTCGCCCAGCACCATTTCCGGATGCCGGACGAAATAGCTGTTCATGCGGATACCGTTTTCATCCGCGTCCAGATGCACCCAATCCGGCTCAATATCCACGATCCGGTCACGCTTTTGAAGAAAGAGGATGTCACTGGTGACCTCTGTTCCGGCATTGGCCTTGAACGCTGTATCCGGCAGACGGATCGCTCCGATGAGGTCGGCCCGCTGGGCCAGATATTTCCGCACGGCAGGGCTTTCCTTGTCCATCGTGCCCTTTGAGGTGATGAAGGCGATCACGCCGCCCGGACGTATCTTGTCCAGCGTCTTTCCGAGAAAATAGTCGTGAATGAGCCAGTGATGCTTGTCGTAGCGCCGGTCAACGACCTTGATATTTCCAAACGGCACATTGCCCACAGCAGCGTCAAAGAAGCTGTCCGGTATCTCCGCCTTTTCATAGCCGGTAACGGCGATACGGCTGTTCTGGTAAAGCTGCCGGGCGATGCGGCCGGAAATACTGTCGAGTTCCACGCCGTAGACCTTGCAATCCCTCATGCTGTCCGGCAGCATTCCCATAAAGTTGCCAATGCCGCAGGCAGGCTCCAACAGGTTGCCGCTTTCCAAGCCCATCTGTGCCAGCGCCTGGTAGATGGCGTCGATGAGAACGGGCGGGGTATAAAAAGCGGTCAGGCTGCTGGCACGGGCGGCGGCATATTCCTCCTCGGTGAGCAGCGCTTTCAGCTCGGCGTACCGGCTGTGCTTTTCATCGAAGCAGTCGGCAAGGCCGCCCCAGCCCACATAGCAGGAAAGGGTTTCCTGTTCCTCCGGCGTCGCCAGCCGGTTTTCGCTTTCCACTGCTTGCAGAGTGCGGATCGCCGCCACATTGGACGCATACTTCTCCGCCTTGCTGCCCACGCCCAGCTCCCGATCCGTGATGTGAAAGTCGTGTCGCTGCCCGGCCGGTTTTTCCGGATAGAGCGGTGCAAACCGCATACGCTCCCGTTTGGGCTGCGGCGCTGTGAGCACAGCTTTTTCTTCGGCAGGTAATGCCGGTTCTATCTCTGTGGTTTCCACTTCCGCTATGGGCGGTTCCGGCTCCGATACCTCCGGTTCTGCTGCCGGCCGTTCGGAAACGGCCTCGGTCGTTGGCATTTGCAGGGTTTTCCCAAGGCCAAACACGGAATAGGTGCCGTCCAGATAGGCACGCATGGCTTCTATGCCCTGCTTGCGCAGGGTATAGTGCCGATCCTCCTCTTTCGTGGCTTCCCAGGCAGGGAGCATATTCTGATAAATTTCCTGCACGCAGTCGGCGTCGGAGAGCTGAACGGTCACAGCCTTTACGCACTCCCAATAGTCCGCAATGGCGTTTTGCGAAAAAGGCCGCACCACATCGTCCGGTGTATCCATGAAAAAGTTGACGATCTTCCGGGCCAGCTGTTTCCGCTCATACTCCGGCATGGCCGCCCAGTCGGCATCTGAGAGAAATTTGTTCTGGGAGATCAGCTCCCCGATGCGTTTGGCCGCCTCCGGCCATTTCAGCGTGACCTTGGCATAGGGGGGCCGTGATACTGCCGTGGCTGAACTCAATGCCCTTGCCACGGGTGTGGGTGAGATTGTCATTCCCGCCGCTATGACCGCTGTACTCGCCGTGATAATCCTTGAGGTATTTTTCACGCTCGGTCTTATCCTTGTGCGTGGCGTAAAAAGCGTACACGCCAAGGCGATAGTCGGTGCTGCCGTCCCATCCACGCAGCACCTTGTCGATCTCATCGGCGGAAATAAAAATTGCCGGTCGGGAGCAAACCCGTCGGCAACGGTAAAATGAAGCGGCTCCCGTTGTAGATCACGGAGCCGCTCCAGTATCTCTTTCGGACGGTAAAAGCGAAAACGCAAAAGGTCTTGCCCTGCATCCAGCGCGGCGTTGAACGCCGTCCATTCGTCCACGCACTTTTGCAGCGTATCCGGCGCACAGAGAAGCTCATAAATTTGCTTCTGCGTTTCCGGATAGCCGCCCTTGACGGATTGCGCCAGCATGGCCAGCGGCAGAAATCCCGCGTATCTCGCTTCCGTTGTCATGTCCCGGCTGGTGTAGGCAATGCTGTCAGCAAGCCGCATCCGCTCGTAGTGATCGACCTCATCCAATTCACTTTGCGGCATATACCGCCCCAGCTCCAACAGCTCCCGGATACGCTTTGCCGCTTCCTCCCAGGAGATCAGTGTGGCATTGCTCCGCTGCGCCGTGCTGCCGCGGGCAATACGCATCCCCTCGGCGTCATACCAAAGCGAAACTTTCTCTCCGCCAAAATAGAAGCCTACACCGTTCTCGCCGTAGTGTTTTTGCAGGAATGCGGCGTTGTCCGGCTTATCCTTCATAAAGTAAGCGCAGATGATCAGCCGGCTATGCTCATCGTTGGCTCCTACGCACAGGGCTTCATCCATGATCTGCTGCGGCAGCTTCGGATGGGAGAACAGTGGTGCGACCGGTGTATCCTCCGGTTGGTCGAACGCAGGCATATCAAACAGCGTAAGCTGCTGTGATTCCATCGGCACAAACGGTTTGATCTCGGTGTTGACATAGTATTCCCGTTTGTCAATGAGCTGTGCCGTAAAGCCTGCCACAAGCCCCCACGAAAACACGGTTTCGCTGGTACGGGAAAGATATGCACCCTCCCACATGAGCAGACCGTTTTTCTGCGGACGATACCCCAGCCGTGCTCCGTCTGCAAGGATCTCGGTGAAACGGTCTTGATATGCCGAGCGGAGATATTCGGCACGCTCGGCCTCGTCCGGATGTGACCGGAAAAACAGTTCGATCTGCGCCTTCTTGTAGATCAGATCATCATTGCGGTTTTCAATGATGGCGAAAATTTTCTTTTCATCCAAAAAAGCGGGCAGCTCAGAGGTTGCTTCCTCCGCACTGTCCGCTTCTTCGGGTTCGGTGTTCAGCTGTAGATCAGCTCCGCCAGCACTGTCCCCTCGGCGGCGTTTCTCAGGTTGTTCATCAGCCCCACCCACTTCATCGGGTCGGCGGCTTTCAGCTCCTCCGTCACGCCCTCGGCCTGAGCCATCGCCGTCACCGTCTGTTCCACGCGCTGCCGCGCCGTCCGGTCGATCTCCGCCAGATGCTCGTTCAGCCTGCCCGATGTCAGCAGGTTCGTGAACAGCACCTTCCGGTGCTCCTTCAGATACCTCCGGCGTAACAGGCCGTATTTCCCAAGGGCTGTTTCCGGCTCCTGCGGCGGCAGCAGATCCGGCAGCCGGTAGCCGTCCTTTATCGTGTATGTCAGTTCCATGGTTTTCGCTCCTTTCGGTCGGTGTTTCTGTTTGCTTGTCTATAGGATACTCATTTTCCGGTACCTGCGCAATTGTGCGAATTTGCTTTTGACGGCTTCGGACGGTCAATGCGATGGCGCTCAAACCGCTTTCGGCAATATCCCGTGTGGCCACGCCCAGGGCATTCAGCGTTTCCGGGGTATTGAAATTGAACACCTCAGAGAAATCCTCCGGATCAAAATATTCATCCGGTTCCAGCCCGCAGCGGCACATCATCATATACGCCGTACTGTTCTCCAGCAGACGGCGATAGAGAACTGACAAATTCAGCTCGTCCAGTTCTTCCAGAAGGCTGTTGTCCCGGCAATTCTGCAGATCATCAAGATAGTCCGTCATATTGTCCGCCGCAGCGTTTTCCATGGCGGATACTATGGCTTCCTCCAATGTGCCTTTATCGTCCAGCGCACCGAATCGGTTTTCCAACGCTTCGATCACATCCGGCTCCTGCTCGGCAGGCACCTGCCAGAGCGGCACGGGGCGGGACAAACGGCTTTCGTGGGTGTCGGATATATCAAAATAATACTTGAGGCGCGTGCGCCCCGGATAGTCCCGATCAAATACGGCAATGCCGGTAGCACCCTTATTGACCCATCGGCCGAATTGACGGTTCCAGCGCTCTATCTCCAACACAGCCGTTGCGTCCGGGCGCTGTGCGTGTACCAGCACCTGCTCCTCAAAGGGCAGCTTATAATTCCGGCAGGCAGAGCGCAGAAATGCCGTCCACCGGTCTGCGCGGGCCAGTGCGGCGATCTCCTGCCGGTAAACCTCCGTGATCTCCTGAAATCTGCGTGCCATGGGCAGCACCTCCTATCTTTCCTTTGGTTTTTCCCTGTCCTTTTTCAGCAGGTATTTATCCATATATTCCCTGGCCGAACACAGATCGCCGGTGTAGTTCCAGTCGTTTTCCGGGTCGATATGGCGGTAGGCGTTGTTATTGTACCGGTTCGGCTCCAGCTTGATGGGTGTCGCAGACAGCAGCGTTCCCCAGTGGTTAACCATGATCCAGCGGCCGATCTCCACGGGGATCCCGCACTGATCGTCGTCATTGCGTACCTCATAGAGATACAGCCCCTTGGGCACCGTGTTTCGGTCTACCCGCAGGCAGGTAAAGAGCATGGGACGGTCAAACACCTCCACCAGCTCAAAGCGTTCTTTTCTTGCATCAACAGACATACCGTTTTCCTCCTATCTTTCTCGCGCCGCTTCCCGGACGGGCGGAAACCGCCAGCCGTAGACCCGCCCGATCTCGTCGCCCAGGCGCTTTGTCACACGGGTCACATCGGCGCGGGTGGCGGTGCCGCTGTACAGCTTTTCTTTCAGCCGGTCGATCTGTGCTTCGCTCACATTCTCCTTGTAGGCACGGTAGAGATAATGGTTCGTGCCGTCGTGATGTACGGCATCGCAGCGCAGATCGCCCAGCCGGTTTACATACCATGTGGAATAGTCCATCTCAGAATACAGGCAATCGCGGATATTGCCGCTTTTGATCTCGGCATAACCGGGATACCGCCCATCCCATCGGCCGATGTCTGCGATCAGCAGAATGGGGCGGGAGAGCTGAATGTTCAGATTGCACCGCTCGTCATCGAGATAGTCGTTGTTCTGCTCGACCATCAATTCCATCCGTTCCTGCTCGGAAAGCTCGGGGTACTGTTCCTCCAGATCGCCCCTCCAATCCTCGTAGTCCGGATCGCTGCTCCAGATAATATGTTTCTGCTCGGTCATCTTGTGTCACCTCGGTCTTTCTCCCGGCGCTTTAGCGGCTGTCCCTGTGCATCGTAGTTGGCGGGGTCGGCAATGGGCTTGTCAAAGCCGAACATGGAGCCGCCCTTCATGGCCTCCTCCTGGGCACGGGTCACGCCCAGTTTGCGGTTATATTCCTCCACCAGCGCACGGGCTTCCTCCTTTGAGGTGTGGGGAATGTCCGTCTTGTAATAGCCGGTTTCGCCCCGTTTCAGGATCACCACATTTCCGGTATCCAGCAGGAGTGAGTAGCACTGCTTCGGGAGTGACGAGCGAAGCGGCACGAAGGTGCTGCCCGTCTGCTCCATCTGCTGGGCAAACTGCGCCATGCCATACAAATGCCCGCTGCCGATTTCGGCCCGGTGGTCGTCGATATACCGGCAGGCGTGGTCACGCTGCGTGCCATCCGGCCGAATTACACGGATGCTGTCCCCGTCCGGGATGTGGAACAGGGTCTTTCCCTGCGGGTTCACAAAGCAGATGCCACGCTCGGCGTTTTTCAAATGCCGGTCCAGTGCTTCCCGGCGATAACAGTAGATATACAGGTTATAATCGCCCTGCATGGGATTCAGCCGCAGCAGATAGGCATACTCCGGCGTATCCACCCGGAATCCGTACTGCGGAATAAAATCCTCGGCAAACACACTTTCTTTGTGTTCATAGCAGTATCGGGAAAGGCTGCTGCGGTTTTTGAAAATGCCGTCATAGCGCTCGTCAAAACGCAGGGCATTGATAAAATCATCAAACTCATCCTTGAACGCCTGTGTTTTCAGCTCCCCGCAATGATCCTCCCATGAGGTGAAAAAACCTTTCCCGCTTCTGTCCATATCGCCCCGCAAATGACCGATGCAGCCGGTCTGTTTGTCGAGTTGCTGGCTGCCGGTATAACAGTAGCTGCGCTCTGCCTGGGTCATGATCTCGATCTCAAAGTCCATTACCGTTCACGCTCCTTTGTCGCTTTTGCCGCCTGTACAGAGAGCCGTTTCTGCCGTGCACGCCAATAAGCCGGGTTCCAGCGCTGCAGGCTCCTGTCAATGCAGGCTTCATACTCGCCGGGGCGGAAGTAGTTATCCGTCCGGGGTGCGATAATGCCGCTGTCCACCAGTTCCCGTAGGACCACCGGCGCATCGCAGTCCTCTTCAAAATTCAGATACCTGCCTGCCTGAAAGCCGACGGCCTGGGCCTCCGGGGACAGCAGCCGCCGAGCTGCGTCGGTTTGGACCATAATGCCGCCGTGGCCTGCCGTGGACACGCTATACACACCGGTGCAAAGGG
>OGLE01001742.1_pt1 | contig 16112 bp, 10 predicted proteins | sample 1572671 | NCBI WGS metagenome assembly OGLE01 (sample SAMEA2581923, study PRJEB24529) | metagenome | biome: Human gut stool | place: China | collected 2011 | reverse complement strand
TACTTGTCTTTAGGCACCATGCAGACTAAACCGCCGGGAACATAATCACAGGCCTTCGGATCGGTGTGGGTCGAAAGCGGATAAACACTCGAAGGTGCTCTCGGATTAATGAGCAGATGGTGCTCGGTCTTATCGAGCTTTTCGAGGAACTCTTCTAAAGACTGCATCTTAGCTTCATCGTAGTACTCACCGATTTCTCCGATAGGAACTGGTTTCCCATTGATGGAAAGTTTTTTGTTGATGTATTCGATCTTATCGCCCGGAAGACCGATCACACGTTTGATGTAATCGATGTTTTCATTGGGCGGATAGCGAAACACAACGACATCTCCCCGTTCTGGTTCTCCAATCGGAAGAATTTTAGTGTTGAGAACCGGAAGTCTCAGACCATACTGATACTTGTTGACAAGAATCATGTCACCGGCTTCCAATGTCGGCATCATAGAGCCGCTCGGAATTCGGAACGGCTCAAAGAGGAAGGAACGCAGGATAAAAATGAAGAAAATCACCGGGAAGAAGCCGGCTGTATACTCCAGCCACTTAGGACGATCCGTAGAGGCCTGAACAATTGCATTTCTGGTTGCCACAACGGTCTGCTCCCCTCTACGGAGAGAATCGGCATTATCACGATCGAACGCTGTCAATTCGTCCTGCGCAGCGGCGCGGCGTTTTGGTGCCCAAATAAAGACATCCAGTACCCAAAGAACGCCCGTAAAGACGGTTAAAAGAAAAAGGATTAACGAAAAGGTCATTTCAATTTATCCGCTTGAAGGGTTGTTATTTATCGTCTTGCTGAAGGATGGCAAGGAAGGCTTCCTGCGGAATCTCCACGGTACCGACTTGCTTCATTCGTTTCTTACCGGCCTTCTGTTTTTCCAGAAGTTTACGCTTACGTGTAATGTCGCCGCCGTAGCACTTGGCTAGAACGTTTTTACGAAGGGCCTTAACATTTTCACGTGCAATCACATTCACGCCAATCGCCGCCTGAATAGCAACGTCATACATCTGGCGAGGAATAATACTGCGCATTTTAGTCACGATTTCGCGGCCCCGAGCTACTGAGTTAGCCCGGTGAACGATCGAGGACAGAGCGTCAACCTTATCCCCGTTGATGAGAATATCTATCTTGACAACATCTGCGGCACGATACTCTTTGAACTCATAGTCCATAGAGGCATAGCCGCGTGTTAAAGATTTCAGCTTATCGAAAAAGTCGAGCACAATTTCGGCCAACGGCAAATCGTAATGCAGATGAACCTGACGGCCGTGATAGGCAAGGTCAAGCTGAACTCCGCGTTTCTGATTACAGAGCGTCATGACTGGACCCACATATTCATCCGGCACAAAAATAGTCACAGAATCAATCGGTTCACGAATTTCGGCAATCTTGTCGACAGGTGGCAGCCTGGAAGGATTCTCCACGTGAATCACTTCGCCATTGCGCAGAAGGACTTCATATACGACACTCGGGGCGGTCGTGATCAAATCCATGTTGTATTCACGTTCGAGTCGCTCCTGCACGATGTCCATGTGCAGCAGCCCGAGGAATCCGCAGCGGAACCCGAATCCGAGCGCCAGCGAGCTTTCCGGCTCGAACGTGAGCGAAGCGTCGTTGAGCTGCAATTTTTCGAGCGACGCGCGCAGGTCCTCGTACTGGTCGGCCTCCACCGGGTAGACGCCCGCGAAGACCATCGGCTTCACGTCCTCGAATCCGGCGATGGCCTCTTTGGCGGGGTTGGTCACCGAGGTGATCGTGTCGCCGACCTTCACGTCCGACGAGGTCTTGATCCCCGAGCAGATATACCCCACGTCCCCGGCCCTGATCTCCTGCCGGGGCTGCATCTTGAGTTTCAGCACGCCTATTTCGTCGGCGTCGTACTCGCTGCCCGTGTTGAAGAACTTCACGTGGTCGCCCTTGCGCAGCGTGCCGTTGAAGACGCGGAAATAGGCGATGATTCCGCGGAAGGGGTTGAACACCGAGTCGAAGATCAGCGCCTGCAACGGCGCGCCCTCGTCGCCCGTGGGAGCGGGAATGCGGTTTACGATCGCTTCCAACACCTCTTCGACGCCCAGTCCCGTCTTGCCCGATGCCAGCAGAATATCCTCCTCCCTGCATCCTATGAGGTCGATCACCTGATCCTTCACCTCGTCGATCATCGCCGAATCCATGTCGATCTTGTTCAGCACGGGGATGATCTCCAGGTCGTGCCCCACGGCGAGGTAGAGGTTCGAAATCGTCTGCGCCTGAATGCCCTGCGTGGCGTCGACCACCAGCAGCGCCCCTTCGCACGAGGCGATTGCGCGCGACACTTCGTACGAGAAGTCGACGTGTCCCGGGGTGTCGATCAGGTTGAGCGTGTACCGCTGTCCGTCGCGGGCCGTGTACTCCATCTGGATGGCGTGGCTCTTGATGGTGATTCCCTTTTCGCGTTCGAGGTCCATGTCGTCGAGCACCTGCGACTGCATTTCGCGCTGGTTGAGCGTGTTGGTCTTCTCCAGCAGACGGTCTGCGAGTGTCGATTTGCCGTGGTCGATGTGGGCTATGATGCAGAAATTTCGGATGTTTTTCATATATAAGGGTAAAATCTTCGGCAAATATACATAAATTTTTGAATATATCGGAGGGCTTCCGTTTGCCGGAATGGCACAAATTGCTTATATTTGCGACTTCAACAAGTTAGGTTAAAGATGTTAAGCAGACAAATCGCATCCAAGCTCCGGGGCTACGAGACCCCGTTCTACCTCTATGACATGGCGCTGTTGCGCCAGACCCTCGAAAGCGTCGTCTACGAGTCGAAGAAATACGGCTACAAGGTCCACTACGCCATCAAGGCCAACTACGACGACCATCTGCTGGCGGTCATCCGCGAATACGGGCTGGGCATCGACTGCGCCTCGGGCAACGAGCTGCGCAAGGCCGTCGAGGCCGGATTCGACCCCAAGGGCATCGTCTATGCGGGCGTGGGCAAACGCGACAAGGAGCTGAAATACGCCATCGAGCAGAACATTCTGGCCATCAACTGCGAGTCGATTCAGGAGCTGGAGCTGGTCGACGCCCTTTCGGCCGAGGCGGGCAAGGTGACCGACATCGCGCTGCGCATCAACCCCGACATCGACCCCAAGACCAACCACTGCATCGACACGGGCCAGGCGGACAGCAAGTTCGGCATCTCCTACGAGGAAGTGCTTGAGCACGCCGCGGAGATCCGGTCGCTCAAAAACGTCAACATCATCGGACTGCACCTGCACATCGGATCGCAGATCCGCGAGCTGCATGTCTTCGAGAACATGTGCAACAAGGTCAACGTCATCGTCGAGAACCTCGAAAAACTGGGCTGCAAGTTCCGTTTCGTCGACGTGGGCGGCGGTCTGGGCGTCAACTACGACGTTCCCGAGAACGAGCCGATCCCCAACTTCGCGTCGCTGTTCTCGATCGTCCACAACCACCTGCGCATCGGCGACCGCGAGGTGCACTTCGAGTTCGGGCGTTCGATCGTCGCCGAATGCGGCGAGCTGATCACGACGGTGCTGTTCAACAAGACCACCGCCACGGGCCGCAAGCTGGTGATCGTCGACGCTTCGATGACCGAGCTGGTCCGCCCGGCGATGTACGGTTCGTACCACAACATCGAGAACATCACGGCCAAGGACGACGAGGTGCGCGAGAAATACACGGTTGTCGGCACAGCCTGCGAATCGACGGACGTTTTCGACGAGAACGTCACCCTGCGCCGCACGCACCGGGGCGACCTGCTGACCATCAAGTCGGCCGGGGCCTACGGCATGTCGATGGCTTCGCGCTACAACCTCCACGATCTTCCCGGCGCCGTTTACAGCGACGAAATCAAATAGATAAAGGCGGCTCCGGCCGCCTTTCCTCATCGCTATGTGGCTCACTTTGGCATTCACCTCGGCGGCGCTGCTCGGCTTCTACGATGCGGCCAAGAAAAAGGCCCTCACCGGCAACGCCGTGCTGCCCGTGCTGTTGCTCAACACGCTCTTTTCGACGCTGTTCTTCCTGCCCGCGATCCTCTCGGCGGAGTTCGGCCTCGGATGGTTCGACCATACCCTGCTGGCGACGGCTCCCGGCACATGGGAGGCCCACGCCCTGGTCGTTCTGAAATCGGCCATCGTGCTCACGTCGTGGATTTTCGGTTACTTCGGCATGAAGCACCTCCCGATCACCATCGTCGGGCCGATCAACGCCACGCGCCCCGTTATGGTGCTTGTCGGGGCGTTCGTGATCTTCGGCGAGCGTCTCAATGCCTACCAGTGGACCGGCGTTGCGCTGGCCCTCGTGTCGCTCTTCCTGCTGAGCCGTTCGAGCCGCCGCGAAGGGGTCGTCTTCACCCATAACCTCTGGATTCTGTTCATCGCCCTGGCGGCCGTGACGGGCGCCGTCAGCGGGCTGTACGACAAATATATCATGGCGCGCCTCGACCCGGTTTTCGTGCAGAGCTGGTATAACCTCTACCAGCTCGGGATGATGTCCGTCGTGGTCGGCATCCTCTGGTGGCCCCGGCGGCACGCCACCACCCCGTTTCATTGGAGCTGGGCCATTCCGCTGATCTCGGTGTTCCTTTCGCTGGCCGACTTCGCCTACCTGTTCGCCCTGCGCGATCCGGACGCCATGATCTCCGTGGTCTCGATGGTCCGCCGCGGCTCGGTCGTGGTGTCGTTTCTCTGCGGCGCGGTGCTGTTCCGCGAGCGCAACCTGCGCTCGAAGGCCGTCGACCTGGCCTTTATCCTCGTCGGCATGTTCTTCCTCTGGCTCGGTTCCCGCCCCGCTTAAGAAGCGGGTTTTAGGGGGCGATGGAATGTCTCTCTGGTCTCCCGCCCCGTTCTGCACCTCCGGCGCAAAACAAAAAGCGAGACCCGAAAGTCTCGCTTCTCCTATTTTGAGCGCAGCTTCAGATAAGATGCTCCAACTGGTTGATCGTCTTGCGGATCTCCTCGTCGCTCGGCGAGAAGTCCTTCAACGCTCCGGCCAGATACTGCTCGTAGGCGTAGAGGTCGATCACGCCGTTGCCCGAGAGGTTGAACAGAATGGTTTTCGACACGCCTTCCTCCTTGGCTTTCAGCGCTTCGCGGATCGTCGCGGCGATGGCGTGCGTCGACTCCGGAGCCGGGATGATGCCCTCGGTCTGGGCGAACAGAACGCCTGCGGCGAGGGTCTCGACCTGCGGCATCGACTGCGCCTCGATCAGCCCGTCCTTCATCAGCTGGCTGACGATCGAGCCGGCTCCGTGGTAGCGCAATCCCCCGGCGTGAATGTCCGAAGGCTGGAAATCGTGGCCCAGCGTGTACATCGGGATCAGGGGCGTGAATCCCGCCACGTCGCCGAAGTCGTACTGGAATTCGCCGCGGGTGAGTTTCGGGCATCCTTCAGGCTCCACGGCGATCACGCGTATCTTCTTCCCCTCGGCGAAATTCTTCCGCAGGAACGGGAAGCCGATGCCCGCGAAGTTGCTGCCGCCTCCGAAACATCCGATCACCATGTCCGGCTCGGCGTCGGCCATCTCCATCTGCGTCGCGGCCTCCTGGCCGATGACCGTCTGGTGCAGAACCACGTGATTCAGCACGCTTCCCAGGCAGTAGCGCGTGTCTTCCGGACGGCGCAAAGCCATCTCCACGGCCTCGGAAATGGCCAGCCCGAGGCTTCCCGAACAGTGCGGATCGCGCTCCAGCGCCGCACGGCCCGATTCGGTCAGCGTCGAGGGCGACGCCACGCACTCCGCGCCCCACGTGTTCATCATCAGGCGGCGGTAGGGCTTCTGGTCGTAGCTGACCTTGACCATGAATACCTGGAGGTCGATGCCGAAGTGCTTGGCCGCGAAGGCGATCGACGCGCCCCACTGTCCGGCGCCGGTCTCGGTGGTCAGGTGCTTGATGCCCTGTTTGTAGTTGTAGTAGGCCTGCGGCACGGCGGTGTTGGGTTTGTGCGAACCCGCGGGCGACACGCTTTCGTTCTTGAAAAAGATCTTCGCGGGCGTTCCGAGGGCCTTTTCCAGCCCCGTCGCGCGCACGAGCGGCGTCGGGCGCCATATCCTGTAAATCTCCTGCACCTCCTCGGGAATGTCGATGTAACGCTCGGTCGACATCTCCTGGTCGATCAGTTCCTCGGCGAAGATCGCCGACATCTGCTCCTTCGTGACGGGCTTTTTCGTTCCGGGGTGCAGCGGCGGGAGCGGTTTGTTGGGCATGTCGGCCACGATGTTGTACCATTGCGTGGGCATCTGTTTTTCGGTGAGGCAGAATTTTTTCGTTTCCATAATGGGTATCGGTTTTTGAATTTGAAATGTACAAAAGAAAAAGCCCGCTGCTTACTTTTCGTAAACAACGGGCTTGTGTATTTTTCGGGGTTCAACTATACACGCGCGGTTCCGCACTCATTGTTCACGAGAGTCAACGAGCGCCACCACCATGCCTGTATGTTGAAATTGCGGATCATCTTTCAGCTTTGTTTCTGCAAATATATGCGGTCGGTTCGTAAAATGCAAATTTTTTACGAATTATTTTCGACACCTATATATGTAAGGATTTTTTACCGTACTTTGCGGAAAAATTTATATTTTTGCATGATTATCCGCAAATTCAAAACTTAACGATATGAATATTTCGTATAACTGGCTCAAACGTTATATCGCGACCGATCTTCCGGCCGAAAAGATCGCTGAAATCCTGACGGACATCGGCCTCGAAGTCGAAGGCTTCGAGAAGATCGAAACCGTGAAAGGCGGTCTTCAGGGCGTTGTCGTCGGCGAGGTTGTGACCTGTGCCGATCACCCCGATTCGGACCACCTGCACGTCACCACGGTGGACGTGGGAGCCGCCGAGCCGTTGCAGATCGTCTGCGGCGCCGCGAACTGCCGGGCCGGATTGAAAGTCCTCTGCGCCACGGTCGGCGCGGTGCTCTACCCCGACGGCGGCGACGAGGAGTTCAAGATCAAACGTTCGAAGATCCGCGGCGTGGAGTCGCTCGGAATGCTCTGCGCCGAGGAAGAGCTGGGCATCGGGTCTTCGCACGACGGCATCATGGAGCTTCCGGCCGACGCCCCCGTGGGCATGGAGGCCAGGGAATACCTGCATGTCGAGGACGACTACCTGATCGAGATCGGACTCACGCCCAACCGTGTGGACGCCGCTTCGCACATCGGCGTGGCGCGCGATCTGGCCGCTTACCTGAAGAGCCGCGGCGAAAATGCCGAAGTGAAACTGCCCGATGTTTCGGCCTTCGCTCCCGACAATCACGACCTGGAGGTGGCGGTCCGCGTCGAGAATCCCGAGGCCGCGCCCCGCTATGCCGGCGTTACGGTCACGGGCTGCAAGATCGGTCCGTCGCCCGAGTGGATGCAGAACTGCCTGCGCGCCGCGGGCATCAATCCCAAGAACAATCTGGTCGACATCACCAATTTCGTGCTGTTCGAGCTGGGCCAGCCCCTGCACGCCTTCGACGCCGCGAAGATCGAGGGCCGCGAAGTCGTGGTCCGCACCTGCGCCGAGGGCACGCCCTTCGTGACGCTGGACGGCGTGGAGCGCAAACTCACGGACAAGGACCTGATGATCTGCTCGGCCGAGCGTCCCATGTGCATCGCCGGCGTCTTCGGCGGACTGGACTCGGGCGTGAGCGACACCACGACCGACGTATTTATCGAGAGCGCCTATTTCAACCCCGTGTGGGTGCGCAAGACGGCCAAGCGTTTCGGCCTGAATACCGACTCTTCGTTCCGCTTCGAGCGCGGCATCGACCCCAACATGCAGGTCTACGCCGCCAAGCGCGCCGCCCTGCTGATGAAGGAGCTGGCCGGGGGTACGATCTCCAGCGGCATCACGGACATCTATCCGGAGCCGATCGGGGATTTCGTCTTCGACATCTCGTTGGCAAGGGTCAACGCGCTGATCGGCAAGGAGATTCCCGAAACGGTCGTCCGCACGATCATCGCGGCGCTGGAGGTGAAGATCCTCGCCGAGAAAGACGGCGTGCTGACGGTCGCCGTGCCGCCCTACCGTGTCGACGTGCAGCGCGAAGCCGACCTCGTGGAGGACATCCTGCGCATCTACGGCTACAACAACGTCGAAATCCCCACGCAGGTCCGTTCGACGCTCTCCTATGCGCCGAAACCCGACCGCAACCGTCTGATGAACCTCGCGGCCGATTTCCTCACGGCCAACGGGTTTACCGAGATCATGTCCAACTCGCTGACGAAAGCCGCCTATTACGAGGGCCTGACCTCCTGCCCCGCCGAGCGTTGCGTGCGCATTCTCAACCCGTTGAGCGCCGACCTGAACGTGATGCGCCAGACGCTGCTGTTCAACATGCTGGAGGCCGTCGGTCTGAACGCCAACCGCCGCAACGGCGATCTCTGCCTCTACGAGTTCGGCAACTGCTATTTCTACGACGAGTCGAAGCGCACGGACGAAAACCGCCTGGCGGCCTACTCCGAGGAGTACCGCCTCGCCATCGCCGTCACGGGCGTCTCGACGCCGCAGTCGTGGAATGCGAAGCCCGTGAAGGCGTCGTTCTTCACCCTGCGCGCAGTCGCCGAGAAACTGCTCCGCCGCTTCGGCGTCGACATCTACGCGCTGAAGGCCGAGACGCTCGAAAGCGATCTTTTCAGCGAGGGCCTCACGCTGTCGCTCAATGGCAAACAGTTGTTGCAGATCGGCTCCGTGGCCGCCGCAATCCGCCGCCGTACCGATGTCAAGCAGGATGTGTACTATCTGGAGATGAATTTCGAGGCCCTTGCGAAATCCACGAAGAAGCTGAAGATTGCCGCCGGGGAACTGTCGAAATTCCCCGAGGTCAGACGCGATCTGGCGCTGCTGGTGGACAAGTCCGTGACCTTCTCCTCGCTGCGCGACGCAGCCTTCGCCGCCGAGCGCAAGCTGCTGAAAAGCGTCTCGCTGTTCGATGTCTACGAGGGCGACAAGCTTCCCGAGGGCAAGAAATCCTACGCTTTGAGCTTCATTCTGGAGGACAAGACCCGCACGCTGGACGAGCGGACCATTGAGCGTGTGATGGCGAACCTCACCCGGCAGTTCGAGCAGAAATGCGGCGCGCAGGTCCGGGCCTGACGAAATTTCAGCAACCGAAAGACCGCCCGGCCCCATCGGAGCCGGGCGGTCTTCCTTAAAATACGCCGATGCGACGATTTTCCAGAATATTTGCGTGGACGACCCTGTTCTTCGTTGCGGGAGCCGTGCTGTTCTTTACCAAAGCCGCCGCGCTTCCCTATAAGGTCGCCTGGCCCGTCCTGCTGCTGTCCCTGGCGACCTTCCTGTCGCGGCGCCGGGAACTGCTCCCGTTCGGGTTCGCCTTCCTGTTTTCCGCCGCCGGGGATGCCGTGGGCGCCAGGGGGCTGTTCATTCCCCAGATGGCCTTCTTCGCGCTGGCGCATGTCGCCTATGTGTGCTGGTTCCTGCCCCGGGCGCGGCGCAGGCTCCGTGCGGTTTCGCTGGCCGTCACCGTCCCGCTGCTCGTCTTCCTTTTCGCCGCCATCGTCCCCGAGGCCCCGTTTCCGGCCGAACGCATCGGCGTCGCCGTCTACGGGCTGGTCATCGCCGCAATGCTTTATAGCGCGCTCCAGTACGACTGGGCATGCGCCGCCGGATTCAGGTGTGCGGCCCTGCTGTTCGTCTTTTCCGACGCGGTGATCGCCTGGAACCGCTTCATCGGACCGGTTCCGGCCCGGACCTGGATCGTTATGATCACCTACTACCTCGCGCAATACCTCTTTTTCCGCTTCGCCTTCAAAACCGCGGCCCGGAACTGACGCTTACAGCGCCGGTTTCACCTGCGGCGGCTGGATTGTGACGTAGGGCGTGCCGTTGTCGTCGCACGTCGAGACGATCCGCACGGCCTTCACCGGACGCCCGGGGCGCAGCGTGATGCTTCCCATCTCCAACTCTCCCGCCCGCTCGAACGTCGCGCCGTCGTACGACACTTCGGCGTAACCCGTCGTCACGATCGTCTTCGGCAGCTGGCGGTTTCCCGTCTGCAAATACATTTCGCGGCACCTCACCGGCTCGCCGAACGTGTAGCGTATCCAATCCTGCTGCCGGCAGGCGCGGCGCGTGCGCGAAAGGCCCTTGTAGCTCTCGGCGTTGGCATAGGGGAACTTCGCGCTCTCGCCCATCGAGGTCGTGATCGCCACGGCGGGCGTAATGGTCCGCCAGCGGGACTTGTCGGCCACGTAGGGGCTGCGGGCGGTGCCGTAGCGCGAATAGAAGCGGTAGAGATGCGGTTTCCCGGTGCGGACCGGAGCCGTGTAAGGGTGTTCTTCCGGAGAGCCGTCCATAAGGTAGTAAATCGCGGAGCCGTCGTCCGCCGAAGCGGTGAACGCGCCGTCGCCGTAGCCGACCTTCGGCGGGAAGAGCCGGAACCGGATGCCCATGGCCGCCATCCGGTCGTAATGTTTTCCTTTCAACTCCTCGTAATAGGCGTCCCACCCTTCGGCGTTGCCGCTCCAGGCGATGCGTGCGAGGGCGCAGACGCGCGGAAAGAGCATGTAGTCGAGGTAGTCGGGCTTTTCCGGCTCGTGCGAGACGTAGGCTTCGCTGAAAAACGCCCCCTGCAACCCCTCGACGTTGCGCATCTGTTCGGGGCTGAACTCCGTGAAGCCGAAGCCGTAGACCTTTTTGGCGTCAAAGATCGCCGCCCAGTCGTGCCCGTCCTCGCGGGGCGACTGGCGCATGTCGAAATAGAAGTACTGGCCCGGCATCACGACGGTGCGGTAACCCTTCGCCGTGGCGTCGAGACAGGCCTTGACGCTCTCCCAGCCGTGCACGCGGCACTCCCGGGCGAAGGCTCCCGTGCGCACGGCCTCGTTCCACACGGCGGGCCGTTTGCCGTGCGAACGGAGGATTGCGGCCATGCGCTCCATGAAGAGGTCCTCCAGCCGGTGCGGGTCGGTCATCCCCTCCCGTTTCATCAGCGCCCGGCAGTCGGGACACCGCTCCCACTGCGACATGTCGACCTCGTCGCCGCCCACGTGGATGTACTCCGAGGGGAACAGCTCGCACAGTTCGCCCAGAATGTCGCCCAGCAGCGCGTAATTCTCCTCCCGGGCCACGCACCATGCCGAACGGTAGTCGTAACCGTTGGTTGACACGGTGTCGGGCGGATAGTTGCAGCGGATTTCGGGATGCACCGACGCGATGTTGCGGCTGTGGCCCGGCAGGTCGATTTCGGGAATGATCTCGATATTCCGCAGGGCGGCGTAACGGATCAGCTCGCGCATCTCGCTTTGCTTGAAGTAACCTCCGTATTTCTCTGACCACTTGCCGTATACGGGCCTCACGGGCGAGTCGCCGCCGCGGAAGCCGCCGATCTCGGTCAGCTCGGGGTGCGAAAGGATCTCGATGCGCCACCCCTCGTCGTCCGAAAGATGAAGATGCAATTTGTTGATATTGTGGTAGGAAAACAGGTCTATATAACGTTTCACTTCATCCATTCCGATCCACGTCCGCGCCACGTCGAGCATCATCCCCCGATAGCCGAACCGCGGCTTGTCCTCGATCCTGACGCAGGCGATGCCGGTTCCCGGGGCGATCCCCCTGCGGGCGTAGACTTCGGGCGGCAGCAGCCGGAACAGTTGTTGCAGTCCGTTGAAAACCCCGCCGCAGGTGGAACTTCCGATCTGGATGTGGTCGGGCGCGATGTCGAGGGTGTAAGCCTCCGACGGCTCCCCGTCCGGGGCGTCGAGCGTCAGCACGACGGAGCCTTCCCCCGCCATGCCGTTGCGGACCCCGCACCCGAGGTATTCGGCGGCGTATTCGGCCAGGGGGGCCAGTTCGCGGTCGGCGGAGATTGTCGTTCCGGGACCGAACGTGAAGATCGCTTCGCGGGGCGTCGTCTTTTCCGGGGCGGGTTGCGCCGCGGCGGTGCACAGGCCGCAAAGGGCTGTCGTCAAGAGGATCAGAAGTCGTAATTTCATGCGACGTGAGGATTTTGTTTCCCGCAAAGTTACTTTTTTTCCGCCGAATGTGCTACCTTTGCCGGAGTAAAACCACGGTTTTAGCGGGCGGACGGCGGCGAATCACGGACAGATTCCGCTTCTGCGCCCGGTGTGAAAAAATAATTTGCGACATGGAAGATAAACGTCTGAAGGCCACGGCCCGTCTTTTGGAGGTGATGAACACCCTGCGCCGCGAGTGCCCCTGGGACCGCGAGCAGACATTCGACTCGCTGCGCAGCAACACCATCGAGGAGACTTACGAACTGGCCGATGCCATCACCGACCACAATATGGAGGGCATCAAGGAGGAGTTGGGCGACCTGCTGCTGCACGTGGTGTTCTATTCGAAACTGGGCGAGGAAGAGGGCGCGTTCGATTTCGGCGACGTGGCCGACGCGCTGTGCGACAAGCTGATCTACCGCCACCCTCACGTCTACGGCGACATTCACGCCAACACGCCCGACCAGGTCAAGGAGAACTGGGAGGCGCTGAAACTCCGCAAGAAGAACCGCCGGAGCGGCACGCTGGGCGGTGTTCCGCGCTCGCTCCCGGCGATGGTCAAGGCCTACCGCATGGGCGAAAAGGCCGCCGGGGCGGGTTTCGACTGGGAGCAGAAGGAGGATGTCTGGGACAAGGTCCGCGAGGAGCTGGGCGAAGTGGAAGCCGAGATGAAATCGGGCAGCAAGACCGACCTCGAAGGCGAATTCGGCGACCTGCTGTTCGCGCTCGTCAACGCCTGCCGCCTCTACGGCGTGGACCCCGAATCGGCGCTGGAACGCACGAACAAGAAGTTCATCCAACGCTTCAATTACATGGAGGAACGCGCTGCGGCAAAAGGACATACGCTTCACGAGATGTCGCTCGGCGCGATGGAGGAGCTGTGGCAGGAAGCCAAGAGAAATTAATTAAAAATCAGAAATTCAGATATGGCGCTTATACGAAAAGTCCGCGGGCATGAGCCTGTGATCGGAGAGAACACCTTTCTGGCCGAAACGGCCGTCATTCTGGGCGACGTGACCATCGGCCGCGACTGCTCGATCTGGTACAACGCCGTGCTGCGGGGCGACGTGAACCGGATCGTCATCGGCGACCGCACGAACATCCAGGACGGCGTGGTGCTCCACACCATCTACGACAAGGCGAAGCACCCTTCGCAGACGATCATCGGCAACGACGTCTCGGTGGGCCACAACGCCATCATCCACGGCGCGGTGATCGGCGACAACTGCCTGATCGGCATGGGCGCCACCCTTCTGGACAACGCCCGCATCCCCTCGGGGTGCATCATCGCGGCCAACGCGCTGGTGCTCTCGAACGCGCAGCTGGAACCCAACTCGGTCTATGCGGGCGTCCCGGCCAAAAAGGTCAAGGAGGTGACTGCGGAGCAGCGCGAGGAGATCATCCGCCGCACGGCCCACGACTATATGCTGTACGCCTCCTGGTACGGCGAGCCGGAAGAGTGACCGGTTTCCGTGCGGCACGGCAGGACGCGGCCGGAAACCGCGTTCGCAGGCCCGTCCCGCTCCGGATCCTCCCCGGAAGAGACCCGAGCCGCCGTAGGAGGCGGCTACGACCGCCCGAAGCGAAATCCGGTAATTTTTAGTTAGAGCGATAACTACCCTATATGAAACTGCAATCGAAATACGCCGATCTGGTGCTCAACCTGTTGGTTGCCGTGGCGATCAGCCTGGTGGTCAATTTCTCCTACGTGCTGCTGATGCTCGTGGACCTGAACAGCGACAGCCAGCCCCGCCCTTCCGACCAGAGAGCCGTCGAACGGCCCGACGAGGGCGTGCTTTCGGTCCACCCCGACGGCTACGGGTACCTGGTTTACGAGAACGGCGACAGCGTCTACGTGCCCACGCGGCGCATGCGGTGGCTGGAGATCGCGCCCGGCGACCGGATCGTCGCGGACCTGATGCCGCCGCGCTCCGAGAAGGCGCATCCGATGCTGGCGGAAATCCGCACGCGCAACGGTGCGGAGTTCGATTACAGCAAACTTTACAACGGGCCTTCGAAGATGACGGAACTGCTCCTGCAACTGTTCTACTACCTCGTCGTGTCGTTCGTCATGCTCTCGATCCTCACCTCCGTCAGGCGCAACTACTCCATGTCGCGCTTCGTGCGCCGCTGCCTGTGGTGCTGCGTCGCGGCGGCCGCGCTCTACTGCGTGGCTCCCGTCACGGAGTGGCAAACGGGGCGCATCGGGCTGAACTTTATGAGCGGGCGGATGTTCGACTACATGCTGCTGCTCAAATGCTCGTTCGCCGTGGTGGCGTCGATGCTCTACGGGCGCATCTACGTGCTGATTTCCCAGCGGCAGGCCGTCGTCGTCGAGAACGAGCGGCTCAAGAACGAAAACCTCACCACGCGTTACAACATGCTCGTCGGGCAGATCAACCCCCATTTCTTCTTCAACTCGCTCAACTCGCTGGCGATGCTCGTGCGCGAGAAGCACGACCAGAAGGCCCTGACCTACATCGACCAGCTTTCGTACACGTTCCGCTACATCATCCAGAACGGCCAGAGCATGCTGATGACCCTCGACGAGGAGCTGAAATTCCTGGAGGCTTACAGCTACCTTTTCAAGATACGCTACGCCGACAAGCTCTTTTTCGACATCGACGTCGACGAGAAATACCTCGGGTGGAAACTCCCGGCCTTCTCGCTGCAACCGCTGATCGACAACGCCGTCAAGCACAATTCGATCACCCGCACCAAGCCGTTCCACATCTCGGTCCGCACCGAAGAAGGCCTGCTCGTGGTGTCGAACCCCAAGGTTCCCAAACTCGAACCCGAACCTTCGACCGGCATCGGGCTGGAGAACCTGCGCAACCGCTGGAATCTGATCACGGGCAGCGACATCGAAATCGTCGACGACGGCGCCACCTTCTCCGTGCGCATGCCGCTGCAAAATCCCTCCGTATGATGAAAGCCCTGATTATTGAAGACGAAACCGCCGCCGCGCGCAACCTCGCGGCGATTCTGCGGCAGACGGCTCCCGACGTGGAGATCGTGGCGACGCTCGAGAGCGTCGAGGAGAGCGTCGAATGGCTCCGTTCGAATCCCCACCCCGACCTGCTGTTCATGGACATCCACCTGGCCGACGGCGATTCGTTCCGCATCTTCGACGCCGTGGAGATCGCAGCCCCGGTGATCTTCACGACGGCCTACGACCAGTATGCACTCGAAGCTTTCAAGGTCAACAGCATCGACTACCTGCTCAAGCCGCTCAACGCTTCGGATGTCGGCCGTGCGCTGGCCAAGCTGCACCGCCTCACGTCGGTCGAGCGCAGCGATTACGGTTCGCGGGTCCGCACGCTGGCCGCCAGCCGCCGCGAGGAGGTTTTCCTGGTGCACGTGCGCGACAAAATCATCCCGCTGCACCGCAGCAGGATCGCCTACTGCTACACGTCGAACGAGAAGGTCACGGCCTACGGTTTCGACGGCGCGGCCTACCCGCTGGACAAAACCCTCGAAGCGTTGCAGGGACTGCTTCCCGAGTCCGAATTCTTCCGGGCCAACCGCCAGTTCATCGTCGCGCGGCAGGCCGTGAAGGAGATCGCCGTGTGGTTCGGGAGCCGTCTCACGCTGCACCTCACCGTCGAAACGCCCGAGCGGATCGTCATTTCCAAAGCCCGCGTTCCCGAATTCAAGGCGTGGCTGCGGTCGCTTCACCCTGTCGAATAGGCGGTTGACCCCGCCGTTCTGCCGTTTTACCCGGGGCCTGGCTCCGGGTTTTCGTTTTGGCGTTACCTTTGCATCAGGAACTCCGGGAAACCGGATTGCCGGAAAACAAAAAAAGTGATGCACAACCAAATTCGAAAAATTATGAAAAAGAGGATTTTTGCAGTTGCCGCAGCCCTCTGCCTGATGGCGGGAACGGGCGCTTTCGCACAGGAGGCCAAGCCGGCCGCCGCTCCCAAGGAGCGTCCGACCGTGGAACAGATGGCGCAGCGCATGACCGAACGCATGCAGAAGGAGCTGAAGCTCACCGATGCGCAGGCCAAGGAGGTTTACAACCTGAATTTACAGCAGATCAAGGAGATGCAGGCCATGCGCGAGAAGATGCGGGAGGCGCGCAAGGCCGAGGCCGAAAAGATGAAGTCGATCCTGACGACCGAGCAGTTCGTGCAGTGGTCGCAGATGCAGGCT
>OGLE01001740.1_pt1 | contig 16122 bp, 11 predicted proteins | sample 1572671 | NCBI WGS metagenome assembly OGLE01 (sample SAMEA2581923, study PRJEB24529) | metagenome | biome: Human gut stool | place: China | collected 2011 | reverse complement strand
GCAAGCAAATTGTTAGAGCAAGCAAATTGTTAGAGCAAGCAAATTGTTAGAGCAAATAAAAAGTGCATGCTACATTTAACATGCACTTTCAGTCTTCAAAATCTTGTCAATGTCATTTCAACAATGCATTCATTGAAACAGCTGGCATTGAACTGATAATTGATGAAGTTGAGCGGAAGTCTGCATAAATTTTGATGTCAAATGCAAATTCCTTGCCACCAATATATGTTCTAAAAGCCATATATTTCATGTACTTAAATTGAGCAGAGTCAATTGAATCTGTACTATCAATTGCACCGGTTGCATCTGTCATACGGGCTTGGAATAACAAGGGCACCAACACAGCATTTGATGAACCTGTGCCAACTGACACTGCTGAATCATCAGCACTTGATGAAACTTGCATAGCAGGCTGATTCACTGGATTCAATGTCATGTAAGCACCTCTAGTGTTTGAACCACATAAATATTTGTCATTCATGACAAACATGGTCTTTGGTGCATTTGATTCTGCTAAGTCAGTCAATGGCAATGCATATTGATAAGTAGATTTGACAACATTACCAATCAATGTCTGTTCATGTAAAATGTCATATATCTCTTTAGATACCATTTTCTTAGCATCTTCAGATTTTGCATTTAGCCATTCTTGCCACTTGGAATGTTGAGTAGTCATCAAAGCAAAGTTTGAAATGTCAATGTCACTTTTCAATGCAACATTTGTAACTGCTTCAGGATTTGCAGTGTTTGGCTGATCAGCCATTGGTGCAAATGCAATGTACTTTTTAGAAGCTTCTGCAGCAGTACTGTCAACTACAGAGTCATTGTTTGTAAGCAACAAAATTGTATGACCTGTCGTGTCTTTGTCATATGATATGTACAAAGTTTCTGTTCCGGCAATATTAACACTGCTTGCATATAAAATTTGACCTAAAGATTGACGTGAACCTTTTGGTGCAGCCCAGTACAATTTGTGGCCTGCAACATCTGAAACATTTTCATATGCATTTGACATAGGTGAAACTGGCGCAGTGTACATTTTGTCTTTGTCAGTGCTACCTTCATTAGGTATCCACTGATTTAATGGTCCCTTATATTTTGGATATATGTTTACAGGCGTAGAACCAATGTTTGTAAATTTAATGTAGTACTGTTTTGACAAAATGCTACCATAATTTTCAGACTTTGTCAAATCAAACACATCTGAATATGCACCGACATACAAAACTGTTGTTGAACCATTTAGAATTTCTGTTTCATTGTTATATTCATCTATAATGGAAACACGTAACATTGAGCCTGCATTTATGATGATGTCACGTAACTGTGAAACTCCATTTGTCAAGTCTAACAATTTTTGATAAACTGATATACGTGACAAGTTGTTATTGAAAAAGCCGGATGCTAAATTTTGAGCATTATGTGCAAAATATGTTTGATTTTCTGTCAATGAATCAGCAACATGTTCAATGACACCCTTACTTGTCAACATGTTCTCCAATAACACTTGTTGCTTGTCAGTTAACAATTCATCTTTCAATGCAACAAATTGTGCTGAAGCTGCCAATGAATCTGGGAACGTGATTGTAAGAATGTTTGACCATTTTGACTCGTTCAAAACATTTGGATAGCCAGCCTCACCAATTGCTTTTATACGAATTTGTACTTTTTCATTTGGTGTGATTGGTACATCCAATTGATTGCAACAAATTGCTTCAATGCTTGATGCATTTATTGGTTCCCAAACAATTTGGCCATCTGAAAGAATTTTTCGTCGTAATGGTGTAAAGACTTCATTCCAAGTTGAATATGCTGCAGTTGTCACACCGCCTTCATTGTCTGAAACATCAAAAGTGTCTGCTTTTGCAACAACATCATTCAATGAAACATAACGATACTGAACTTTGAATTGTATGATGTTTTGAGGTGCGGTGTACTTTGACACTGATGGTTCTTGTACAGGTATAAAGCCTCTTATACGGAATTTCGGATCATACAAAGCATCATAAGCAGCAACATCAATGTCCAGCATTTGATCAATGATTGACTGCAAAGTTTCAACTTTTTGTGCACGTTGTTTGCTATATGACAAGTATTGAGACTGTAATTGAGCTCTTTCATTGTCATTTCTATAATTTTGAGTGTTCAATTGTAACTGCAAACTTGAAATTGTTGTGTCAAGTCCAGTGATTTCTTGTTGCAATGAACGTTTTTGTGAGTATAGTTGCAATATTTTTGTCTTGTCAACATTGTCCGTAAGATGCGTGTTTAATTGAACAACTTTGAACATGTCTTCTGACAATGTCAATGTGTCAGGCTTAATTGCATATTTTGCAGGTGGTAAAGCATCTGTTGCAATTGCTTCCAAATATGCTCCAATGTTTGAATCACCCATTGCCAATGCATATGAATTTGCATTGATGAGTTGATTTTGATTATCACGTATTGTTAACTTTGCAATGTTAATCAAAATTGCCGGGCTATATGCAGCAACTGTGCCATAAAAGTCATGTACAGGACTTAAAAACGCTACAAACTTTTCATTGTATCGTAATGGCACGTCAACACATTTGACAACAACTTTGTCAACATATACAAGTTTGTCAAGATTTGCTGATGGCATTTGTAAGCCTTCATCACGAATCAATTGCACAGTGTTTGACAATTGATCAAGTGCAGTGACTTCAAAAATCACATCACCAGTAGCAGTTGCTAAATAGTCACCAACTTTCAAAACTTGTGAGCCTTCAACTCTTGCATCAGTGTTTGAATATGACAAAGTGTCAAGTCTAACTGACATTGTGTTTGTGCCAGTTACACGTTTCACCAAAATGTTGAAAGCACCTTGAGACATTGGACGTCTTGGCCTCAATGTTGACACGAAACTTTCAATGTCATAGTCAGTACCTTCAAGCCAGCCATTCGTGTCAATTGCTTCAAGCACTTCACCATGTGTCAATTCACGTCCATATGTCTTTTCAAGTGAAGTCAATGCATTGAACATTGCTGTAGTACATACAAATTTTGTAATTTGGCATTTTTGCATGTATGTTGAGACCTTGCCAGTCACATCAAGTTGTACATGCAAGCCTAAAGTAGTTGTACGTGACAAATCATTGCCTAAAGCAACAACCTGATTGTCATTTGCCAAAGTGCCCTTAAGTGTTGCGATTCCATCAGGCACATTTAACAATGACATATGCACCAGCGTCTTCACCTTCCCATATTCATCAACCAATTGAGCATATAAGCTATTGTCCAAAGCACCAGTACCAGCACCAACAAGAGCATTCAAATTCTGCTCAAATATTTTCATTCTACGTTCAATGTTGGCAAAAGATGGAACTTGTATTGTGGAAGTTGAGCCATCTTCATTTTCAACTTGAATGTTCAATATGTCTTCAGTTGACTCAATTGCGTCATGCACGAGCTTTATATATGATTGTGCATTTTGATAGATGCGTCGAATATCGTTTAGCAATTGAGACATGCTGTCCAAATTGTTATTAGCCATATTTTATATTGTATTTTATGTTTTATACTTTTTGTTTGTTATATTGTACTTCAATTTATACTTTTTAAGATGTTTGTGTCAATATTTCAAAAACATCACCGCTTTGATTGTCTTCAATGTATTGCTTAGCAGCTTGAACTAATTCACTGCCTCTTGATTGGTAGTTGCCATAGTTTATTCGAACACCACCAGGCATTTGAAAGTCAAAGCTACTAAGAATGAATTGCAATTCAATCATACATTCACCTACAACATGATTCAAAAATTCTGCATCATTGAACAGACTATACAAGGGCACACGTGTAAATGTCAACAACACTAAGTCACAGCCTTCATTGTCTCCAAGCACATTGAGTATATGTGTCATTGGATTGAATGAAAATGTGACTGTACGTTTTAGTATAGCATTGAGCGATTCAGTTTCATACATACCTAAAAATAGATCGGATGTATAATCAGTTGACTGGATGCCATTAGGTCCTGCATAGTTGAATGACACGTTGTTTGTGAATGATGTGTAAAATGACACTGAATTTGTCAACAGTCTTTCAAGCAAAAAGTTAGCTTTACGTAAACTAATTGTTGAACTTGCATTTAGCATTTGCAAATCTGAAATGCTTATAATTTGTGAAGGCAACTTTATACGTTTATTCTGTCTGCCAACCAAGTCTTGATTTCGAATTACAAACCATCTTTCTTCACTTGCATAGTCACAATGTGCAAACCAATACTTTGCAACACGTTCAACAATTTGTGGGATACGAGTTTTAGGCACACTGAAGGGCAATTGACAGCCTAATGTAACTTCTTCAGCAATTCTGGAAATAAAGCAATCAGTTAATTGCCAATCATAGTCATCATTAATGACTTCTTTGCCTGGATTATTTTTGCATGAATCAGTAGTTGCACCTTCTACAAGCTCTCTACTACCATGTCCATGGTCTGGTAATGGCTCAGTGACTTCCCATCTTGTGCCTTGTACGCCTGGCATCTGTTCAAGCTTTGGTGGCAACTGATCAGTGTCAGGATTGAAAATATGTGGATTTTGAGGCTTAACAAATTTCATGTGTATATGTAGTTTTGTCAGTTATAATTGAATATCTTTGTCAGTTATAATTGAATATCTTTGTCAGTTATAATTGAATATCATTTTGCCGGAAGGTTCCCGCCACCTGGTAATGGGGCACATGTCAAAACATAAGGCTGTATGCAATTTCCAATGTTTTGCATTTGAGTTGCAAACAAATTTGCCAATTGCATGTCATCTGATTCGCCTTGAAATGAATCAGTCATACCTTGATATGCAGCTTGATACATTGAAGGCACACAAACTGTACTAGGTGGACACACAATGAAGTTTCCAGGCGTCAGTGGAATAACGGGCGGCGCGCTTGGTGTAACAATACAAGTTGGCATATAAGATGCCATAGACATTGCAAAGTTTCCAAATGGTTTGCTAAAACGATCTGCAATGTTATTGTCATCAGACTCACCTTGAAACATTGCTATGATTGCATCTTTAGCAGTTTGAATCAAATCTTGTTTCAATTTTAATGTTGATGCTGCAATTGTAGGACCACCAATTGGTGGTGCAATACACATGCCGACATATGAATATATTGCATTTGCAAAGCCTGTTGAAAATTTGTCAGCAAACTTTGTAGCCAAGCTGTTTTCATCAGTTTGACCTTGAAATGTCACAGTGATTGCAACTTTTGCAATTGGCTGAACTTGTGATTTTAATGAATTTGCTGGCATGATTCATATGTTTTTAGTAATTCTTTTACATTATCAATATTGAAACAATAGTGTCGCCCAATAATTACATAATCAACATAGTCGGTATTGCGTTTAATGAAAACATTTGCAACTTTTGCTTTATATTTAGTATCAAATGATTGCATATAATATTCATTTTTTACTTTGATAAGAAGCTTTTTATTGTTAGTTAAATGCACAACAAAATCAACAACATAACGTCGAGGCTCCAGATGAAACTCTGTAGGCAGTTTATATGTTAATACTAATGACTCATACTCATAGTATATATGTAACTGTTCAAGTATTGCAATAAATGATTTTTCATATGAGGAACGTACATATATGGTAGATTTAGTCAAGCAATATTTTAGATTGTGCAGCCATTCATGATTAAAATTTTGCTTAGTATGAATAACTGTACAATTATCTCTTCTACGACGTTGACCATTTGACATTCTGATATGTACTTCTGGATTTAATAAGGTTTTGGCTTTAGTTTTAGCAGCTTTTTCACGAACTTCAGGCTTATTTTGAACAATTAATTGTCGTTGTCGATTTTGTTCACGCCATTCATCTGTACATCTTGCTTTAGCACTTGCACTAAGTTTTGCTTTAAGTTCCGGTGAATTATGACTTAATTTAACACTGTTACTTAATTTTTGTCGGTCAACATTAATTGAATGATATTTGCCTTGACACTTAATACTGCAAACTTTATTATAGCCATATGAACGATGAAACTCCAATTCTTTACCGCAAATACAACAATATTTGTCTTGTATGGCTTTAAGCAAATACTTGTCATAATATTGTTGTAAAGTATAGCCAAGTTGTTCTAATACTTTAACAATTTTAATTTTAGAAACCCATTTATCCAATTCTGGCACATAATACCATATAGAACGTTTATGTTTTTCGACCTTATAGTCTATGTGTTTTGGTAATAATAACATATGCACATTATTTAGACGTTTTATAGCCAATATCTGTACTGCCACTATCAACTGTCACAATTGCCGATAACAACGCAGGCAAATGACGATCTGCTTCTTTAATATCTTGTTCAACAATCTGTTTGACGGACTGTGTATGCTTCATAAATATGGGCTTCAAGGGGAGCGTGTAAGGATTTGTACAACTATTAGCAAGTTCTTTCATTAAAGAATCAAGCTTATCAGCAAAATCATTAATTGATTTATGAACTAACTCAAATTCTTTTTGATTTTGTTCGCCCATTACAGCAGGTTCTTTACTTTTATTTTCAGACCCAATTGAAATAGTGCCATCTTTCAGAATATGAATTTTGCCTGATTCCACCGCATCAGTGTTTAATATGATTGATTGGTCTTGTCTAATTTCAATAGTTGAATTATTATATAAGAATGTCCACCCCTTTTTAGGGCTCCAAAAAATGCCAAACGTACTTTTAGAATCAGCACTTTCATCATATCTCTTTGTCTGATCATAAACAAGCACTTTCACTTTTTCATTCTCATCACCCAACAATGCTCTTGCAACATCACTTCTACTGTCAAGATGATTCCAACGCATGTCATATATGCCCTTTGACATGTCAAGTTCAACATAGTCACCGACAATTGGAGCATCAAACATGTTCATCATGACCGGACTTGCATAGCACCATGGCAAGTCAGCATCTTCAATTTGTTTGCCTGTGTCAAGACTTCTTGTGACACCGTCAATTTGACATTTGATACGACATTGATAAGTGTCATCTTCAACATTCACAACTTCACCAATGACACGATATGGTGCACCTTCACAAATTGACTCAATTGATGATTTACTCATAGAAGCATTATAGTTCTTGAGCATTAAGTGTAATTCTGTTCTGTCAATTTTTAGTGCCATGGTGTCTATTGAAATTTATGAAATTCATCATAATGAGTTGCGATTATCATATATGTTTTTAACTGGCAATGATTGTTTTTTGTTGCCAGATTCTTTGTACACTGGAGATTCTGACATTGCTTTTTTGTTAGAGTTATTTACAATTGTTGCTGGATTATCAGTAGTTGCTTGTTTGACGCCTTGTTTGACTTTCATAAAAGCCATTTGAGGATTGGAGAGTGTCAAAAAATCAATTGCATTGAAATTATATGTATTGCCAACAACTTTGCCAACCAAATTTCTTGATGCTTGCATAGCAGCTTCAGTCATCAAGTTCAATGTAGTTGCTTGTGCAAAATCTTGAGCATAGTCAAGTGCTTGATCTTTGATTTTTGAAACAACATTGCGAATCAGATTGCTCATAACAGTGCCTTTTCTAATGTCTTGTAGAGTACCACTTGTTTTTGCTAATCCTGGTTCAGGTGCATCAGTTTTTAAAGCCTTATTTAGTTTTGGTTTTTCATACACAGCATATTGTGGCACAAATTTGTCACCTAATGAACCACCAACTGGTAAATGTTCACTGACATGCAAACTGCCATATGAAATGACCATGTTAGAGTCTCGCATGTTAGGATCAGCTGTCATGTCAATTGATGAAAAGAAGTCAGCACCAGTGTTTGTTTCAAATTCACAATCGCCTAAGCCAAACATCACATACACACCTTGTGTACAATACACATCAATTTCATTAGGATTCTTTTGTGTAAAGTTTGTTTTGCCAGTTTCATCTGTTGTTTTGACACCCCATAGCTTATCATTTAAACGTTGTGTAAAAGGTTTTTTGTAGCCTTGCTTTGCTTGTTCTTCATTCAATTTCTTTAAAAACTCTTGATTGTTAAAGACTTCTGTATGAGTGTCACCAAATGATGATTCCGATATGCCAAGAAATGATTGAATTGTGCGGTCTAATGAGCCATAATTTTGTTGTTCTGCGAATATTCGTAACTCTGTGACATACACAACCATGTTAAATGATCTCAAATTTTGTGGTAACACGTAAACTTTACGTTCAAAGTCATAGCATATGTAACGAATCAATGATGCTATTGTAGTCATTCGCCAATCAACTGATTCAGTTAATTTTAAACTGATCTTTTTATCTTTTATTAAAATGTCATTGATATTTTGATTCCATGCATCTTGTAAACCATCAATTGATGCAAAGCAATGTCTTGCACTTGTCTGAATTGCACTTAAAAGTTGAATGAGCTTTTTCAAAGCATTGTAACGATTTTCATCACCAATGTTTTTCAAATATGTAAGTGCAGTGTTTTGATGTGCTTCAAGACCGAATAAGCCACCAGCAGATTCTAAATCAAAAAACACACGAAATGCAAGGTATGTTGGGTCTGAATATGACAAATTAAGCACACCATTTATGACATCACTGTCTAAGCTGTAAAATGAGTGTAACCCATTGTACATTGCAATTTGTGAAGTTGGATATAATGAAGTTGTTGCCATGTTATAATGAAGTTGTTGTCATGTTATAATGATGTTGTTGCCATGTTATGATATTTTGTTATATGTATGAAAGTCTTTTGCATGAAATCAATTATGCTGCAGACTTTTTAATCGAATTTCATGAGATTCAATTAACAATTCAACTTTCATATAGTATCAAAATTTTGTCTGACAATATACAGAAAAAGCTCAATAGTTAATTGAAACCATTGAGCTATGCTATAAAAACAAAGTGCCTTTAAAAAGTTGCAGACAATTTAAAGGCAAATTACATTCGGCCTGTACGAACACCATTGTAATTTCTTTACTTTGCTTATATCTTATTTGTAATAATTGTTTGAATATATATTTTACATTTTAAATTAATGCAGATAATTTAAAAGTTCTTTTTACTAATTAAACTGTACGAATCATGCTCGGACAATCTTACAAACAAATCAATTTTCTTCGTTCTGAATATGTAACCAGTAAACTTCCTACTGGTGTAAGCCTTATGGATTTTTCCAAACTCGGTAAAAATATTGACTTGTTCATATATCAATTTAATCAATTTGAACAGGATTTATTAGTTTCCGAATATATTACTAATATACCACATCACTATAAAGGTTTGCAATTTGACAATTTGTCTGAATATTTTGATGTCTTGAAATATGGATTTAAAAAGCAACTTCATGAAATGAAACAATTTCATGAACCTCGTATATATGAACTTTTTGAAGACAATGACAAGTATTTGAACTTATACAAGTCATTGTCAATTGGTTTATTACTTACCCCGCTATCTACTATTTATAGAAATTTCACACGTTCCGAGTACATAGAATACATTGAAGAAGCTGCGCTTTTGCAATTATGGCTACGTACTGCTTATGGCAACAAATACATAAAACTTGTCAATGCTTTAAACTTGGACTTAGACTTGCAATCAAATGATGACATGTGGTACATGTACTTTACAGCGTTAACAGACTTGTTCACAATGTCATATGACATTGACATGTACAGTAGAAGATTTTTGATTGCAATGTCACAGCTTATCTTTGATTCACGCGACAATTTTGAATTGTACTTGACAAATGGTCCTGAATCTATGACAACTCATATCACGTATTCACCTGCAACATCAAAATTGCATATAACGAAATCAGGTCACCCATTATATGGTACTTATAGAACTCATAAGCAAAAACGCATGTCAAAAGAAGATGACAGCTATTTAGATGACTTACCTGTATATGATGCTGATTCTGATGAATCTGAATCTGAATTAGAAACTGACAGCACTATTTTTGATGCTGATTCATTTAACAATTGCCATCTTAAAGTTGTAAAGTCTCAAAACTTGTTCTATACAGTGACACAACTGTTGAAGTCTAATAGCTTGTCAGCATATTTGCTGCTGTCAAATTTGCATTGTAAGATGCTAAATGCTTGCTCAGCTAATGATTTGAACATGTACAGGTTCAAAAGACTTACTAGACGTGTACAAGTTATCAATTACAAGAATTTGCAAGTACGACATTACAATAAATTAACAAAATATCTGACATTGTCGCATAAAAGGACTTGTACATGGCAAGCTAATTGTGAATCAAATCAATTGTTTCATAAGTTTGAAAATGCTTTTGCAATATGCACAGATTTTACAAAAGTTTTGAACATATTTATGATTGTTCAGCAAATTAAACAACAAGCTAAATGCATCAGAAACATTGCAAAGCAAAGACAACAATTACTAACTACATATGACATAGAAGATATGTTAATCAATGAGTTTGATGATAAGTACAATTTAGCACAAGAATATGAAATGTCATCATACCATTTTTTTGAACTTGCATATGCAACTAACTCAAACAAAACTTACAAAAATTGGAAAAATCTTCAACAAGCTAAACGTTCATTTTACTTGCAACAGTTTTATGCTTGATATACAAAAATAAGCCGGAACTTGAAAAAGTTCCGGCATCAATGCAGAAAATTTAGCGTACATTGTATATATGAAATATCTTAATCCAAATATCTACAACAAGTTATCAATAAATTGTTGCAATTGCTCAGTGTACTCAAAGCCTCTGTCTAAGCATTGATTTGCAACTTCAACTTGCACATCTTCAACTTCAACTTCATCAATGTCATCTATTGACAATATGTTATTTTGAAACCGTGTCAATTCTGTCTTTGTACATTTATTTTCATGGTGTAGCCAAAAATCTAAAATCTTACTTGACAAGGCAACTAGCACTTCTTCATTCATATCATTTCAAGTTTGTTGTCGAAATATATTTTGCAAAATGCATCTTTCACTTCAAACTTGAAATGAAAATGTATTTTGCAAAAATGCATCTTCTACTTTAAACTTAAAGTAGAAATGTACGATTGCATCAATGGTTTAATGTCATTTTTATTGACGCATTCATTATGTAACCAAATAAAATTGTAATATATACTTAGTGCTGCTATGACATCAGAAGTTGGCTGCTTGCCTGCAAAATGCTCATAAATGTCTTCACGTCTGATATAATTTGGTCTGACACAAAGGTTTGGCAACATGATTGAGCCCAACACATTACAATCCACAAACCAAGGCTTTTGCCAAAGTGCATTTACAACACCAGACACATAATTATCTGCAGCATTGGCTTTATGTTTCATGTATTGAGCATTCAACAAGCCAACATGAAATTGTGCACCATGAAATATGACAAATCTACTGAATTGAATGTACACGTTTAGCAAATGTAAAGCTGTTTTCATTTCATAGCCAACTTTGCAAGCTTCAATGTCAACATTGTAATGCCTTAAACATTCTTCAGCATATTGTTCTTGCTTAATGTACATTTTCTTGACATTGTATGCTTGTGGACAACTTAGCTGGCCTTGTACCAAGTCAATTTCAGCAACTGAATGCCAGCCTGATTGTTGCCAAATTGATGATGGTATATGTTCATGCCAACCATTGCTATATGCAGCAACACAAAGTACACTGTCAGGCAATGGCCACATGTTCAATTTCTTACAACAGCCTACAAACACGTTATAGCAACCATTGACATCTGCAAATGCATCATGTGCACCATCAAACATTTGACCATTATTAAAATATCGATAAGCTGACTCCAATGTAGCTCGAATGCCAGCTGCATCTGCAAAGCCCTTAAACAAAATCTTTGTACATATAATGTGCAAGCCGGACAGCCAATCATTGATACCAGTACGTTTCAATTCACATTGCAAAACTTTGACATCAAACTGCGCATTATGTGCAAGCAAACAATCAACATTATGTTCATTAATTGATTTGCGCATTTTTTGCAAGATTGACTTCATGTCAAATTCACTGTCAATGCACATTTGCCATGAAATGCCATTCACTTTGACAGCTTCATTGTTTTCAAAATTCTGCTCTACAAATGATGGATAAGAAGTACTCGGATGCACATATGATTTGAATGCCTCAAGTTCAACAATTTCAAGTGTTTCGGTGTCAATTTCATTTACAATCCATGCAACTTGCAATGTCAATGGTTCATTTGCAAGTTGTTCAGGTGTCATCTTGTCAACCGGAGTTTTCCAATCTTTAATAAGACTTAAAGTTTCAGTGTCAAATGTCAGAGTTCTTAGTTTCATATTCCAGATGGTTTTGTTATTCCAGTGAATAATTCAAATTGCAAAGCATCATGATGTTTGTAATCAATAAATTTGAAATCATCAATTTCCATGCTATCAACAATTGTGTCAAGGTCAGATGAACTAAATTCATTTATGTCAATTGCATTCAACTGTCTACAACATACTTTATCAAGATTCAATTTACAAGGTTCAAATGGTTCACGAGCAATCTGAATTTTTGCAGTTTCAATGTGGTGTTCATATACATGACAATCATTTCCAAACCATGTAAACCAGCCAGGCTGACAATTTGTCATGTATGCAATGATAGAAAGCAACAATGAATATGATGCAATGTTGATTGGAACACCAAGCATCATGTCAGCCGACCTTTGAGTCATTGATGCATCAAGCCACATTTTTGGCACGCCTAAAGCAGTCATGTTTTTATTGACTGCATGCATCTGTGTAAGTGGTATGTTTTTCAAAATGTCATATTGTTCAGGCATATGCTCATATAACCATTTAAGACGTTCACCAAATTCCATGGGCCTACAATTGAATTGAACAAGCATATGACATGCCGGTAAAGCTTGATCTTGTATGTCACATGGATTCCAAGCAGTTATGACTTTGTATCGTCCATATGGATTGCATATTATGTCACGTATGACTTCCAATAACTGATCATGTTCACCGTTGAATTGACGCCACTGATAGCCATAAATTTTGCCACATGTACCAAGTGAATTATTACGCATTAAAGCTTCACACCAGTCTTCATAAGGCAATATCAGATTAACAGTATTTTGCATCACATGATTCTTATAGAAATTATAAGCATCCTGATGCCAAAACTTTGTCACGCCTTGTTCAGCTAATTTCCTGACATTTGTGTTACCTGACATGAACCATAACAACTCAGCAACCATGCCTTTAGTGAACATTTTCTTTGTTGTGAAAAGTGGAAAGCCTTTTCGAAGATCAAACTTCAACATGTTGCCAAACAATGATTTTGTTCTTGGCATGTTTGATCGTGCAGGTTCTTTGAATGTACCATACTCTATAATGTTTTCAACAAGGTTCAAATAGCCTAGTTCGCCTTTAGTTGCATCTATGACTTTTTTGATGACGATGCCGCGTTCTTTTTCTTCCATATTCATTTATATTTTTGATTTTATAATACTACTGTCTAAATTTGTAAGCATACTCCGCAATTGACACTTTGTTGCCATCACAGATTCTTGTCAATGGATCACAGTCTTCATCAACAATCCATCTTTTCAAATTTTTGCAGCCAACCAAATGTGATGCTGCATACATTGATGCTAAGTTCAGTTGATAATGTACAGTGTCTATACCATTTGCATGCACATATATAATTTGCTTGCCAATGTATTGTAACAAGTCATAATGAACAAACAAATCATGTTGACGTTGCATAAACAATGCTTGTACATAGTGTTGATGCTTTACATTGCACTTTATTGAGTCAAAGTCAATGTCAAGTTTCTTGTACTTGACTAAGTCTTTGTATGCTTTCTTGCTTAGTTGATATAAGCCAATGTGTTGACCCTTTTGTGCTTTGAAATTGTTTGAGCTTTCATAGTATGCAAGTTGAGTCAAGTACAAGTTCATGTCAAATGTTTGTTCATAGTTTTCAACAATTTCAATTGGTTCAATGATTTTAAAATCATTTGTAATAGTTGTAATAGTTGTAATAGTGTTTGGCATCAACTTAGCATTGACAAATAACATATACATCATAATCAATGTATAACCAATCATATATTTCATCATATAGAATATTTAATGAATTTTATATGAACTGTTTAAAGAAATCATCATCTTCCATAGACTTCTGAGCTTTTGCAGATGCAAAGTCATCATACACGATCCGTTTTTGAATTGCATCTGAAAACTTACAAGCTTTTTGCAGTCTTGCAAAACTTGAATCAAGCACATAAGTCACACACCAATCTTCACTGTGTCTAATGCCACGACCTATAGCTTGTACCAAACTTTGCAAAGTCTTCAAAGTGTACCAATTACCATTGTTGTCAGCTTTTGTCTTTATCACCAAATCACCCAAGTTTTGCCAACTTAATTTTGCAATGATTTGGAAACGACATTTGTCATCATCCAAACTGATGCCTTCAGTTGCTGAATATGCAACCAGCACTTTATTGTTTCCAGGCACAAGTAGCTTTGTCACAACTTCATTCTTTTCTTTTGTGCCAGAATACGTGACAACACGATCTTTATGTTTTGACCATTGACAGATATAGTTTGCAATGCGTTTTGTTGAACAATGAATAACACCATTTTCATTTGCATGCAACTCCAAAATCTCATCAATGTTTGTGACAAGTTCAGGCAAATTCTTGTCAATGTTAGCATGACTTAATGATATGAGTGGCATGCAAATATGAATTGCTGATTGCTTAAATTGCCAGTCACTTTCAATTGAATAGCCAACATAATTGTCAATTCCATTAAGTTTTGCCCAGCTATCAATGTCACCAATTGTTGCTGACATAAACACTTGACGTCTACAGTGTCTATGAACCAAATGTCGTCCAAGCAATTCATCATTTGTGCATCTAAACACTACACTGTTAGTGTCTTGTTGTAGTACAGTCAACAATGTTGTGATGTTTGACTCAGTTGCTGCAAGCAAATTTCCAAGTGCACCTGACAATTCACCTACTTTGTTAACAAATCGTTTCAATGCTTTGTCAAACATTGACAATGGTGTGTTTGAATCAATTTTTGTTTGCAATGCATTGACAGGTGACTCCATTGAATCAAACAAGTCATCAGCTGATTGCACTAACTTACCAATGTATTCACGTTGTAACTCAAATGAACCACCATTTGACACAATTTGAATGAGTGATTTTAAATTTGTAAACAATGAGTTTTTTGCATCAATGTACTTGTTTAGTTCATCTGTAGTTGTCATACCAACAATGATTGACTCGGCTTTATTGCAGTCTTCAATGAATCGAGGCCCAACTGAAATGTCCATAAATGATGCCAAAACATCATCAAGTTTATGACATTCATCCATGATAGTGACACCTCTATAATCAAATTTGTTTGAGCCTGTTATGTTCATCAATGTCAGCCAATAAGCATAGTTAAGAACTGCACATTGACTTTCAATTGCTAACTGTCTTGCAACAATGTATGGGCATTTTTTGGCACATGGCAAAGTGTCACAAGCTTGCTTGATAGACATACCATTTTCTTGACAAGTTCCAAGTGAAAATGGCTGAAGATTTTGAGTACAATGATAATTGTCACGGCCTCTTAACACTTGAAACTTTGCAAAATGTTTGTGAGCCAAGTCAAGATTTGCTGAGTTCTTTTTAAGAACTTTGTCAATGAAGTCTTCATATTGAGCTTGCAGCATTTTGTCAGATGTCAATATGAAAGATTTGTTTTTAAAGTATGATGCAATGAACACTGCAATGATTGACTTTCCAACTCCAGTCGGTGCCTCAATAATAATATTTTTGTTACGAACAAGATTAAATAATATGTCACGTATAATGTTATGTTGGCTTTCATCAAATCTTGCTTGATTCCATTTATCGGACAATGACAAATATGCACATAATTGATTGATATGATTGTCAATGTCTGCATATATCTGCTCATCTGACAGACCTTCAGAAGTTTCATCAAAGTCAATGTCTTCATCAATGTTTACTGATTCATATTCAGAATTTGTTAGTCGTCCTCGTACTCCCATATATAATGTTTTAATTGCTATCAATATCCAATTTATATTGTATATGATAATAGTATATGATAATAGTATATGATAATAGTATATGATAATAGTA
>OGLE01001736.1_pt1 | contig 16142 bp, 11 predicted proteins | sample 1572671 | NCBI WGS metagenome assembly OGLE01 (sample SAMEA2581923, study PRJEB24529) | metagenome | biome: Human gut stool | place: China | collected 2011 | reverse complement strand
GCACAGATACAACGTTATTTGCTATATTCTTCGATAATACAACTTCAAGTGATGATACTATGAATGCTATCACACAGATAAGAGAGCAGACAGAGGGTCAGGCGTTTATAAGTGGTATGTCAGCAGTAGTTACGGATACTAAGAATCTTTCGGAGAAAGAGACACCACTTTATGTACTTATAGCAGTAGTTCTTGTATGTATCGTGCTTGCTATATTTATGGATTCATTTCTTGTACCAGTATTCTTTATGATAAGTATAGGAATGGCAATTGTATACAACCTGGGTTCTAACATTTTATTAGGTGAGGTTTCATATATAACTAAAGCTCTTGCGGCTGTACTTCAGTTAGGTGTTACACTGGATTATTCAATCTTCTTATGGCACAGCTACAAGGAAATGAAGGAAATATATCCGGATGACCACAAGGAAGCGATGGCAGTTGCCATTGGTAATACACTTACATCCGTAGTTGGTTCTTCTATAACAACAGTTGCAGGTTTCATTGCACTTTGCTTTATGAGCTTCACACTTGGTCTTGACCTTGGTATCGTTATGGCAAAGGGTGTTGTATTCGGTGTTATCGGTTGTGTAACAATCCTTCCATCACTGATACTTACATTTGACAGGGCATTAGAGAAGACAATGCATCGTGAGATTATGCCAAACTTCGATAAGCTTGCTACATTTATAGTAAATCATTCATGGATATTTGTAATTATCTTCGTTGTACTATTAGGACCTGCTATATATGGACAGAATCATACATCAGTATATTATGATTTATCTGATACACTTCCAGATGACCTTGCCTGCTCACAGGCTAACAAGAAGCTGGAAGAAAACTTTGATATGAATTCAATCTATATGATACTTGCTGACTCTGGTATGTCTACAGATACAGCTAACGAAATGCTTGATAAGTTAGGTGATGTAGACGGTGTACAGTTCGCACTTGGACTTGACACAGCACTTAAGTCTGGTATTCCGCAGGAATTCTTACCGGCTAAGACAGTATCAGAGCTTAAGGGTGAAGATTATCAGATAATGATGATTGCTACAGATTACAAAATAGCATCAGATGAAATTAACAATCAGATTAGTAAGGTAAATGATATTGTAAAGTCTTACGATTCTAAGGCAATGGTAGTTGGTGAAGCTCCTTGTACCAAGGATCTTATCACTATAACAGATAAGGACTTTAAGACAGTCAGTGCGGTATCAATAGTAGCTATATTTGTTATTATCCTGTTCGTACTTAAATCAATATCGCTTCCAATTATACTTGTTTCAGCAATAGAATTTGCTATCTTTGTTAATATGGGTATTCCATATTTTACTCATACACAGATACCATTTATTGCATCAGTAGTTATAGGTACTATCCAGCTTGGTGCAACAGTCGATTATGCTATTCTTATGACAACAAGATATAAGAAGGAAAGAAGTCAGGGATACGCTAAGAAGGAAGCAATTCAGATAGCTCTTTCAACATCAATACCATCAATTATTGTTAGTGCACTTGGTTTCTTTGCCGCAACATTTGGTGTTGGATGTATAGCTTCAGTTGATATGATTGGTTCGCTTTGTACACTTATGGCGCGTGGTGCAATTATAAGTATGTTCGTAGTTATCTTCATACTTCCATCATTGTTTGTATTATGTGATAAGCTCATTATCAATACAAGTATAGGATTTAAGCCTAAGAAGAATCAGGATATGTAATCAGGAATATATATGAATGGGTCAAAGATGCATATTTCGTAACAGATATAAGAATATATCAGGAAGTAAGAAAATGGAGGAATAGTTATGGTTAAGAAGACTTTATTTAAATATAGTTCAGTATTATTAAGTGTTGTTCTTATTGCTTCAACACTTACAGGCTGTGGCACTAGCACAGCATATAATCAGACAGGCAGTGAGGTTGCAATAAGCAGTGAGGCTGCTTCTAATACAGAGAATATTATAACAAATGCTATTAAGAACGAGCTTTCAATATCAAATACAAGTACATTAAAGACAAATACAAGAGACGAGATGGTATATGTATTTGATAAGGCAGACGGAACTCAGGATCACGTTCTTGTAACAGAAAAGGTTACTGATTCTAAGGGCGAAACAACAACTAACCAGAGCACATCTGATAAGACTGCTCCTGTTTCAATAAAGGTTACTTACAAGTTAAATGGTGTTGAAACTAAACCGGAAGATATGATTGGCAAGAGTGGTAAGGTTACTATCAGATATGACTATACTAACAATGAGAGGAAGACTATAAAAGTTAATGGAAAGTCACAGACAGCTTATGTTCCATTTACAATGATTACAGGAACTCTTCTTCCAACAGATAAGTTCAGCAATGTAGAAGTTACTAATGGCAAGGTAAGTAAGGTTGGCGATAATATTATAGCACTTGGTATGACTATGCCAGGCTTAAAGGATACTTTAAACCTTAAGTTTGATGGTGAAAGCCTTGATATGGATATTCCTGAATATTTTGAAATATCAGCAGATGTAGAAGATTTCGAGCTTGATATGTCTATGTCAGTTGCTACAACAAGCACACTTAATGATATAGATACAGATGATTTCTCACTTGCTAAGCTTGAAGATAAGATGAATGAGCTTCAGTCAGCAGCTGACCAGCTTACAGATGGAACAGTGATTCTCCAGAATGGTACACAGACACTTTCTGACAGTATTCCAGCACTTACAGATGGCGTGAACCAGTTAAATGATGGTGCAAGCCAGCTTAAAGATGGTATCTATGCTTATACAGATGGTGCTACAGCTCTGGCAGCAGGTGCAGGACAGCTTAAGGATGGTATCAGTGCATACACAGCAGGAGCTAACCAGCTTGGTGCAGGTACAGGACAGTTACAGTCAGGTTTAAAGACTTATACTGATGGTGTAGGAGCACTTAATGCAGGTTCAGGCACATTACAGAGTGGTCTTTCAACATATACAGGCGGTGTTGCCAGTGCGGCAGCAGGTGCAGTTTCATTACAGACAGGTTTAAAGGCTTATACAGATGGTGTTGCTAGTGCAGAGGCAGGAGCTTCACAATTAAATGAAGGAATAAAGAGCATTAAGACAGCACTTATTGGAAATGTTGTTAAGGAACTTGCAGCTAATTCAACAGCTTATAAGATGAATTCTGTAGCAGACTCAACAGGAAAGACTGTTATGGAGCAGGCAACTGATTTACAGAAATTAGGAACAGCATTAGGCCTTAGTGATGTAACTATAGCAACAGACCTTAGTGATCTGGGCAAGAAGAGCAGTAGTGAGGCAGCAACAGATATATCGACTTATTTTGTAAAGTATCTTACAGCTTATACAACTAATATAATAACAGAGACATATACAGAAGCTGTGACAAGCGGTAAGCCATATACTCCACAGGTATCACAGGCTGGTTCAAAGGATTATGTATATGCTAACCAGTTAGGACTTCTTATTAAAGCCGCTGGCAATATAGGTGCTTCAAGTGCATTAGATGCAGTTGTCAGCAATCTTAGCAATAATGAAACAATTAATGCAGCATTAAAGCAGCTTACAGATGGAAGCCAGTCATTAACAGACGGACTTGGTGAACTTGTTCAGAATAACGATACACTTAACGCAGGTGCATCACAGCTTAATGCAGGACTTGCACAGCTTAGTGGTAACAATGATACACTTAATGGTGGTATAGCACAGATAAGCGCAGGACTTGCACAGCTTAATGGTAACAATGATACACTTAACGGTGGTATTGAACAGATTGCAGGCGGTTTCAGCACACTTAATTCTAACAATGAAGCTTTAAGAAGTGGTTCTACGCAGCTCGCTGATGGAACATCAACACTTAAGTCATCTTCTGTAACTTTAGCAGATGGTGTAACACAGCTTAATGATGGTGCTATAACACTTAAAGATGGTATGGCAGAATTCAATGAGACAGGTATTAAAGCTATTACAAGTCTTGTTGGTGATGATGCTGATACAGCAGTAGATACAATCAAGGAAGTAATCAGGCTTGGTCAGAATTACAATACATTCCTTGGTAAATCAGATGGTAAGGACAATTCAGTAACATTTATATATAAGACAGCTGAATTAACTAAATAAGCTTACTTTTCCAAAACTCTCATATATAAATTATGCCGGCCCGGTCGGCGGAAAGATTAATAATCTTTCAAAAAATCCCCACAGAAGTTTATATCTGTGGGGATTTTACTATGCAGTCAGTGCGTTAAATGTTATGCGGTTATACAGCATAGCTATATGTTAATATAATTACATAGACATTATAAATGCTATGATATGCTTTTAAAATAATCTTCAAGCCTTGTAAATGTCTTAATAAGTACAGCTGCTTCATCTTTGCTTAAATCGCCAGTGATATGTTTAATCATATCCTGATGAAATTTCATATGGTGATTGTATGCCGCATTACCCTTTGGTGTGAGAGAAGCATATACGACACGGCGGTCTTCCTCACTTCTTGTCCTTATTACATATCCCTTTTTAACAAGTCCGTTAATGCCGACTGTAAGAGTTCCCATAGTCACGCCTAAGGCCTTTGATATTGTTCCCATAGTGCGTGGCTCTTTAATTCCGATAGCTTCAATTATGTGCATATCAGTAACTGTGATGTCAGAAAATTCATCTGTAATTAAAGCCTTTTCTTCAATGTTCATTATATCATTGAATAAAGTTACTAAAATAGAGTTCAATGATTCGTAAATGTCCATAGGTATTACTTTCCTCGCTTCAAAATATTTTTAATTATACAATGAAATGGCGTGTTAATGCAACAAAATACTGCGGTATTCGTGAGTTAATGCGTTAAATACAATTTGCAATTTTATAGGATAAGTAGTATCATTAAATGGAGTATTATTTTGACAATATAGAGCAATAAAAGTACAGATTATTGCTATAAAATATTACTTAATATCAGGTTTAAAGTTTAATGATAGATGGAGGCACATATGAAGTTCATAGCAATTGGCGAATTGATGTTAAGATTATCACCACCTAACTATGAGAAGATAGTTACAACCCACAATTTCATAGTTAACTATGGTGGAGCAGAAGCCAACGTAGCAGTTTCTTTAGCTAACCTTGGTGTTGACTCAACATTTTTTACAGTATTACCTAACACAGACCTGGGTAAGTCTTGTATTAACTACCTTAAGGCTAATGATGTACACACTAAGCACATTATCAAGTCTGACGGGCGAATGGGACTTTATTACCTTGAAGAAGGTGTTTCAGTAAGACCTTCACAGGTAATATATGATAGAGGAAGTTCAGCATTTGCTGAATATGATTATAAGGATGTAGACTTTGAGAATATTTTAAAGGATTATGACTGGTTACATTTAAGCGGCATCACACCAGCTCTTTCATATAACTGCCGTCGTCTTATAGATAAGGCTATCAAGGCAGCTAAGAAGCTTGGACTTACAGTAAGCTTTGATCCTAATTTCAGAAGTACATTATGGTCTTTTGAAACTGCAAGGGATGTACTCAGCAGATATCTTCCATATGTAGATGTACTTATTGGTATTGAACCTATTCATGTATATAATGAAGATGGAACAGATGTTAAGGATGGTCTTACTATGGATCCTTCCTTTGAGGATATGGACAGAGTGTTTAAGGCTATTGATAAGCAGTATCATATGAAGGCTATTGCAAGAACAGTACGTTATGTTCATTCAGGAAGTAATAACTCTCTTAAGGCTTTCTACTATGCTGACGGAAAGACTTACGAAAGCAAGACACTCAACTTTGAGATTGTTGACCGTGTTGGTGGTGGAGATGCATTCTCTTCTGGTCTTATCTATGCTCTTATGCAGAATGACTGGAAGCACGAAGATATCGTCAACTTCGCAGTAGCTTCTTCAGTAATGAAGCACGCTATCCGCGGCGATACTAACATCACAAGCGTTGGCCAGATTAAGAGGCTTATGAATAATGCATCATTTGATGTGCAGAGATAATGAGCGCAGGTCATTAGTCATACAGAAGGAAGGTCTAAGGAAAATCAAGTACTTGAATAATGATTTTCCCTAGACCTTCTTCATATGAGATTAATAACAGATAGATTATGGTTAATATACCGGAGGATATATGAAAAAGATAAAAGAACTTATGCCGGAGGCATATGATTTTAATGGAAAGCTTTCATTAAAACAGGCGATACCACTTGGACTTCAGCACGTTATGGCAATGTTTGTAGGAAATCTTACACCATTGCTTATTATTACAGGAGCCTGTGGTATTGGAGCAGGAAGTGAGTATGCATCTATTCAGGTTGCACTTTTACAGAATGCTATGATTATAGCTGGTATTGTAACACTTATACAGTTGTTTTCAATTGGACCTGTTGGTGGCAAGGTGCCTATTATTATGGGTACAAGCTCTGGATTTATCGGAGTGTTCAGCAGTATAACAAAGGTTATGGGAGGCGGAATATTAGCCTATGGTGCTATTATGGGCGCTTCCATTATAGGTGGTCTTTTTGAAACTGTGCTTGGTGCATTTATTAAGCCGTTAAGAAGATTTTTCCCATCAGTTGTAACAGGAACGGTTGTGCTTTCTATTGGATTGTCACTAATTTCAGTTGGTATCAATTCATTTGGTGGTGGAAACGGAGCTAAGGACTTTGGCTCACTAGAGAATCTGTTTCTGGCATTTGTTGTGCTTGTTGTTATATTATTTGTTAAGCATTGGACAAAGGGATATCTTAGTTCATCATCCATACTCATTGGAATTATAGTTGGTTATATTGTAGCAGCTATTATGGGCTGTGTGCTTCCACATACAGCGGTTACTGCTGATGGAGTTGAATATACTAAGTCATGGGTACTTAACTGGAATAAGGTTGCAGAAGCTAAGTGGATTGCGATTCCTAAGTTTATGCCAGTTAAGCCTGTGTTTGATTTAAGAGCAATACTTCCTGTGCTTGTTATGTTTGTGGTAACAGCAGTAGAAACTGTTGGAGATATATCTGGTGTTATGGTCGGTGGAGTAGGAAGAGAAGCGACAGATAAAGAGCTTTCAGGCGGAGTTATGTGTGATGGTTTAGGTTCATCGCTTGCAGCACTTTTCGGTGTGCTTCCTAATACATCCTTCAGCCAGAATGTTGGTCTTGTTGCAATGACTAAGGTTGTTAACAGAATTGCCCTTGCATCTGGTGCAGTATTCCTTATATTATGTGGTCTTATTCCTAAGCTTGGAGCCTTAATATCAATCATGCCACAGTCGGTACTTGGTGGTGCTGCAGTTATGATGTTCTCATCAATTATTGTTAGTGGAATACAGCTTATTACCAAGGAGCCACTTGATGCAAGAAGACTTTCTATTGTATCTGTTGCATTGGGTGTAGGCTATGGTATGGGTGTAAGCCCTGCAATCCTTGCACATACACCACAGGCAGTACAGCTTATGTTTGGTGAGTCGGGTATTGTTCCAGCAGCATTTGTAGCGATATTACTTAATATAATTCTTCCTAAGGATAAAGCTGAGGAAACAGTTAAAGAAGTTGTTTCAGAAGAAGCAGCAACAATAAAGGAAAAGGCTGTAACTAAATAAGGTACAGCAATTAGCAAGGATACTGGGAAAGACGAATAAGGTCATCAGGAGTATCAATATCATATAATTCATATTCATCCTGTGCAGGAACTAAAACAACCTGTGCAGGATGTTTTTTTGCAATAAAACCGCCACCCTTGCCCTGTGGAAGATTCATCAGTTCATCATAATAGCTGGCTGGGAATATTACAGGAGCACCAGGAGTTCCATTAAAAGCAAGACGGCATATCTTATTATTATTATTATTGAAATGATTATTATTGGCATTGCTGGATTTATCTGTGTTATTACAAGCAAAATGACTGCTGTTGTAGTAAATAAATAAAAGACACAGCAGCTGCAGGCTTGTCTTAGTGATGAGCGGCTGGTCTGATGGAAGAAATAATATTCCATGGGTGCAGCAGCTTTTGTGTCTGTTAGTTTCCTTTAGAATACGTGAAACACCAAGACGTACCATATCATTTCTGTAAGGCATATTGTGTTTTATGCAATGTATGTGTTCACGTTCACATATCTGTACAAGCTCATCATGACGGGTTACGGCAAGAGTTTCACAAAAGTCTACGAAACGGCTTATATTTATCGCATTTTCAAATAGAGTGTTGTTGTTGAAGGAGGCTAAAAGCTTGTTGGTACCGAATCTTTTTGACATACCGGATGCCATAATAATGCAGGAAATAGAGCTGAATATATTATCAATATCGATTAAAAGAACATCAGCTCTGCTTTTAATACTGTCAAGAAATTCTGTGGATTGTTTTCTTATGACAGCTAATACGCGTGAGTTATCAAGAAGAGTCCTGATATGCTCCTGAAATTCACCACAGGAACTTTCTAGATAACCAAGCTCGTCAATAACAAATATACTATCAGCAGAGGTCATAAGATGCTTCATAATAGCAGGACAGGCGCAGTTAATAAAGCCATCCTCTACAATGGTCATGTTGTTGCCCTTTTTAGGGGAAACAGGAGTGAGTGTACGCGGTCTGCCAATCACATATTCTTTTCCATCATCTATAAGATTGGATTTAATAACAACTTCTGGGGTGTCCGTTCTGCGGCTTAGCAGATAATTGAAATTGAAAAAATCAGACATATATGTAGCGTCTTTAGTCTGGTTTAAAATGCTGTTTAACAGATATGATTTGCCACTTCCCCGGTCTCCGGTAATAAAAAGATGCTTTTTATCTGACATCTTAAAAAATGTAATGACAGCCAGAGCGTCTAAATAACAATTATCCATAGAATAAGTCACCTCATTTCAGTAAATGTTTTTATAACGTATGTGTGTCTTGCGTGAATAGGTATATATCTGTAGTAAAGGTTTATAGTGCCACAACTACACGGTGTGTTTTATTGTGGATATCGGTACATTCAATAACATTAATATTATCATATATAAGAGACAGCTTTTTGTTAATAATATCAAGGGAGTCTGTATGAGTGTTAATGCTGGTAAGTATTGTTCCGGCTTTCATAAGAAATATATTATCGCAGTATTCCAATGCAAGCTCGGGACTGTGAATACACATAAGTACGCATCTGCCATCGGATACAATGCTTCTTATGCGCTGCATAAGAAGATGACGATTAGAAAAATCAAGTGCACTATCCGGTTCATCAAGAAGAAGCAGAGGGGAAGCCTCTATTATGGTGCGTGCCAGAATACATAACTGCTTCTGCCCTTCGCTTAAAGCTAAGAAGTCTGATTCGTATAAACCATTAAGTCCAACCATATCAATAGCTTTATCGGCACGTTTTATCATATCTGTGGTGTAGCCTCCAAGTATGTGCATATGAGGATTGAAGCCAAGCAGACATACCTCCCTGACGGTCATACTTATGGTAAGATTGTTTCTTTGGGGAATGTAGCTTATCAGCTGGGCCTTTTTTTTAACAGAGAGGTTTTCAAGTAAGTGTTCATTAAGCTGACATTTTCCGTTGTGCTTTATAAGTCCCATAATAGCTTTAATAAGAGAGGTTTTACCACAGCCGTTATTGCCAATAACAGCATTAAGCTGTCCTGACATAAGGTCAAAGCTTACATTATCAACCGCACAGGTGCTGCCATAATATACAGATATTCCGGCAGCGGAAAATGTAGTATTGAATAAATCGGACATCATAACGCCTCCTTTTTATTAGCTCTGATAAGCAGAATGATAAGCAGTGGAGCTCCAAGAAGTGAGGTAAATATACTGACTGGCAGCTCTGATGAGGATACACTTCTTGCCAGTATATCAGCAAGTGTCAGTAAAATAGCTCCTGTGAAGCCACTTGTTATGTATGTAAATATGTCATTACGCTTTGTAAGCAGTCTGGCAATATGAGGTGCGATAAGTCCGATAAAGCTTATAAGCCCTGTAACACATATTATTGATGATACGATAAGAGTAGCAAGCATTAATATAATAAAACGCAGAATTGCTACATTTACACCTAGTGATACAGCTTCCTCTTCGCTTGTAGAGAGAATGAGAACCTGTCTGTATAACATAGCCATTATAATAAAGCCGGCAAGTGTTGTGAGGAACGGAATAGCAAGGCTGTCCCTTGAAATACCATTAAGGCTTCCCATAATCCAGTATTCGATTGAAGCAAGCTGTTTTTCAGGATCGGCAGCAAGCTTTAGAAACATAAGTATAGTCTGTGCCACAGAATGAATAGCTATACCGGCAAGCACGATAGTATAACTGTTTCTGCCAGGGACAAGATAAGCCGTAAGCAGAGTTATTATGAGGGCTGTTACAGCTCCGATAAATGCAGATATGGAGATGACTGGAACAGAAGCTGAAACGGCAACTATTGCAAGAGCAGCACCTGCACTTGCACCAGAGGAAACGCCAACGATATCGGGAGAAGCCAGAGGGTTTTTAAATATAAGCTGATATATATAACCTGATATTGAAAGCCCAAAACCGCCGATAACACCCATAAGGGCACGGGGAAGCCTGAGCCTTTTAAAGACCATAATAGACATAGTATCACCAGACAGTAAGCTCTTTAATGTGAGTGGATACTGTCCGGTAATGACAGACCATACAAGTACTACTATAAGAAGCAGTACCTGTATGGCTGATAAAAGTATAATTTTGTTCCGATAATTATCAATGTGTTTGAACATACATCATCCTTATTTAGCAGCTGTGAATCCATAAAAGCTTTCATAGAATTTAGTTACACATTCTTCATAGAAATCCTTAGTAACCTTTTCTGGATGAAGAACAGAGGCAATATATATGCTTCCTAAGAAGCTTGCTGGTACAGGTGAATCCCAGGCTTCTATATCACCAGGAAGCTTTACAACCTTTTTATTCTTAACAGCATTGCAGTCTGCAAGGTTAGCATCATTAAGAACGTCATCTACTGAGTAAGTTGCATCGGCAGCTATTATAATGTAATCAGGGTTCCAGGCAAGAAGCTGTTCGTAGGAAACATTAGCCCAGTAAGTATCTGTGAGCTCAGAGGCTGCATTCTTTCCGCCTGCATTGGTAAGTAATGTGTTCTGATACATCTTGCTTCCGGCTGTTGAAAGAACAGAGCTGTTGCCTGCAAGATATACTAAAGGAGTGCTCTCACCCGCAAGCTTGGCTTTATTATCAGCTAAAAATGTATCAATGGAATTGTTAAGTGCATCAGAGCGTCCAATTGTGTTAGTTATTTTACCAACAAGTGTTATACATTCCTTAAGGAGCGTTGCATCCTCAGGATTAACAACAACAGCCTTGATACCAAGACTTTCGAGTGTATCTGCAGCTTTTTTTAACTTCATAGGAAGGAATACAACATCAGGTGCGGCTGCAACACAGGCTTCTGTGTTGAATTCTTTGGCTGTTCCCATATTAGGAAGACTTATGATGGATGGAGCTGCAAGCTTATAGATGTTTCTTGTATTAGCCTTAGCTTCGATTCCTACAAGCTTATCCTTTAATCCAAGTGCAAGGAGAAGACTTGTAGAGATATAGTAAGATGAAGCAATCTTTTCAGGTGCTTTTTCAAAAGTTACTGTTCGTCCAGCCTGGTCGGTAACAGTAAGAGGGTAGCTTGTGCTTACCTCTCTAAACTGGGACATAACATCAAAGGCTGATGTTGAAGCAGCCTGTGTAGTACTGTCGTTTGAAGCAGAACTGCCACATGCTACAGTTGATATAAGCATAAGCACTGCCAGAACTAAAGCGGTTAATCTTTTAAACTTTTTCATAGTTATCCTCATTTCTACTTTATTTTAGCACACTCATTTATGTTGAACAGAATATATCTGACAGCAACAGTTAAAAGATATGTGCGAATGAATTTTATCAGATTGACAAGGCTTTTACAAGCCAGTATAGTTATATTATGATGTAATTAAGAAACGGTCAGGAAAAAGTTTAAAGGTTGTTTGAGCTGCACAGCAGGACTTTTATTTCTGGCATAAGTATGATCAAAATGAGGAGTTTTTATGCTTAATATACAGAATTATAAGAGAGTAGAAAGTATTGAAGAGGCCTACGAGCTTAACCAGAAGAAGGCTAACAGAATTGTCGGCGGCATGATGTGGATGCGTATGGGTGATAACAGAATCAATACCGCGATTGACATGTCAGGACTGGGACTTGATAAGATTGAAGAGACAGATGAAGAATTTAAGATTGGATGCATGACATCTCTAAGACAGTTAGAAAACCATAAGGGCTTTAATGAGTATACCAATGGCTGCGCTAAGGAAGCACTATGGCATATTGTTGGCGTGCAGTTTAGAAATCTTGCAACAGTTGGAGGAAGCATATATGGAAGATATGGATTTTCTGATGTTCTTACATTATTAATAGGACTTGACTCATATGTGGAGTTATATAAGGGTGGAATAGTTTCCCTAAAGGAGTATGCGGCCCAGAGCTATGACAGGGATATTATTGTAAGCATTATAGTTAAGAAAAAGCCAGTTAAGATGTTTTATGAGGCAGTAAGAATAACAGAAACAGACCTTCCGGTTCTTACCTGTGCTGGCGTGGGCTTTAGCGGTTCGGGCAAATATAATATATGCATAGGTGCAAGACCGGGAAGAGCTGTTGTTGTAGAAGATAAGGAAGGTATTCTTAAGGGCGGAGTAAATGATGAGGCTATAGAGAGCTTCGCAAGGTATGTAAAAGAAAATGTTTCTACAGAGAGTAATATGCGTGGAAGTGCTGAATACAGAAGCCATCTGGCAGAAGAGCTTACTAAGAGAGCATTAAGGGCTGTAAATTATTAATATAGAGATTTATTAGTGTATGGATTGGAGAATATATGTTAGTAGATATTAAGTTAAATGGAAAGTCAGTCAAGGCAGATGTGGCCTGCGATATGACTCTTTATGATTTTGTGAGGGAGCATGGCTGTTATAGTGTAAAATGTGGCTGTGAGACTTCTAACTGCGGGCTGTGTACGGTATTTCTTAACGATAAACCTGTACTTTCATGTTCGGTTCTTGCTGTAAGAGCAGATAAATGCAGCGTTACAACGCTTGAAGGTTTACAGGATGAGGCCGCAGAGTTCGTTACATTTATAGCTGACCAGGGAGCAGAGCAGTGTGGCTTCTGTAACCCGGGCTTTGTTATGAATGCTATTGCACTTTTTAGGGAGAATCCTTACCCTGATGAAGATGAGATTAAGGAATTCCTTTCGGGAAATCTGTGCAGATGTTCAGGATATGAAGGCCAGTTAAGAGGAATTCTGGATTACCTAAAGGCAAAAAAGGCGAAGGAAGTAAATGTAGAAAATAAAGAAAACATAGCAGAGGAGGTGAAGTAATGAAGTCAGTTAATAAAGCGGTAAGAAAAAAGGATGCAATGGAGCTGCTTCTTGGAAAGCCGGTATATACAGATGATATTGCACCAAAGGATTGTCTTGTTGTAAAGCTTCTGCGTTCTCCATATGCCAATGCGTATGTTAAGAGCATTAATACAGATATTGCAATGAAGGTACCCGGAATAGAGGCAATATATACATATAAGGATGTTGACCAGAATATGAAGCGTTTCACCTGCGCCGGTCAGACTTATCCTGAGCCAAGTCCTTATGACAGACTTATTCTTGATAAACACGTAAGATTCATAGGTGATCCGGTTGCTATTGTTGCTGGAGTGGATGAACGCTGTGTTGATAAGGCAATGAAGCTTATTAAGGCAGAGTATGAGGTGCTTGAACCAGTGCTTGACTTTACTAAGGCAAAGGATAATGAGATACTTGTTCATCCAGAGGATAACTGGGAAGCAATGTGTCCTGTCGGAGCTGATAATAAAAGAAATCTATGTGCACATGATGAGTGCAGTAATGGTGATATAGATAAGGTGCTTGAGAGCTGTGATGTTGTAATTGACAGGACATATCATACAAAGGCATGCCAGCAGAGCATGATGGAGACCTTCAGGACATTCTGTACAATCGATACATATGGAAGACTTCATGTTGTAAGTTCTACACAGATAGTATTTCACTGCAGAAGAATCATTTCACACGCACTTGGAATCTCTCCATCAAAGATACGTGTTACAAAGCCTAGAATAGGTGGTGGTTTTGGTGCAAAGCAGACCTCGGTTTCAGAAATATATCCGGCATTTGTCACATGGAAGACTAAGAAGCCAGCTATGATTATATTCTCAAGGGAAGAGTCATTGTCAGCTTCATCTCCAAGACATGAGATGCAGATGCATGTAAGGCTCGGTGCAACTAAGGATGGTATCGTAAAAGGAATAGATTTATATACCTTGTCAAACACAGGAGCTTATGGTGAGCATGGACCAACGACAGTAGGTCTTTCAGGACACAAGTCAATACCATTATACGGAAAGGCAGAGGCATTCCGCTTTGTAAGTGATGTTGTATACACAAATGTTATGTCAGCAGGGGCATACAGAGGATATGGTGCTACACAGGGCCTTTTTGCGGTGGAATCTGCTGTGAATGAGCTTGCTGATAAGCTTCATATGGATCCTTTTGAAATAAGATTTAAAAACATAGTTAAGGAGGGCGATGTAATGCCTGCTTACTATGGTCAGGTCAATACAAGCTGTGCACTTGACAGATGCTTAGCAAAGGTCAAAGAGATGATTAAATGGGATGAGAAGTATCCTATGAGAAAGATATCTGACACTAAAGCACGTTTTGTCGGAATGGGTATGGCTATGCAGGGCTCTGGTATATCTGGTGTGGATGTGGGAAGTGCAACACTTAAGCTTAATGATGAGGGTGTGTATACAATGAATATCGGCGCTGCTGATATGGGAACAGGCTGTGATACAATACTTGCACAGATTGCTGCGGAGGTGCTTGAGTGCAGTACTGATAACATAAGTGTATTCGGTGCTGATACTGATATATCACCTTATGATTCAGGCTCATATGCATCAAGTACAACATACGTTACTGGAAAGGCAGTTGAGAACTGTGCCTTAGAGCTAAGAAGCAGAATCGAAAAGCTTGGAGCTAAGCTTATAGGCTGTGATAAGAGTGAGGTTACATTTGACGGAAGCTGTGTAAGATGCGAGGCTGGAGAGCACAATGGTGCATCAGTAAGTCTTTGCGATATCGCAACAGCTTCAATGTGTGGCAATGATATAGCACTTACAGTTACTAATACACATACATCACCTATTTCTCCACCACCATTTATGGTAGGTGCAGCTGAGGTTGAGGTTGACCTTGTCACAGGTGAGAGCAGGGTTGTGGAATATGATGCATGCGTTGACTGTGGAACACCAGTTAATCCTAATCTTGCAAGGGTTCAGGCAGAAGGCGGAATCCTTCAGGGAATTGGTATGGCAATGTCTGAAAATATCACATATTCTGATAAGGGAAAGCTTTATGAGAACTCATTCCTGCAATATAAGATACCATCAAGAATGGATATTGGACATATTAATGTTGAGTTTGAAAGCAGCTTTGAGGATGCTGGACCATTTGGTGCTAAGTCAATAGGAGAGGTTGTAATTAACACTCCACTTCCGGCTGTGACAGATGCGCTAAGCCACGCAGCAGGAAAGAGGTTCTATGAGCTGCCTATAACACCGGAGCAGATTGCTATGGCGAGAGCAGAGAATAATTAGGATTATAACACAGATAAGATAAAAGATAAGATGGCACGATTTATTTCTGGATAAGGGGAATAGTCGTGCTGTTTTTTTGTTTATAAATAAAGTAAAATCTTGAAGAAACGGACAAATTGGGCGAAAATAGTTTTGAAGAAACGGTCAAATTAAGCAAAAAACACTTTGAAGAAATGGACAAAATGAATAAAAATAATCTTGAAGAAATGGTCATAATGAGAGATAAGTGGAAGGAAAACAAGAATTAATAAAACTGTTTTATTTAATGCCATTTCTCATAAAGTAGATGACTATTTTACATTATAAAATACAGGAGTAAAAATTATGCCTAATATATTAATTGTAGAGGATGATATAAATATTAATAACCTTCTTTGTGAGGTACTTAGGAAGGCAGGTTATATGTGTGAACAGGCATTTTCAGGAACAGAGGCAAAGCTGCTTCTGGATATAAAAGAAAAGGCTTATACGCTTGTACTGCTTG
>OGLE01001701.1_pt1 | contig 16399 bp, 13 predicted proteins | sample 1572671 | NCBI WGS metagenome assembly OGLE01 (sample SAMEA2581923, study PRJEB24529) | metagenome | biome: Human gut stool | place: China | collected 2011 | reverse complement strand
AGCGCGTTGATGACGCGCAGCGCCATGGCTTTGTAGGCCGGGCGCGTGAAGGCCTGCTGCACGCGGGACTCAAGCACTTCGGAGACGCGCATGACTTCCTTGATGTTGGGGTCAGCGCGCAAGACCGAGTTGGCCTTGATGGTGTTCCAGAAGCTCTCGTAGCTGATGAACAGCGGCTTGTCGGCGGGCACTTCCTGATCGAGGATGGCCAGCATGGCGGCCTCGATGGTCTTGAGCGCGCCACGCTTTTCGGTGAAGTGGATCTGCTCGAAGGTCTTCAGGTAGTCCGGGTGAACCGGGAACAGCCGCACATACTCATCCATGCGCTCGTTCATGGAGCCGTAGAACTTGGCGAACGGCGTGAGGTATTCGCGGATCTTGTTCTGCTGGTCAGCCGTCTTCTTGAGCAGGCGCGCGGAGACGACGAAGCTGACGTCCTGGCGGTCGATCAGGATCTGGGTGAAGCGCTCGTTGACCCGGCGCATGCTGTCGGCGACGTGCTGGAAGCGCACACTGTCGAAGATGGCTTCCTGCACACCGGCCACGAAGCGGAATTTCAGGTGCTTGGTGACTTCGCCGATCTGCCGCAGGATGGCCAGATCCTGCACCAGCTCGTGGTCGCGACGGGACTGCAGGTACTCGAGGAACTCGTCGACCACCAGCAGCACGCCTTGGTCCGGGAATTTCTCGCCGAACGCGGCCATCATCTCCTCGAAGGAGTCCTTGTTGTTGAGCTCCTTGTCGGCGGTCGGGAAGGTGTAGTCGACGCCGAGTTTTTCGAGGAAACGCTCAAGCTGCAGGGTGATGATCTGACGCAGCGGCATCTGCAAGCCGCCCACCTCGATGCGCAGCACCTTAAAGCGACCAGCAATCGGGGCAACCGCCTCGGCCACCTTAGGGTGGCGGATCATCGGCGTGTAACCGGCGTCTTCGGCCACCAGCGAAAGCACGGACATCAAGTGCGACTTACCGGTACCGTAGTTGCCGACGATTAGCACGCCCTTGTGATCGACCGACTCGTCAAAACTGAGCTGGGGAACCATGAGTTTGGAGATCCGCTCGGCCATGTCATCGGAGATGACGTAGGTCGCGACGAGCTTCTTCGCCTCGTCCGGGCGTCCGGCATCGAGCAGCTGAATGACTGACTCGATCTGTTCGAACTGGATTAAATCTCCGTATTTCATGTTCGTGGCCATATTGGTTTTCTCTTCCCGGTAGCGTCAAATTTCGAGTACGACCATGCCGTCACGGCTGTAGTCGCGATGTTCTGGGTGGCTCATGTCGGCGTAGGTCAGCCGATCACCGCGCAGCTCGCCTGGCCAGACGGCCACGACGCGTTTGGAATGAGCCAGCCGCCTGACGATGTCAAGCGGGTTGATCTGCAGGCCCGGCTCGAACAACAACTCCAGGTTGTCGAGCAGCAGCGGGTCTTCAGTACGTTCCTTGTCCGCGATCTCCCGCAGCAATTCGCCTGCCGAGAAACCGCGCTTTTTGTTCGGTGTTGCCGCGAGCCGGCGCCCCAGCTCCAGGCCGACGTTGAGCGGCTCAATGTTGAGTTTGTCGCCCAACTGGCGCAGCAGTTGGGTCTTGCCGCTGCGGCTGGGGCCAACCAACAGGATCAACTTGCTGTTGATGTCGCCGATTTCTCCGATGAGGCGTTCGAGTTTTGCGAGCATGCTCATCCCCCTCAGTCCGTCTCGGCTTCAAGCCGTTGTTGATCAGGGGAGCGGTAACCCGGCGCCAGCACGGCATTTCGTACGCCGTAGATGGCAAGGTGGTCTTTCAACCAGAGCCGGTACTCGTGGCCGCGCAGGCTGTGGTCGGGGGAGCAGTCCACACTCCACTTGCGCAGGATGTATCCGGCCGTGGCAGCGCGCAGCTTCATCCGCAGCACGCCGTTCTGCATGCCGTAATCCATTTCCGTGATCTCCGGCCGAGGTTGATCGGGATGGGGAACCAGCTCCAGCTCGACGATCCGCGTCCACTGGATGTCTTGGTCACTCATCTCGTGGGCTGCCACTGGCTGCGTCTTGAGCACGACGGGGCGTGTGATCCGGGTGATGACGAAATCCCGGAACTCCTGCGCCTTTCGATCGAAGGCGCGGACGTGCCAGCGCAGCCCGTTGTCGATCAGCGCAAAGGGAACGATCTCGCGCTCAGTGCGGCCACTGGAAATGGAGTGGTACTCGATGCCGAGCGGACAGCCCTGGTGGATAGCCCGGGTCACGCTCGCCAGCACGTCCAGGTCCGGGTGCGTCAGCCGTGACGGACTCTCGCTGGCCACCCACGCCTTGAGCCGCATCGGCTCGCCGTCGCCAAAGCCCTGGGTCAGCCACGACAGCACCCGCTCTGGGGGGAAGTCGAATACGGGCTGGAAGTCCGGCCCCAGGATGTAGGACTTGCCCTTGGAGTCGTAGTCGATGTTGCCGGGGGCCAAGTCCTTGTACAGCGCCACATCCCTCGACGCGGCGGCGGACTGGATGCCGAAGCGCGTCACTAGGTCCTGGCGGCGTATCTCCCCGATGAAGCGCACGCGCAACTCCACGAACGCGAGCCGATCGCGCTGTGGCTGGGTTAGATCTGCAAGCTGTTCGTTCGACATCCTGGCTGACTCGTTCGGGTTAGCGAATGCTTGTATGGATTATTGCGGAAAGTATATGGTCTGCCATAGAATCTGTCTATGGTGCTTTTTTGATATTATTATGATTCGCATTGTGATAACCACCGTGACGCGGCAACGAGAGGACGGTCACGCGAACTTTTGCAATTGGGCAATTGTTAAGTGGCGCATGACGGAATCTCAATGCCGGCGCGCTCGCTGGAAGTGATGGGGCGCCCCTGTCGTCGTGGCGGACATGAATCCAGTATTTCGCCCGCGGAATCGGGGGCAAGAATCGATGCTATTGCCAGGAAATGGCGTTTCGTGGGAGGGCTGGGCTTGGAATTACGCCATCTTCGTTGCTTTGTTGTCCTCGCGGAGGAGTTGCACTTCACTCGCGCCGCGGAACGATTGCATATCGAGCAGTCCCCACTGTCCCGTACCATCAAGGAACTCGAAGATGAACTTGGCGTGCTGCTATTTGACCGTGATCGGCGGGGTACACGGCTGACACAGGCTGGCGAGGTCTTCCTCCAGGATGCGCAGCGGGTGTTTTCGACGCTGGAACTGGCCCTTGAAAATGTAAGGGCCGTTTCTTCGGGCTACCTCGGCATTCTTCGCATTGCCGTCCCCAGTGGATGCATCGATCCTCGCCTCTCAACCTTTCTCGCTCGCTGCCGCGAGGAAGATCCGGCCGTCGAGATACGTCTGACCGAGGCCTCGCTGACCGAGCAATTGCGCGGTCTCCGTTCAGGGAGCTTCAATTTGGGGTTTGCGTATACCGCCGAGGTCGGGGACGGCATCATCGCCGAACCGGTCTGGTTTGACTCGGTAGCCGTAGCGGTGGCGGCACGGCATCCGCTGCTCGTGCACAAGCAAATACCTTTGGAGGACTTGATACGGTATCCGCTCGTCGTGGCCGACCCCCGGCTATTCGGGAACTGTGATTGCGGGCTGCGTCAATTGCTGCGAGATGCGGCGGTCAAGCTCGATGTCGAGTACGTTGGCTCGATGGACATGATGCTGACATTGGTCGCAGCAGGCTATGGAGTTGGATTCGCGAACGCTGCACGAATAAGGGTCTCAAATCGTTCCGACATCGTTATGCGTCCCCTTGCGACGCCAAACGTCATTCACACAACCTACCTGTTACGACCGGAAAGCGAACCTAGCACCCCTGCCGCCATATCCCTGGATCGATTTATCGCGCGTTTGCACGAGCAGATAGACGAGTAACGGGCAATACCCCGTTCCTCTGCGCTGGCTAAGTTTTCGGTACCGAACGCAGGTTTTCCTCCGTCGCGGCGATCAGAGCCGCGGCACTCCTGTTCAGCGCGGCGGCGATTCTGAGGATCAGCGCCAGCGTGGGCATGTGTTCTCCGCGCTCGATCTTGCCCATGTGGGAGCGTTCGATTTCTGCCAGGGCTGCCAGCTCTTCCTGGGCCATTCCCTGCTCCATCCGGGCCGCCCGAACGGCTTGGCCAAAGGCCAACGCCGGTTCAGGTTCATAGGTTGTCGATCCGACAGGGCGGCCTCGCTGGACAGTACGCTTTTGCATTGGCAAGAGCGTCGAATATCGCCATGCTTTTAACCACGTTAAATTTAACTCTTGCTATCATGGCAGGGGGCCGCGCGCCCAGATTTCCATCATGAAGTGACACCCTTGAGTGCTCCCGACCAATCACCGATTCTGAGGCTCGCCGTTTCGGCCGACACACTGTCGCCACGGCTCGCGAACCTGCTTGCCCTGCAACGCGCAGAGGAGCCGGAGACCATTATCCTGCTGCAGGAGGTTGCCGCCGGGGATTTGGTCCGTGGAATCGAGGACGGCACCTACGACGTCGGTATGGCCCTGGCGGCCACAACTACAGCCTTCGCCATGAACGCACAGCCGCTTTGGGCGGACGAACTGGCCTTGGCGATTCCGTTGCGCTCGCCGCTGCTTGCGTACCCCGAAGTTCCGCTGGATGCCTTGCTGCGCTACCGGCTGCTCCAATGGTGCCTGTGGGCATGTGAAGCACTGAGCCAACAGGTGGATGCGCGCTTCGAACCTGAAATGCATTCTGCCAAGGAGGTCACGTCCTTTGATCTCTTGGCGGTACTCGTGGCGGCAGGCTTTGCTGTCGGCATTGCGCCCCGCGCTCACATCGCCCGGGCGCGCGGCCGGGGTATCGCCATGCGCCCACTGGCGAACGGCCCCTATCTCGTCAGCACCCAGTTGTTACGGAAGCCCCACGGATCGGCACGAGCTGTCGAACGGTTTGCCGAACGGGCGGTGAGGGTGGCGACTACCGAAGCCGCCTGACCTTGGCATCTGTCACCCCTTCGGGTATTTCCCGGTAGTTCACCGTTCGACTGCATGCCTTTCAATCGTCCACCATAGGCATTGCCGGACCGGCCGCGATGGCCTTTTCAACCAATTGCTGAACGCTCTGCCGCACCTGGATCGAGTATGGCATCGCAGCCAGTGGTTCCTCTCGTTGCGCACACTGCTCCACGACCACCCGCACGGCGATCTTCATGTTCTCGGGCGTCACCGCCTCAATGGGCGGCCGGTTGCCCAGGGCGTCATGCGGCCGTAGCAGGGCGTGATAGATGTCCCAGGTATCCACGCCACGGGGCGTCTGCCTGAGGATGGCTTGCACCAGTTGGCGCTTGAGCGGATCGAGCTGCCACACCGGCACCCGTTGGCCCTTGTTCCCCAGTTGAATCGACAGCAGGTTGCCGGCCTGAATCTCGTAGGTGATCCAGCGGCGCGACTTTCCGGCCAGCTTGGCGTAGTCGGCCACCACCAGGTTGTCGGGCCCTTCGAAGATTTCCAGCAGCTTCAGCCGCTCACGCTGCAGGTCGGAGAGCTTTGGCTGCGCGTACTCCGGCATCTCCACGGCCGACAGGCGCTGCGTCGCCGGCGCAACCGTCGGCATGCTCTGCTCGGTGGGCGCCACCAGCAGGATCGGTGCGTGCTGGCCAGGTGTCGGCAGCGGGGTGGTCTGCTGCCCGGCGATCGTCGGCAGGCCTTGCAGGTGGATGGTCAGGTGCATGCCGGCGACCTGCACCTGGTTCTGCTCGAACAGGTCCAGGCGGTCGGCCCAGTCCTGCATCATCACGCGACGCTGCTCGACGTACTCGGCGTGGTTGTAGGTGGCGCTGATACGGTTGGGGTCGGCGTGCGAGAGCTGGGCGTCCACCCATACCTTCGGATAGCCCAGTTCGTTGAGGGCCGTCGAGAGCGTCGCGCGAATGCCGTGGCCGGTCAGGCGGTCCTCGTAGCCCATGCGCTTGAGGGCCGCGTTGAGCGTGTTCTCGCTCATGCGGTCGCTGATGCGTTTGACGCCGGCGAACAGGTACTTCTGCGCCGGTTTGAAGTCCTCCAGCATGTAGCGGACGATCTCCGTCGCCTGGACAGACAGCGGGACGATGTACGGCGGGATGTCGGTAACGCGCTTGCGCTTTTTGCGGGTGAGCATCTTGCGCTGCTTGAGCGACATGACCGGGATGATCCATAACCCCCGATCCAGATCGAACTGATCGGGCGTGGCCAGGCGCAGCTCCCCCGTTCGCACTCCCGTCAGGAGCAACAGGCGAATCGCCAGTTGCGTCTTCAGCATGCCGCGGTACTTGCGCAGTGTCTGCAGAAACCCAGGCAGTTCGGCCATGCGCAGGAATGGATTGTGTTCGACCGGCGGCAGCGGCACCGCGACCACGTGCAGGTCGGTGGCCGGGTGGGTCTCCATGGCCGGGATGACCACCATCGCGTAGTCGAACAACTGCTTGAGCCAGGTGCGTACCTTCTCAGCCACCGACAGCGAATTGCGCATTTCGATGCGGCCGACCACTTCCAGCAGATGAGGTCGGGTGACCTCGTAGATGGTCAGCCGCTTCAAGGAAGGAAAAACGTCCTTCTTGAAGACGCGGCGAATCTGCTCCAGCGAACTCTGTCGGCCCTCTTCGAGCGTGAGCTGCCGGTGCTCCATCCACTTTTCGTAGACCGCCATGAAGGTGTTCTCGCCGGCGAGCTTGATGGCCTGGCGCTTTTGCTTGCGCTCGGTACGCGGGTTGATGCCCCTGGCGACCAGGGAGCGCGCTTCGTCGCGCAGTTCCCGCGCATCGCGCAGCGACAGCTCGGGATAGCAGCCAAGGGAGATGCGAACGCGCCGACCGACCCAGGTATAGCGGAAATGCCAGGTCTTGGCACCAGAGGCGGAGACGAAGAGGGAAAGACCGTCGAAATCGGCGATGGTGTACGGCTTGCCGGTGGCTTTGGCCTGCCGGACCGTCATGTCGGTAAGCATATGTCCAACTCCTGAAAGGTGAGTTGGATGCCATGTTCGTTACCGGGGCCCGGCTCCTCCAGCAACAATGCGCGATGGACGCTTACCGCATTGATGTACCACTAAATGTACCGTTTTGTACCGGCTGTCAGTGGATTTCGCTGGATGTCACTGGATCGGGAAAAGGAAAAAACCTTAACTGGATCAGCGACTTACAACACTCCTTGGATTTCGGTAGAAGTCCCTGGAAAGTTGAAGTGGAGCGGGCGAAGGGAATCGAACTGACAGTAATTCCAATCGTTAACCATTTGATTCTAAAGCACCGAAGAGTCCCTCGGGTTACATAGGAAGTTACAGCTAATAGACACCTATGGTCAATAAGTTCTGACGTTGAGTTAACAACTGATAGACGACTAAACAGATTGACCAAGGGAGATAGTGAGATTTACTTAGCAACCTCATTACTTAACTCCTTCTTAATTCTGAACACTGTAGCTCTCCCACATCCAGCAAGTTTAGCAATCTGGTCAGCGCTCAAGTCTCCACGGTCCAACAGCTTCACCACCTCAATCCTTAACTGGTCATCCTTCTGACGGCCCTTAAACTTGCCTTGAGCCTTAGCTATCGCCACGCCCTCACTCTGACGCTGCCGAATGAAGGAACGCTCAAGCTCACCTACAGCCCCCAACATGGTAATCATAAAGCGGCTGGTGGGCGTATCATCAAAGATCATCTGGTTATCAATGAAGCGAACCGTAACGCCAGCGTCAACAAGGGTCTCAAGGATGGTCAGAAGGTCCTTTGTGTTACGGGCTAAACGGTCCACACTCTTGACCACCACCACATCACCACGACGAACCACCTTGAGTAGCTCCTGTAGTTCTGGACGGTCAGCATTCTTGCCAGATACCTTGTCAATCATCAAGTCATCGCAAAGGCCCTTAAGCGCTTCTACCTGACGTGCTTCGTTCTGGTCCTTGCTGCTCACTCGGATGTAACCGAAAGTCTTGCTCATTATGTCTCTCCCTGCCCTAAGTATCATTTAACTGACACTAACGATACAGTATCATTAGACTTATAACAAACACATTATAATACTCAATACGATACTGCTGGCTAGTCTCAATGGCGTGTACTCAAAAGATACTCAGTGGGCAGTCAATATTGCTATAAGCACAAACATAATAGCTTCTAGGTTAAACTAGTTTTATCTTCACTTTTGCCATTGATTATCCTTCCCTTTGCAGGTCTCAGGGAAGCCAATGGGGGTCAATATTCCATATGATTCATTTACATGAGCACAGAGAAATTTTCGTTATATTTTGATAAAGTGTAGACTCGCTTCCTTGTTTCTATAACAAACTGTAGAATCTTAAGGAGTAATAAAGTCCTGTCATAACGTTTTCACTCTGCGATGCTTATAATCTCTTTTGGTATTTAGTTATACCTCGTAACAAGCGCCCCAATAAATCTGAAAATAGCATTAGTAAAATTATAAAAAAAGATTACTATTGGAATGATAATTCTTCGCTAAGTTATAAGGCTTCCTTCGGTTCAGTTCAAACTTTGGAAGCCTATAGAGGGAAATTACTTATATAATAAAAGCAAAGGGGAAAAGATATTTATGGGAGACACCAAAGTCCTTACTTGCTGCTAACCTATATCAATACCCACGCCACCAACCACCACCAATTGCATAGTAATAACCAGTAAGCACTAATGCGATACATAAAGACAACGCGAGAAGTATACCGCATACAGAGGATAGCTTATTAAAAAAAGCACGGTAAGCTATACCTGAAATAAATAAAACTCCTGAAGCCAACCAAAATGCTTTAACGGCCCTTCCGACTGCATGGTATGTAGACCATGTGGTCCCCCCATAAATATAACCAGCCATACAGCCTACTGCCAGCATGAGCAACGACATTCCAACGAACGAACCAATACCTTTCAACATCCCGCAATCCTTTGATAACAATAGAAAACTCAAGGATAACTTAACATTGTCACTTCACATCATCGTTTGTTTCGATCATTGTACTGATATTGATCGTTAAAATCTATGATTACTGCCGATGGAATTCAACCATATTTCAGTTACCACGAGACACCGCGCATCTGACTGGTGCACTATCAGGACAGACAAGCAATTTACGACTATCCGTTGACTACCATTAATCTTCGGAGAAGTTCTATAACTCGACTATCAAGAAATTGCTGGGGAACCTTGCCGCCTGACTCACTTTTATAACACACAGAATGATGATTAACGATGTACTCACCAGAGAATCTCTCAGTACTAAATGCCTCGCGGCCAGTTTTCTTATCGTGGTATACTCGCTCGAAGCCTTCTGTTTTAATCAAATCGAATTTCTTCATGATCTCAATAAGTTTACTTCGAGTAATATTTAAATTACGATACACTTGTTTAAATGACACAATTGAAATAGAAATAACATTTTCTCCTTTGTTGGTACTGATAGTTTACTTTATGAATGGTATTATTATTAATTAAAATAAGCCTATACCTAAAGGGCAGTCCTGTTAAGTCAACCTAATAGTAAAACTAAAGGTAATAACTTTGAGTTTCCGCCCTGTATTATTGTTAATTCGTCTATTCAACCTCCCATCTCTGTAGTCCACTTAAGAAGCACATTAGAAGCAATGCGCGTGTGGTGTCTGATGTTACCCGCCCTGAAAGGTACGAAGGTTTACGTGAATGAATGCAACGTTGCCGTGTGACCTGATACAAGCTCGACACTATGAAGGCTGATGGTTTCCAATCAGTCTGCCTTCGGGTCTCGTCTATCGGTTGACGTTGCGTATGGGCGTAGCTAGTGCAACTGGCATTGCCGTTTGTTGCTCGCTACTGGTGGGAACTGGAAGTGTCTCGAACATGCTGTCTCGAACGTGTCGCTCTCCTCCCGATAGTAGGTGTTAATGCAAACGCCGTTGAACGTGCTGCTAACGTGCAAAGTGGATAGTAACACGTGGATGAATACGAGGGACCATTTGGTTCAACCTGAAGTCTAACCATATGAGCAATCCGTATATGAAAGCATGTATGTGAATGAATAAACTTTATGTTATTCCTATGGGTGTCTCTCCCGTTAGTGAGGGTTAATTACAATGCATATATAAAACAGATAGTTAATAAAAACGCAAAGATCACTAGAAGTGAATTTTAATTCATAAATATCGACAAGATATTCGCGCAATAAGAGTTCACTATAGGATTGCCGAACACGAGCTATCCCATAGTGAGTCGTTACTATCTTATGCGCTCTTTTTGTCGCGCTTTTCGATGCCCTGACGCGGCCCCTCAGGCATACTCTGGAACATCGCTTCGATTTCTTTTGGTCTCGTAATTCGGTCATCGACAATTATATTCAACAGTTTAAAGAGACCGTGCGTTAACTGTGGGTCATCATCAAGACTAATCTCACCGGGGTGGACTGCTTGATTGCCAACAATACGACAGATGTCCGCTGCTTGCTGAATGCGAGGAGGTAAGCCTTTCTCCACGAGAGACTTAATGTCGTCGTTAATGTTTTTCCCTGGTTCACCTAAGTGGACCATCAGTTTCTGCAGGCACAGACGGAGAAGCGCTGCGGCTCCTTTAGGAGACAGGTTGACAATGCTTCTGGCTTCCATATAGTCGGCTTTACAGTCATCCGGCATGTCTGGGTTCGGCATTTCAACATTCGCAGATGCAGGAATTAGGAGGGACTCCTCAAACCAATATGAGTACTCCTCACATCGCTCACATTGTGACACATGCATAGGGAAAGCCGTTTCATCATAGTAGGGAAATAATTGGTCCCACTTTTGCTTAGCATACGCCTGACAATACGGACAGTTAAAAGCTTCTTTCTTGAACTCCGCTGGTTCATATGGAACTGCCATTTACTTTATCTCCTTATAAATACCTACCATCACCTTAACCAACCTATCCACCTCAATCTCTTTAGCGTATCGGTCATAAGTAATTGACCCAGAGCTATGTCCCAGAATCGCCTGAGCATATGCCAATTCGACACCTTGTTGTTTTAACTGAGTCGCAACTGTATGTCTGAATGAATGGAACGCCAATCCGTCACGGTCAGCCACGACCTTAGGTAATAACGTCCGGTTAAACCATTTGCTAACCTGCTCGCCATAACCATTCTTCATTAGCTTCAGACCATCGAACACCATAGCGTCCTCACCTCCAGCGCTTCTACGGGCCTCTACAAGCGCCATAAAGTCAGTCAATGCGAAACCATAGGCTCCATCGACCAGAGGCACACGGCGCTCACTATATGGGTTCTTGATGCTCTTACCGGGCAGAGTGCTAGTGTCTTCATTGATATGAATATAAGCGGTCCCGGCCTCGGTGATCCTGACATCTCTAACCTGAATCTGAGCGACTTCATTCAGTCTTGCCCCGGTAATGGCTGCCAGCGTAACAACAAAGTAATGATATGGTTTACCAGAAGGCTTCTGAGCGTATCTCTTAGCGGCATCAATAAGCTGACACACTTGTCCCACTGAGAACGCTTTACGGGCTTCTGAGGCCTTTTTTGGTGGCACTTTTAGCTCTAAACCTTCGGTCAGGTTCTTGATTAACAGGTCATTGCGTACAGCCCACTTAAACAAGGCTGCCATCTTGACCAGATATTTATTATTGATTGTCACCACATCCATGTACTCGTAGGCTTCTCCAGTAGCCAGCAGGTCAACCAATGAGACATCCTTGAAGCGTTGCTTACGGTTCTTCGGTATCTTCTGGAGCACATCACGAACCTCAAGCATGTTCGCTCGGGTAATTGCAGTCAGGTCCGTCAGCCCCAGATAATCAAAAATCTCAATGAGTGTACTGTGCGACGCCTGGTTCTCTTTTAAAGTCGCTGGCTTCCAGTTCTGAACATTCTCCTTTTCGTACTGCTCAACGAGGAATCTTAATGTGACCGCTGGGCGTGGCTCTACGCTTTCTACCTCCTGCTTAGCCGACTGCCTCACTCCTCCATCAAACCCGTCAATATAATCAATCAGTGGCTGGCTGTTTCCCTCTACCCTCGCCATGCAGGCCTTGATTACATCTTGCGCCTCGTTAATGTAACGATGCTGGTCAACAGTTAATGGTTCACTAGCAATAGCGTCAACAAGACTCTCCCCAAGTTCTCCATACTGATCACGGTAAATATCCATCATATCCGGTTCGAAAATATCTGAACGACCTAACGATAGCTCCATCTCAGCCATCTCTCGAAGATGACCGCGCATGTCTTCATAAGTCAATAATGGGTTATCGGCATGGATAGCCCTCAGTGCTGACTTGATGTGATGATGGTGACGCATAGCGGTTCTCCTGTTCCGTGTCCTGAGTGAGACTGAGGATATTCTGACAGAACCACATTTAGCCGTCCAGACGTCCATTGATAAATAGGCTTTCAGTCGGCAATAGTAGATTCCGTTGCGCTGATAGAGATAGCAGACGGCACGAGTACATAGCTCTTTAGGTAATGATGATGGACATAGCTGGTAATCAGCAACAGAGAGTCCCATGTGTGAATAATCCCCGATGAAGGGTTACACAGAAGGTTACAGTCAGTAACTCTGCAATCAGGCTTTCGCCGTATCGCCAAGGGATTCAATAAGATAGAGGTGATTCAGAAGTGTCATGGAGCGGGCGAAGGGAATCGAACCCTCGTATAGAGCTTGGGAAGCTCTCGTTCTACCATTGAACTACGCCCGCGAAGAGGTGCGAGAAGCATTATAGCCCTTACGCACCCTGTGACAAGCCTGCCGGATGCTGACTGGCGATAAAATAACCTTTTAGCACTTAGGTTTACTTCCCTGCGGCGGCAGGTAACGCAGCGGATCGATGGCTGTCGCCCGGTAGCGGATCTGGAAATGCAGCCGCACTGAGTCGGCATCCGTACTGCCCATGGTGGCAATTTGCTGGCCGGCCTTCACGCTCTGGCCATTATTCACCATTAGCTTATCGTTGTGGGCATAGGCGGTGATGTAATCCTCGCTGTGCTTAATCATGATCAGATTGCCATAGCCGCGCAGCTGATTGCCGACGTAGACCACCTTGCCCGCCCCGGCGGCATACACCGGCTGGCCGCGGGTTCCGGCGATATCAATACCTTTATTGCCGCCATCGGCGGTGGAATAAGGCAGGACCACTTTGCCGCTGGTCGGCCAGCGCCAGCAGCGCTGTCCCACCGGCGGCCAGGAGGACTGAGGTACCGCGGACGAAGGCGTGACCGCCGCGGTGCGCGTAGAGGAAGATTTTTTCTTCGTTGTCTTCGTTGAACTGCTGCCGTTAAGCTTCAGCTTCTGCCCCACCTCAATGGTGTAAGGCGGGGAGATGTTATTCAGGCGGGCCAGATCGCGAACGCTGGTGCCGGTGGTGCGGGAGATGCCGTACAGGGTATCGCCGCGTTTAACGGTGTAGGTGCCACCGGAATCGGAGGTGCTGGAGCAGCCGGCCAGCACCAGGCTTGCCGCCAGCATCAGTGTCATATAAAAGCGTTTCATCATCAGGCATCCTGCACTTAACACAACCACTTACCTCGCAATCAGGGCGAATATCATACCAGTCCGCGGCGCAGGGCGTCATCCCTGATGGCGAAACCATTATCCCCCGTCCCTAGCGCGCGGTCTGTGGCAGGCAGAAATTCATATTTGCGCCACGCGGCGCGGCGGCCTCTCCTCTCCATTGCGCGTTGCCGTTCACAGAGCTGCCTCCAGGGCTTGTTTTGGTAATGCCTTTCTCCCATTTATGGGCTACCCTAGTGGCCTGAGTACATGACCCGGCGGGTTTGTGCCGGGTCATTTTTTATTTTCAGGAGTCGTCATGGCCGGGGAACACGTCATTTTGCTGGATGAGCAGGATCAGCCTGCCGGTATGCTGGAGAAGTATGCCGCCCATACGTTTGATACCCCTTTACATCTCGCGTTTTCCTGCTGGCTGTTTAACCAGCAGGGTCAGTTGCTGGTCACTCGCCGTTCGTTGGGCAAAAAAGCCTGGCCCGGGGTATGGACCAACTCGGTCTGCGGACACCCCCAGCAGGGCGAGACCTTCGAGCAGGCCGTCACGCGCCGCTGTCGCTTCGAACTCGGTGTGGAGATCTCTGATATCGCGCCGGTTCACCCGGCCTTCCGCTACCGGGCGGTCGCCCCAAACGGTATCGTTGAGAACGAAGTGTGCCCGGTATATGCCGCGCGCGTGGTAAGCGAAGTGCAGCCTAACGACGATGAAGTCATGGACTATCAGTGGGTTGACCTGGCAACCATGTTAAGCGCGCTGGCCGCCACGCCGTGGGCGTTCAGCCCGTGGATGGTGCTGGAAGCGGAAAATCGGGACGCCCGCCAGGCGCTGACCGACTTTGTTGCGCGTCTGCGCGGGTAAGCTGACTATTCTCCAGGCCAGGCGCAGCCCTGTGCCTGTCATTAATGCCTGGCGGCGCTACGCTTGCACAGGCCTACGGTTCTGCGCCATTGCGTAGCCCGGATAAGGCGTTTACGCCGCCATCCGGGATCCCCGGCTTGCGCTGCGCTGAGCCAGGCTACGCCAGCCTTAGGACCTCACATCAGACATAAAAAAACCCGGCAAGCCGGGTTTTTTGCTTTTCGCGAAGGGCGATTATTTCTGCGGACGCATCGCCGGGAACAGAATAACGTCGCGGATGGTGTGGCTGTTGGTGAACAGCATGACCATGCGATCGATACCGATACCCAGACCAGCGGTCGGCGGCAGGCCGTGTTCCAGCGCGGTGACATAGTCTTCGTCATAGAACATTGCTTCGTCGTCGCCTGCGGCTTTCGCATCAACCTGATCCTGGAAGCGCTGCGCCTGGTCTTCGGCGTCGTTCAGCTCGCTAAAGCCGTTACCGATCTCACGGCCGCCAATGAAGAATTCAAAGCGGTCGGTGATTTCCGGGTTGACGTCGTTACGGCGCGCCAGCGGAGAAACTTCCGCCGGGTATTCGGTGATGAAGGTCGGCTGGATCAGGTGCGCTTCCGCCACTTCTTCGAAGATCTCGGTCACGATACGGCCCAGACCCCAGCTCTTCTCCACTTTGATGCCGATAGATTCAGCGATCGCTTTCGCGGAATCAAAGTTATCCAGATCCGCCATCTCGGTTTCCGGACGGTATTTCTTGATCGCTTCGCGCATGGTCAGTTTTTCAAACGGCTTGCCGAAGTCGAACACCTGGTCGCCGTAAGGCACTTCGGTATTGCCGAGGATGTCCTGCGCCAGGGTGCGGAACAGAGATTCGGTCAGCTCGATCAGATCTTTGTAATCCGCATAAGCCATGTAGAGTTCCATCATGGTGAACTCTGGGTTATGACGAACGGAGATCCCTTCGTTACGGAAGTTACGGTTGATCTCGAAGACGCGTTCGAAGCCGCCAACCACCAGACGCTTGAGGTACAGTTCCGGCGCGATACGCAGGTACATGTCCAGATCCAGCGCGTTATGATGGGTGATGAACGGACGCGCGGAAGCGCCGCCCGGGATCACCTGCATCATCGGGGTTTCTACTTCCATAAAGCCGCGGCCAACCATGAACTGACGGATGCCCGCCAGGATCTGCGAACGCACTTTGAAGGTCTTACGAGATTCATCGTTGGAGATCAGGTCCAGGTAACGCTGACGGTAACGCGCTTCCTGATCCTGCAGGCCGTGGAATTTGTCCGGCAGCGGGCGCAGAGCTTTAGTCAACAGACGCAGCTCGGTGCAGTGGATAGAGAGCTCACCGGTTTTGGTCTTGAACAACTTACCGCGGGCGGCGATGATGTCGCCGAGGTCCCACTTTTTGAACTGGTCGTTATAAACGCCTTCCGCCAGGTCATCACGCGCCACGTACAGCTGGATGCGGCCGCCTACGTCCTGCAGGGTCACGAAGGACGCTTTACCCATGATACGACGGGTCATCATTCGGCCAGCAACCGAGACTTCAATGTTTAAGGATTCCAGTTCCTGGTTATCCTTCGCATCAAACTCTTCGTGCAACTGGTCAGAGGTATGGTCGCGGCGAAAATCATTGGGAAACGCCACACCTTGCTGACGTAGTGCCGCCAGTTTTTCGCGGCGATTTCTCAGTTCATCGTTAAAATCAATAGCCTCATTGGCTCCCCGTGTTTCTTGTTCAGACATTTTGGTTCCTCTAAATCCAGCTTTCAATTTAGCGTAGATAAAGAGACAGATCGGTACACTGTATTATCTGCCTCGACTATTAGTAACTCAGTTTATCTTATCGAAACTAACGCTTACCTCAAGTTGATATCACTAATAAATAACCATCAAAATGGTTTAAATGACTTATTAATCTCGATTTGTTAGTGTTATAAACTGAAAGTTAATTTATTCATAACCAATTGTTTTTACGACAGTTAATCGTTGCTCTCCTGTATCATATTCGTCGGCGTGCTAAACAGAAAACGGGTAGCAAAGGCCAATACGACGATGATCGCGACACAAGCCAACGTCCACTCTCCCATCTGAGAAAAGAATCGCTGGTAAGCTGCA
>OGLE01001689.1_pt1 | contig 16469 bp, 12 predicted proteins | sample 1572671 | NCBI WGS metagenome assembly OGLE01 (sample SAMEA2581923, study PRJEB24529) | metagenome | biome: Human gut stool | place: China | collected 2011 | reverse complement strand
TAATTTTGCAACCAAAATAAATAATATGCAGTTAGCTCATCCTATTTTTAAGATATTATCCGAAATCGCGGTAGAGAAAGGGTTGGAAATTTATGTTATCGGGGGATACGTGCGCGACCTGATATTACGACGCCCCTCCAAGGACATTGATATTGTCGTGTTGGGGAGCGGAATAGAATTGGCTGAGACAGCTGCCAAGCAACTCGGTGATTTAACGGTTTCCGTGTTCAAAAACTTTGGAACTGCCATGTTCCGTTATAAAGGGGTTGAGATTGAATTCGTGGGTGCCCGCAAGGAATCCTATCATCTCGATTCCCGCAAACCCGTTGTTGAAGAAGGCACCATCGATGACGATCAGAAACGGCGCGATTTCACGATCAACGCCTTGGCCCTTTGCCTGAACAAGGAGCGTTACGGAGAATTGGTCGATCCCTTCGGCGGGTTGGAGGATATGGACGAGCTTACGATCCGTACGCCTTTAGACCCGGATGGTACTTTCAGCGATGATCCGCTCCGGGTGATGCGTGCGGTTCGTTTCGCCACTCAATTAGGTTTCTTTATCGATCCCGATACCTTCGACGCCATCATCCGCAACCGGGAGCGTATCTCCATCATCTCCAAGGAGCGTATCGTGGACGAGTTGAACAAGATCGTCCTCTCGCCAAAGCCCTCTATCGGTTTCGACTTGCTGGATAAATGCGGACTGTTGCCATTGATTTTCCCCGAGCTTTGCGCCTTGAAAGGCGTGGAGACCAAGGAGGGGATCGGGCATAAGGATAATTTCGCCCATACCTTGATGGTGCTGGATCGTTTGAGCAAGACTTCCGATAATCTATGGCTGCGTTGGAGCGCCCTCTTCCACGATATCGCCAAGCCTGCCACGAAGCGTTTCGACCCTCGCTTGGGATGGACGTTCCATAATCATAATTTTATCGGCGAGCGGATGATCCCCGGTATTTTTAGGAAGATGAAACTCCCGATGAACGAGAAGATGAAGTACGTGCAGAAGATGGTAAGCCTGCATATGCGTCCGATCGCCTTGTCGGACGATGAGGTGACGGATTCGGCGATCCGCCGTCTGCTGTTTGACGCGGGAGATGATATCGACGATTTGATGAAACTGTGCGAGGCCGATATCACGAGCAAGAACCCGGAGAAGGTTCGCCGTTTCTTGAACAATTTCCGTAAGGTGCGCGAGAAGCTGGCCGATATAGAGGAAAAAGACCGTGTCCGTAACTTCCAGCCCCCGGTATCCGGCGAGGAGATCATGGAGACGTTTGGCTTGGCTCCCTCCAAGCCTGTCGGCGTGCTGAAGGAGGCGATCAAGAACGCCATCCTCGACGGCGTGATCCCGAACGAGTATGAGGCGGCCCGTCAATTCCTTATACAACGTGCGGAGAAGATGGGGCTGAAGCCGATTCTGTGATCCGGGTATAGTCACAAGGCCCAGTCGTACAGTTGGCACAGTCCCCTGTACGAAGTACTGCGGTACTTCCTAGAGGGTACTGTAGTACTTCGTACAGAGTACTACGGTACTTCGTGCACAGTACACTGTCTAAGAATTTAATCGCTCTACCGCTTTCACGCCGTTTACCGCCTTGATCTTTTTCGTCAGCAAGTTTAATGCGGTCGTATCTCTTACCAATACGGTAAAGTTACCTTGGAATAATCCGTCTACCGAGTTGATGTTTAAGGAGCGAAGCGTGACGTTCGATTCTTTTCCGATCACGGAGGTGATGTTGGTGACGATCGCTATATCGTCCCGTCCGATCACCCGCAGCGTAACCGTATAGCCATTGTCTCCCTTGCCACTCCATTTCGCACGGATGATCCGGTAACCGAAGCGGCTGAACATCTCTTGGGCGTTCGGGCAATCCATACGGTGGATCTTGATACCCTGTGTGGAGACGAAACCGAAAACCTCGTCGCCATAAATCGGGTTGCAGCATTTGGCGAGTTTATATTCGATACCCGTCAGGTTCTTGTCGATCACCAAGACATCCTTGTTCGTCGATATCTCCTCCACCGGAGTCATCGTCACGAATTCCTCGGCGCTACGCACCTCGGTACGCTCGTTCGTCTCCGTCTCCTTGCGGAAAGCCTCCAGATATTCGTCGATTACTTGGTTGGGATCGAGGCGTTCCTCGGCGATCTCGATGTAGAAGTCCGTGACGGTCTTGAATCCTTTCTTCTTGATATAGCGCATCATGGTTGGCTCGTCCATGTCGATCTTCCGGTTCTTGAAGCGGCGCTGCAACATCTCTTTGGCGAATTCCACGGCCTTCACGGTCTCCTCCTTCAAGGCCTGCTTGATCTTCACACGGGCCTTGGAGGTGACGACGAAGTTCAGCCAATCCCGCTTCGGGCTTTGGGCGGGCGACGTGATGACGGATACGCTATCGCCGTTGTTCAAGGTGTATTTGATCGGAACGTTCTTACCGTTCACTTTCGCCGACACGCATTTGCTTCCTAGCTTCGTGTGGATGGCAAAGGCGAAATCGAGGACCGTCGCTCCCTTGGCCAGCTTGATAAGCTCGCCGGTAGGCGTGAAGACGTAGATCTCATCCTTATATAGATCCATCTTGAAATCCTGCATCAAGTCGAGCGGATTATTCTCCTTGGTCTCCAAGGCGGCACGTACGGTATTCAAGAACTCGTCTAGCCCGCTCTCCGCTTTCACGCCCTTGTATTTCCAATGCGCCGCTAGGCCTCGCTCGGCGATCTCATCCATCCGCTTCGTACGGATCTGCACCTCCACCCATTTATTTTGCGGGCCCATCACCGTGATGTGCAAGCTCTCGTAACCGTTGGTCTTCGGGATGGAGATCCAGTCCTTCATACGCTTCGGGTTGGGCTGGTACATATCGGTGACGATCGAATATACCTTCCAACAGTCTGCCTTTTCCTGTTCGAGGGGAGTTTCCAGTATGACACGAATAGCAAACAGGTCGTAAATGTCTTCCAAATCGGCTTTTTGTTTCTTCATCTTATTCCAGATGGAAAAGATGGATTTCGTGCGGCCCTTGATTTCGAAATGTAGACCTTCGGCTTCGAGTTTTTGTTTTACCGGTTGGATAAATTCCATGATGTATTTATCCCTGTTCCTCTTGGTTTCGTTGAGCTTGTGGGCTATCTGGTCGTAGATTTCCCGATTGGTGTATTTCAGGGAGAGGTCTTCCAGTTCCGATTTTATGGAGTATAGTCCCAATCGGTGCGCCAGCGGAGCATAAAGATAGGAGGCTTCACAGGCGATGTCATAACGGTATTTTTCGTTGGGGTGGTGGTTTATCATTTTCATGACGCAAAGCCGGTCGGCGATCATGATGATGATAACTCGTATATCTTCGGCGAACGATAGTAACAGTTTGCGGAAATTCTCGCTTTCGACGGCCGCCTGTTTGGCATACAAGCTGTTCGATTTAATGAGACCCCGAATGAGCTGGGCTATGTCGTCCCCGAATTCTTTTTTTACGGTTTCGATAGTGAGGAATTCGCTGACGACCAAGTTGAAAAGTAGAACCGAAATAAGCATACTGCGTTCTAATCCTACCCTGTCGCATAAGATGAGCGCAGTATTCAGATTACGGACAACCGGATTTATTCCTTGTTTGTTTCGCTGATAGTGCCCTGTTTCGACGGCTTCGGAAATGAGGCGACGCATGCGGTTGAAGTCTTCGACTCTTAAAACCGGGCGACTATTGCGTAACAGTTGCCGATAGACCGATAGGACATTTTCTTTTTCGTCGAGTGTAAAATAGCTTTTTTCGGGCATAAGGTGCGACTGTTTTCAAAAATTCTGTCTCAAATATATATTTTTGTGGGTAAAAATGTGCTTTTTTTTAGAGCTTTTTGTAGTTTTGGGAACGGAATTAAAATTCATTATTCATTACAAGCTATGTTTACACCGGAAGATTTAGATTTGTTTGCCGAAAAAGGTATTGACGTACATACGGTTGAGGAGCAGTTGGCCTCGTTTAAAAGCGGATTTCCTTTTTTAAGGATATTATCTTCTGCTTCTGTCGGGAACGGTATCTTATCGCTTGATGAACAGCAAACGCAATATTATCTCGATTTGTGGGAAGGTTACTTGAAAGATAATCATAAGGTCGTGAAGTTTGTTCCGGCATCGGGAGCTGCGAGTCGTATGTTCAAAGATTTGTTCGCATTCCTTTCTGCCGATTACAGTGAACCACAAACTGATTTCGAAAAGAAATTTTTCAATTCGATCGAACATTTTGCTTTTTACTCCGATCTTGACGAAGCCTGTTTGAAGAATGAAGGAAAGAGCATAACCGATTTGATAGAATCGGGCAATTACAAAGCGGTGGTGTCCAATCTGCTCGAAGCGAAGGGCTTGAATTATGGTTCTTTGCCGAAAGGGTTATTGAAATTTCATCGTTATGCGACGAATAACCGTACGGCTATGGAGGAACATTTGACGGAGGGAGCTCTTTATGCCGCCAGTTCCGACGGGGAGGTCAATATTCATTTTACGGTATCTCATGAGCACCTTGCCGATTTTAAAGCATTAGTAGCCAAGAAGAAAGCAGATTATGAGCGACGCTATGGCGTACGTTATCATATTAGTTTTTCCGAGCAAAAGCCTTCTACCGATACTATTGCGGTCGATGCGAATAACGAGCCGTTCCGAGAGAATGGTAGGCCGTTGTTCCGTCCGGGGGGACATGGGGCTTTAATCGAGAATCTGAACGACATAGATGCCGAAATCATATTCGTAAAAAATATAGATAATGTAGTGCCCGACAGACTGAAAGAGCCGACCGTGCGGTTTAAGAAAATCATCGGAGGGGTGCTGGTATCGTTACAAACAGAGATAAACCGTTATATTACCATGTTGAAAAGCGGGAAATACACGATCGACGATTTACGGGAAATGATACAGTTTTTGCATAAAAAGCTTTTCGTCAGAAATGAGGAAACCAAACATTTGGAGGATGCGGAGCTGGCTTTGTATTTGTTGCGGAAGTTGAATCGCCCGATTCGTGTATGCGGAATGGTTCGCAATTCCGGCGAACCCGGCGGGGGACCCTTTATTGCTTATAATCAGGACGGAACCACATCTTTGCAGATTTTGGAGAGTTCCCAAATAGATATGTCGAATCCAGATGCTAAGGAGCAGTTCGAGTCGGGTACTCATTTTAATCCGGTAGATTTGGTTTGTGCCGTGAGGGATAATAAGGGCGAGAAATATGATTTGCCGAAATACGTAGATAAAAATACCGGTTTTATTTCGCTTAAATCGAAGAATGGCAGAGAGCTGAAAGCTCTTGAATTACCGGGACTTTGGAACGGGGCCATGAGCGATTGGAGTACTGTTTTCGTGGAGGTTCCCGCAGAGACGTTCAATCCGGTCAAGACAGTTAACGATTTACTCCGTTCGCAGCATCAGTAAAGTGTGGGAATCGGCATGGAATAGAGGGCGATATGCAGTGGTATATCGCCTTTTTTTGTAACTTTGCACTTGCGAGGATAAGCATCGCCGTGGTATGGACCCAATAGACTTTTGTTTATACCTCTGGCCTGTATTACCATTGCATATGATTGATGAGAATAGTGGGGCATGAAATCTAACCGATTTTTATTCTTCGGCTATTCGTTAAGTAAAAAAGAAAAACAAGAATAGAAAATATGACATTTGAAGAGTTCGGATTGTCCGAAAATGTTATGCGAGGGCTGGATGCCATGAATTTTAAGGAGGCGACTCCTGTTCAGGAACAAACCATTCCTGTGATATTGCAAAAAAGAGATTTAATAGCTTGTGCTCAAACCGGTACGGGAAAGACGGCCGCCTATATACTGCCATTGCTGAATCTGCTTACAGAAAAGCAGGGCGACGGAGATAGAGTGCGTGCTGTGATTGTCGCTCCTACGAGGGAGTTGGCGCAACAGATCGACATGCAGTTCGAGGGATTTTCCTATTTTCTTCCTATTTCTACTGTTGTGGTTTCGGGTGGGGGAGACGGCGCTTCATGGGACCAGCAAAAGCGGGGGTTAACGATGGGTGCGGACATTATTATCGCCACACCGGGACGGCTTATCTCTCATTTGAATATCTCGAATATCGATTTTTCGGGAGTGGAGTGTTTTATTCTCGATGAGGCCGACCGGATGCTCGACATGGGTTTTTATGACGATATTATGAAAATAGGTAAAAAATTGCCCGAGAATCGTCAAACGGTCATGTTTTCGGCGACTATGCCTCCCAAGATTCGGCAGTTAGCCAAGAATATCATGAACGAACCGGTAGAGGTTAATGTAGCTATCTCGAAACCGAACGAGGCCATAGACCAGTCGGCTTATGTCTGTTATGAGAGTCAGAAGATGGGAATCGTCGATTGGCTTTTCAAGGAACCGACCGGAACGAAAACGATCGTTTTCTCTTCTTCGAAACAGAAAGTAAAGGAGTTGGCATTTTCCTTGAAACGAAAAAAATATAAGGTAGAGGCGATGCACTCAGACTTGGAGCAATTGGAGCGCGAATCGGTCATGCTTGATTTTAAAAATAATAAAATCGATATTTTGGTGGCAACCGATGTTATTTCCAGAGGTATCGATATCGATCAAATAGGATTGGTCATTAATTATGACGTACCGCATGATCCGGAGGATTACATTCATCGCATCGGTCGCACGGCCCGAGCCAATGCCGACGGTACAGCCATTACGTTCGTGTCGGAAAAAGAACAAGGCAAATTTCATCGAATCGAATTGTTTTTGGGGTATGATATTCCTAAACGGGAATTGCCCGAAGGGTTGGGCGATGCTCCGGTTTATTCTCCCAAACAAGGTCGGGGAGGTCAACGAAATCGAGGCGGTAAGAGAGGCAGAACCGGTGCTAAAAATTACGGAAAGGGAGGTAAGAGGAAGCCTAAAAAGAACAATCGAGGTTCACAGAGTACCGAAATTTCAAGAAAACCCGAAAGGCATCATGGTCGTTCCAAGTCGTCCGGGAAACAATCGGGTGGTGTGGAACAATAGTTGTAAGGGGTTAATTATAAGAAGTTGTTTTAAATTTATTGAGAAATAATATTATCATTGCAATCAGGTATGTTCCGGCCATATTGAACCCCTGTCTGGCATCTTGAATCCCTTGATTTTTGTCAATAGCCCGCTATTGACTGCATATCTCGGACTCCAATCTGCTTCAACATAGGTCTCAATCTGTTTCGGAATAAATTTAAAACAGTTTCTAAGTTTTGACTATTATTAGAACGAGTGAGGTTCTTTTGTAGTATTTGACTTTTTCTTGTGGAAATATTGAATAACTAACTTCTAAATTCATATTTATGGAATGTAGTAAGGCTCAAAGTATAGATGAACAGAGCTTGCAAAAAGCACAATTTCTATTTGAATCCGGAGATATCGACAAAATAGAGGTGGGAACAATAAAAGGTCTGTGTCAAATCCATAGGTCTCTTTTTGAAGGATTGTACGATTTTGCTGGTAAGATACGGAATTTGAATATTGCAAAAGGTGGGTTTCGTTTTGCGAATAGTCTGTACTTAGAAGTTATTCTTCCTGTAATAGAAAAGATGCCAGAAAGTACTTTTGAGGAAATTATAGCTAAATATGTAGAAATGAATATTGCCCATCCGTTCATGGAAGGTAACGGGCGTGCTACTCGCATCTGGCTGGATTTGATTCTAAAAAAGAATCTTGGTAAAGTCGTTGATTGGCAAACGATAGATAAAGACCTTTATCTCCAAGCTATGGAACGCAGCCCTATTAACGATTTAGAATTACGAGTATTGTTACAACCTGCTTTGACTGATAAGGTAGATGATCGAACCGTTATCTTCAAAGGAATTGAACAGTCTTATTATTATGAGGGATATAGCAGAAAATAATATTCAAATTTATCTACAAAGATGGAAACATTTTGACTTCTTCTGTTATAGTGACAATGATAATTTGAAATAGTAAATACGTTGTTTGCTCCTTTCAATTCGGAAACTGTATGTCATATTTGATTGTTTCCTATTATTAAGATAGATTGGAATGGATACTTTGGAGAAAAAAACGAAAGTAAAAGAGTTGTGGCAACTTTGTTTCCATGATGACGAACGATTTGTGAATCTCCTGTTCGACAATTTATACCGGGACGAGAATACCATCTGTTTTGAAAAGGGGGGAAAGGTGACTACTGCGTTACAGATGTTACCTTATCGCATAAGTTTCGGCGAGACTTCACTCGATGTAAGTTATATTTCAGGAGCTGCCACGAGACCGGAGTATCGCAATAGGGGATTGATGGGACGTTTATTGAAAGAGTCGTTCGAGATTATGAGGTCTCGTAATATCCCGCTTTCGGCATTGATTCCGGCTGAATCGTGGCTTTATGATTATTATGCTTCGAAGGGTTATGCTTCTGTATTTTTCCGTCAGGAACTCAATTTTTCATCGGCGCATCGATTTTATGGAGACGGATATCATCGGGTAGCTATGTCGATGGACGAGCTTTATCGGTTTTTCGATGAGCAAATGAGGCGACGTTCGTGTTGCATACAACATGGACGGGAGGATTTCAATGTGATTTGCGACGATATTTATTTGGACGGCGGAGATGTGGTCGCATTAGCCGATTCGCAGAATCGGCTTTCGGCATTGGCATTTGTCGTTCCCGGAGATGATGCGGTTTTTGTGAAGGAGTTGTTGGCGATAAATACCGAGGCAAAAGAGGCTATGCTGCATGAGGTTCAGTCGGCGTTTCCCGGATATTCTCTTCGAGTCTTTACGGAGCCGATGTCGGAGAATGGGTCGGCGGTTCTTATGGGAATGATTCGCATTGTGGACGTTCGGAGGATACTCGAAGCGGTCGCAAAGAATAATCGTTCATTGAGACGAGTATTTAGAGTGCACGATTCTTTATTGCCGGTTAATAACGGTGTTTTTCTTGTGGAGGAAGGTGAGTGTTACGAGGGCGTGACGAATCCGTGTGATTTTGATATCGATATAATGGAGTTGGCAGAAATTGTATTCGGCGGTTCGAAACTATCGTCATTGTTGGATTTTCCTTCGGTACGTCCATATATGAGTTTGATGCTCGATTGATAAAAAGAGTTATTTTTTTCTTCTCTTGATTTTTTGTGCTTATTTTTGCTTGTTGAAAAAGGTATGAAAAGTTTCGGTTATGCAATAGTATCGATATTTCTTGCAGTGGTGGTTCTCCTCACCAGTGGAGGAATTTCTATTGTCCGCTGTTGCCAGACACATTGTTTTTGTTTGCAAAATTCCGGTACGCAAGAAGTAAATCTCCTTTCCGATCGTTATTCTTCGGAGAGTCGTAATGATTGTTGTAAAACCGGCGGTATAGCAGACAAGCACGCTACGAAAGGACATTCTCCTTTTTGTAAACATGTGAAAGTAGAAAAACTGAATTTACCGATCGTAGATATTCCTACCGGGACAGATTGGGGGATACAGGGGACAATCGATTTGACCTATTCGTTTGGGTCGGTCATATTCGCTCCTGTCACTTCTGTTGTAAAGTATATAACTACTTCCTATATGCCGCCACCGCGGGATTATCTAAAACAAATCGCTATACTTTTGATTTAAAATCCGATATATGTAATTGGAGGGAAGGGAATGTGCCCTTTCGTGAAATTTTTGTCTTATGTGATATAGGACTGTTTAATTATATAATCGGATTAAAAAGATGATAAGATATTTAATATTTCCACTTTTTTTATTAGGTAGTTTGTCTTCGGCTTTTTCCCAAGTACGAGGGATTGTAAAAGATATAGCCGGAGAACCGATTATTGGGGCGAATGTCTTCTGGTTGGGAACTACGACAGGAACTACGACAGGGGAGTCGGGTAAATTCAGCTTACCTGAAACGGGGACGAGCGATAAGTTGGTTGTCCGTTTTGTAGGATATCGCAGTGATACGATACATATCGACAGGGTCGATACCGTTTGGGAGATTGTTTTACAGGACGGTGCGGTGATGGACGAGGTTCAAGTTTCCGCTCGACGTATGGGCACTATGAAGATACGAGCTGGGATATTGAATCAGGACATGATTTCCACGGCCGAGCTTTCTCGGGCTGCTTGTTGTAATCTGGGAGAGAGTTTTACAACGAATCCTTCGGTCGATGTCAGTTATTCTGATGCGGCGACCGGTGCTAAGCAGATTAAGTTGTTGGGGCTTTCGGGGACTTATGTACAAATGCTTGCAGAGAATATTCCTAATTATAGGGGTGTTGCTTCTCCTTATGCATTGGGCTACATTCCCGGTCCGTGGATGCAGAGTATTCAAGTCTCGAAGGGTGCTTCGTCGGTTAAAAACGGCTATGAATCGATTACCGGACAAATCAATGTGGAATTTAAAAAGCCACAGACAACCGAGTCGGTTTCGGCCAATTTGTTTGCCAATTCGTTAGCTAAGATAGAGGCTAATTTCGATGGCAATATTCATTTGAATCAGAGGGTGAGCACGGCGTTATTGGCTCATTATGAAAACAATCTCATGGCGCACGATTCCAACGACGACGGTTTTATGGATTTTCCCCGGGTAGAACAATATAATTTTCAAAACAGATGGGCTTATATGGGAGACCGTTATGTGTTTCAAGCCGGGATAAAGGCTCTCATGGAAGATCGTACGGGAGGACAAATGCGTTCTTATCGAGCGACGGACGGAATGCCTCGGTACGATATAGATATTCGAACGGAACGATATGAGGCTTTTACCAAAAATGCCTATATTTTTGATAAAGAGAAAAATACCAATGTCGCTTTGATTTTATCGGGTTCTTTACATCGTCAAGATGCCGGTTACGGGTATAAATTATATGATGTGGACCAATGGAACGGGTATGCGTCGCTGATGTTCGAAACAGAGTTCGATAAACGGAATAGTCTTTCAACCGGTTTAAGTCTTAATTATGACGATTATGACCAGAGTTATAAATTGTCACATACGGGTGATACTTTGGGTGCAAGGGATAAAGAGATCGTACCGGGGGCGTATGTGCAATATACATATAACTGGAATGACAAACTCATGATTATGGCCGGATTACGTGCAGATTACAGCAGTGTATACGGAACTTTCGTAACACCACGTGCCCATGTCAAATGGGCTCCTAACGAGATTTTCAATCTTAGGGCTTCTGCCGGGAAAGGATACCGGGCCACTCATGCCTTAGCCGAGAATAATTATTTGCTAGCCAGTAGCAGACGAGTCGTGATAGATCCCGATTTGGATATGGAAGAGGCTTGGAATTATGGTGTCAGCGCGGCTCTTTATATTCCGCTGTTCCATAAGACTCTGAACTTGAATTTGGAGTATTATTATACCGATTTCCTTCGTCAAATGGTCGTGGATATGGATAGTGACCCTTATGAGGTACATTTTACCCCATTAAAGGGGAAGTCTTATTCACATACGTTTCAGGCGGAAGCGAGTTATCCGTTTTTCAAAGGTTTTACTTTGACGGCTGCTTATCGTTTGACCGATGTCAAGACTACTTATGGAGGTGTGTTGAGGGAACGTCCGTTCGTCGGTCGATATAAAGGATTGCTGACTGCCTCGTATCAAACTCCTTTGGGCATTTGGCAATTCGATGTAACTTTGCAGTTGAACGGGGGAGGTAGACTACCGCAATCCTACATGCTGGAACAGGGGATTCCTGCGTGGAATAACCGGTATAAGGCGTATGAACAGTTGAATGTTCAAGTGACTCGTTATTTCAGGCATTGGTCGATATATGTCGGCGGTGAAAATCTTACCGGCTTCAAACAAAAAAATCCGATTATAGATGCTTCTAATCCGTGGGGAAGTAATTTTGATTCCACCCTTACTTGGGGACCTATGCATGGGGCTGTTTATTATGTAGGGGTTCGGTTTAACTGGGAGAGATTATAGATTTAAGTATATGAATTATAAAAATGTATGTGAGAAATGAAACAGGTAAAAATTTTATGGTTAGTAGCCGCATTGTTTTGTGCGACGACGGCTTTCGGGAAAGATATTAAAACAGTAGTTTTCAAGACAACTCCCGAAATGCATTGCAATAATTGCGAGACGAAGATCAAGAACAATCTCCGCTTTGAGAAAGGGGTGAAGGAAATTGTGACCGACCTCGGCGATAAAACGGTTACCGTGAAATACGATGCCGATAAGACGACTGTCGAAGCTCTTATTAAAGGGTTTGCCAAAATCAAGTATTCGGCAGTCCCTGTGACCGAGAAAAAAGAGGACGGAAAAAGTACTTGTCCAGAAAAGACTACTTGCCCAGAGGAAACGGAAGAGTGCTGTACTCCTTCCAAGTAAGGTTCCGGAAATTATTCGATCGATGATAAAAGGTGTTTGTCCCGTGTGTGGCGAACACCTTTTGTCTACTTAAAGGTAGACGCGATAACCGACAGCGAGGCTTATATTACGCCCTTGAAAACCTTTAACGACTTCTCTGATGGTTTTGGTAAGACCCAATGTATAACGGGCGTCTACGAATACTCCGAAGTTAAATTCGTAACCTAATCCGAAAGCAAGGCTGAAATCGACAGCCGAATCCCGGTATATGGAGTAGTCGTCGTTATTTATTCCTTTCCATTTGTCCGAGAGGGAAAGTCCTATACCTAATTGAGGGCCGAATTGCACGTTTAGTCCGTTACAGGGAAAGAACTTTACCAATACGGGAATATCCAGATAGTGGGTTCTACATGTGTAGGTATTGCTGATGACAGCTCCGCTTTCATCGGTAAGGTAAAATTCATCGTCCGTATATCCTCTGGCAGAGTAGAATAGTTCGGCTTGCATATCGAAGTAGTTGTTGAATTGGTAAGTTGCGATAATTCCACCTTGAAAACCGGATAAATAGTCTGCGTGGTCTCCCAATTTACTCCATGGATAATTGATTGTCGACCAGTTGATTCCGGCTTTTCCACCCAGACTCCATTGGGCTTGAATAGAAACGGGTATGAATGCAATACATATTATCAGGAAATATTTTTTCATAGTTTTTCCTTATTTATATTGTTCGATACGGGAATCGTCGATAGCTGTTTCTTTTCTTCCCATTTTTGAGAGTTGCAAGATACTAGAAAAAGTAATGAGATACAGACAATAAAATATATGAGTTTCATGTTTACATGTTTAGATACCTACAAATATACATGATATATTTTATATTCGCTTTTGTTATATTTGCATAAATGTAAAAAGATGTGTTTGATTGAACGGCGGGTATGTCTGTTTTATCTCTTGCTCATGCTGTATAAAGTTATAACGGGCGGAAGTCTTTTGTGTGTTTTAGATAATTGAGTATGGAAGGGAATGAGGTGGAAGAAAAGATTGTTGGAGATTTGGACTGGGACGGGTTGCATCGTCCTCGTATTTATTATGCCGTAGCCACTACTTTTTGTGGATTGTTTCTTTCGGTACTCGACGGTTCGATATGTAATGTGGCGTTGCCTAGTATTGCCCGGGAGCTTGGTGTTTCATCGTCGGATTCTATTTGGATAGTCAATGCGTTCCAGTTGGTTATTATGATGACTATCCTCCCTTTTGCGTCGATGGGTGAGCGCTGGGGGTATAAGCAAGTTTATCTGAGAGGTGTTATCGTGTTTACAATCGGTTCGTTGTTTTGTGCGCTATCCCATAATTTGTCATTGCTCGTGATTTCTCGTGTATTTCAAGGCTTTGGAGCAGCTATGATTATGAGTGTGAACACTTCATTAATTAAGCTGATTTATCCCAAGCGGAGGTTGGGTGAAGGGGGTGGGCTCAATGCGACCGTAGTGGCCATAGCATCGGTAGCGGGACCTACTTTGGCTGCCGGTATATTGTCTGTCGCTTCTTGGCCCTGGTTGTTCGCCATCAATGTCCCTGTTGGTGTAGTTACCTTTTTTATGGGGCGTAGATATTTGCCTGATAATGCAGTTCGAGTTTTGGGGCATCGGTTTAATTGGAAGGAGGCTTTGTTGAATGCTGCGACGTTCGGGTTGTTCATCGGGTGTGTAGAGGCCTATTCCCATGATGTTCCTGTTACTTGGGTTTTGGGAGCTATTGTTTCGTTTGTCATTATAGGTACATTTTATGTGCGTATGCAACTTAGGGAGAGGTATCCAATGTTACCGTTCGATTTGCTTAAAATTCCTATTTTTTCGATGTCGGTTGTGACGAGTATTCTTTCATTTACGGCTCAAATGTTGAGTCTGGTAGCCATGCCTTTTTTATTGGCAACCACTTTCCATTATGATGCTGTTGGCACGGGGTTGTTAATGACCTCGTGGCCGTTGGTAATTGTGTTTGTCGCACCGCTTGCGGGATTGATGATCGGGAAGGTTCACCCCGGTATTTTGGGTGGGGTTGGGTTAACTATTATGAGTGTCGGTTGTTTTTGTCTTTCATTTATTCCTACCGAAACAGGGCACTTCGGGCTTGTGTGGCGGTTGATGTTGTGCGGAATGGGTTTCGGATTGTTCCAGTCTCCGAACAATCATATGTTGCTTAGTTCTGCTCCACTTCAACGTACAGGTAGTGCTAGCGGAATGTTGGCGACAGCTCGGTTGATAGGTCAAACCGTAGGAGCAGCTTTGGTTGCGTTGCTATTTCATTTGTATGGTGATTCCGCTCCTCATGATGCCATGTTGTTGGCCGGAATCTTGACTTTGTGCGGTGCGTTTTCTTCTTGTTGTCGATTGAAGGTGAGTATGCCGAAGTAATAAAAATAGAATCTAAATGTATCGAGTTTGTGATCGGTTTGAAAAGCCGGTGTATTATTGTATCGTTTAAAGGCTCTGTCATTGTGGAAGACTTTGTCCTATCTTTGTTTTCTACTTGATAAAAGAGGGTAATTTTTAATCTTTTTGTGAGGACAATAGTGTAATCGGGAAATGTGCCAGTTTCATCAGATAATGATTATAGACATTATCTCACAAAGAAGCTGGATATGAAAGTTTCACAAGAACTACTTGCAATCTCCAAAATGATTACACATTGGGTTATGGCAATAAAAAAAACGATAGTTGACTATCGTTTTTTTTATTGAGTGTGACATTATGAGCTTATTGTGAGCGTATTATCGTTTCAGTATCTTTTTGGTGACCGTGTATCCTTCTTCTGATTTTACTTTTACCAAGTAGATACCGGCGGGTAATTGCGGTACGTTTGTCGTTTGTAGGTTCTCGCCTTGATTTCTTTGAATGAGGCAACCATTGGACGAGAAGATTTCTATTTCGTTGATAGGTTCGGCTGAGAATACAGATAGTTCGCAGCTGCTGAGTTGGAGTCTTATTTCCAAGTTATTTTTTGTTGTTTGCTGTATCGCACTCATGCCGGGAATTTTGATGTCGACATATACGGGGTAGTGGTCCGAGATATCTTTAAGGTCTACTGTTTGCCCATCGATGGTGATTGTTCTGACAATGTGTGATTCTATATTTTGAATGCCCGAATTTTTGTAATCGTGGAAAAGAATGTAATCTATGCAAGCTGTATTTTCTTCCCGTCCCGGTATCGTGTTGCCTTCGGTGTCGCTGAAAATCTGGAAGTCTTCCAAGAAAACGCTGAATGCTAGGTTTTTCCATCTGTGGGAATCGTTCATGTCTCCGGCCAAGAATACCGGTTTGCGTATGTAGTCCAATTCGGTGCAGATGGCTGCTGCTTCGTTCATGCGATGTTTGTCGTCTAAGTCCAAATGGGTGCTCATGAACGAGAAATCCTCGAAGTCGGTTCTTATCAATATACGTCCTACATCGCTACTCAATTTCATCTTTTTTATTTTTTTGATAGGCAACCAGCGTTTCACCAGTGTTCCGTTGCCCACACTGCCTCCATCGTAATCGGCAGCTATGCCGTATACTTGTACATAGTCGAGCTCGCTCCATTTGGCGATGTCATCTAAGAGCACCCTTTTCCAACGACCGTTGGCTGCGCTGTCCAATTCTTGCAGGGCGACGACATCGGCATCGAGCGCTTTAAGTATGTTTGCGAACCGTTTGGTATTCAAATCATTGAGGCTTCCTGGATCTGTGCCGCCTTTGCAGTAGTGGGTGTTGTAGGTGAGTAATCGGATTACTCCGTCTTGCTTGGGATAGGTTTGAGAGAAAGAGTTTGATGCACAAAGTAATCCGGCCAATAATAATGTGATGCTTTTCTTTGTAATTTTCATAATTTATAAATAAAAGTAATTATATAAAGATTTTATTTACTTGTGGAATTTAAGAATTTGAATAACGATAATTGGACATTTTCATGAATACGTCCAATTATCGTTATTGCCAGTCATAGGCCCTTATTTTCAACTAGGTGCCGGAAGTGTCATTGCCGGTTTGTTAGAAATCGAGGCCATCGTCCCAGTTTGGATTTTGAGAGAGCGTCCCGTTGCTAAGTAGCCGTTCTTGGGTGGGGATAGGATATAGATAGTCCCTATCTTCTCTCCATTGGCGGGGTTCTTTCTCGATGTCGTGGCAGATGATGTTGCCTTTGTCTCCATCGG
>OGLE01001688.1_pt1 | contig 16474 bp, 15 predicted proteins | sample 1572671 | NCBI WGS metagenome assembly OGLE01 (sample SAMEA2581923, study PRJEB24529) | metagenome | biome: Human gut stool | place: China | collected 2011 | reverse complement strand
TTGAACGGCTCTTTGCCGATAAGTTTTTTAACAGCTTCCTGTACAGCAGGAATTCTTGAAGAACCGCCGACCATAAGAACCTTGTCAATCTGACTGATCTGTAAACCTGAATCAGATAGAGCCGAACGAACCGGACCCATTGTAGCCTCTACAAGGTCTGCTGTAAGTTCGTCAAACTTAGCTCTTGTAAGTGTTAAGTCAAGGTGCTTAGGACCTGTCTGGTCTGCTGTAATGAACGGGAGGTTGATTGAAGATGTTGTAACGCCCGAAAGCTCTATCTTAGCTTTCTCTGCAGCCTCTTTGAAACGCTGCATAGCAACCTTATCTGATGAAAGGTCAATACCTGTTTCGTTTTTGAATGATGTTACCATCCAGTCGATAATTCTCTTATCGAAGTCATCACCACCGAGGCGGTTGTTACCTGCTGTAGCAAGAACTTCCTGAACACCGTCGCCCATCTCAATGATAGATACATCGAATGTACCGCCGCCGAGGTCATATACCATAACCTTCTGGTCTTTTTCTTTATCTATACCGTATGAAAGTGCAGCTGCTGTAGGCTCGTTGATAATTCTCTTTACATCAAGACCTGCAATCTTACCTGCATCCTTAGTAGCCTGACGCTGTGCGTCTGTAAAGTAAGCAGGAACTGTAATAACTGCCTGTGTTACCTTTTCGCCGAGGTATGCTTCAGCGTCTGCCTTTAACTTTGAAAGAATCATAGCTGAAATTTCCTGCGGTGTGTACTGCTTGCCGTCAATTGATACTTTATATGATGTACCCATTTCTCTCTTAATAGAAGAAACTGTCTTGTCAGGGTTTGTGATAGCCTGGCGCTTTGCAACCTGACCTACCATACGCTCGCCGTCTTTTGAGAAAGCAACAACGGAAGGAGTTGTTCTTGCGCCCTCGGCGTTAGGAATAACTACAGGCTCGCCGCCTTCGATAACTGCTACACATGAGTTTGTTGTACCTAAATCTATACCTATTGTCTTTGCCATAATGAATTCCTCCTGAATATATTTGTTTTACTTTTATACTGATTTATTTATATAAAGGTCTTAGTCGCAATTTGCAACCTGAACCATTGCATGACGAATGATTTTATCGCCGATTTTGTAACCTGTCTGGAACACCTGTGAAATACAGTTCTTTTCAAAATTCTCATCGTCAATCTTTGAGATTGCGTTGTGAATTTCCGGATTAAACTCCTCACCCTGCGCACCGAAAGGCTCAACCTTGAGCTTTTCAAGCGACTTTGCAAGCTGATTTGAAATAAGCTCAATGCCCTTTAAAATTTCGGGGTCACAATCTTTTAAATTTGTAATAGCCATCTGAATACTGTCTGCTACAGGCAAAAGCTCTGTAACCGCCTTTGCTGTTGCGTCATCATAAATAGAAAGCTTTTCGTTTGCTGTACGCTTGCGGTAGTTGTCATACTCGGCACAAAGGCGAAGATATTTGTCTTTCTGTGAGTTGAGCTCCTCCTCAAGTTCAGCTATTTTTTTGGCGGTTTCATCAATCTCTTCCGTAACCGCTTCAGCTGTCTGTTCGGATGTATTCTCGTTTACAACAGCTTCGTCTTTTGTCACTTCTTTTTTCTTTGACATATTACCTTTCCTTTCTATATTAATGCTCTATAAGCTCGCTTATTATTTTACTTACACATTCGCTTATACATTCTATAATCGAAATCACTCTGCCGTAATCCGTTCGTATCGGAGCTATTACGGCAAGCGTACCGGACGGTGTATCTTTTACGCTGTAGCTTGAAGAAATTACCGAGCTGTACGCAAGTTCTATACGGCTGTTTTCTGTACCTATACTTACCGAAGTACCTATCGGCAGGCTTGTAAGAACACCTGCAAGATCTCCTTTTCTTGAAAGAAGTTCAATTACATTTCTTGCCGCAAGAAAATTTACATTCTGCATAAACAACGGCTTTGTCTGACCGCTCAAAAAGATTCCGACTTCGTTTGCCTTGTCTGCCGCATCTTTTATAGCCGTAAGCACACTTGGCATAAAGAGCGATAACTCGCCAAATCTTGCCGCTGCCGTCTGTATAAACGGACGATTTATCGAAGAAAGCCTTACTCCGTCAAACAATTCGTTAAGCGCTTTGTCAAACACTTCAAGGATTTCGGGAGTGATTATAAATTCGCATCTGAAAAGCTGATTTTTTATAATGCCGTTTGAGGCAATTACAACAGTCATTGCCGTGTGCGAACCCGTCTGCACAAAGCTGATTTTGTGAATCCTGCTTTCTGCGGAATTCGGTGCTGTGGCAACTGCGGTAAGTCCTGTCAGCTCCGAAAGAAGATCTGCCGCCGATTTTAAAATATTTTCGGGTGATTCGGCATTTCTGTAAAGTTTATCCTCCACAAGTTCTCTGCCCCGCTGTGACACCGCCACAATCTTCATAAGATTGTCAACATAGTATCTGTAGCCCTGCTGAGTAGGTATTCTGCCTGCCGATGTATGCGGCTGAACAAGATAACCCTTTTGTGTGAGGTCTGCCATATCATTTCTTACCGTAGCCGATGAAACTTTTAAATCCGTTTCGTCTATCAGAGTTTTTGAACCTACAGGCTCACCTGTCTTTATAAAGTTTTCAACAACAGCCGAAAGAATTTTTTGCTTTCTTTCCGCAAGCTCCATAGGTATCACCTCTCTGCCTGCGTTTTTTGTTGTTTTAGCACTCTCTGTGTGTGAGTGCTAACTCTTATGTTTATACTATAATCTTAAAGTCAGCAAAAGTCAAGAGTTTTATCAGAAAAATTTTACTTTTCAAAAACTTTTCACAAATCCGTCACCATTATTGACATTTCAGCGCAAAATATACTATAATGGAAGTTATATTGACAAATACACCCTTAACTACACAAAATGGCTTAAATTAGCCGTAATTTTGATACAACTAAGATACAAAAGAGGTTATTATGAGAATCGGTTACTTTTTCAGAGTTTGCTCCGGCGCAACATTCAGCAAACTTTCCGGCGCAATAAATACCGTTCACACAAAATCCGGCAAAAACAAAGCCGGCATTTTCTTTGATATGGTAGGTTGCTTTTTTAAATACAGAGCGGGATATAATGACTATGTTCTGTTTGAATACTACAATATGACTGCAGACCAGCGCAAAACGTATATGACACGCTTTAAAAACAAGCGTTTTATGTTAATGCAGAACGATCTTACAAGTGCCGAAATATTTAACGATAAAAGATTATTTGATACCAGATTTGCAAAATATCTTGGCAGACGGGTACTTGTAATTGAGGAAAAGATTACTTTGGAGCAATTCAGCGAATTTATTAAGCCTTGGGATGTTTTCATTGCAAAGCCTGCTTTCGGCGAATGCGGCAAAGGCATTGAAAAACTTGTTAAAGCAGACTTTAAGAGTGACGAAGAATTTTATAATTATGTTTTTGACAAAGAAAACGAATTCGGTGTACTTGAAGAGGCAATAAAACAGCACCCAGATGTTTCAAAAATTTATCCTCACTCAATTAACTGCTTAAGAATTGCCACACTTGTGGTAGACGGCAAGCCGAATATTTTGTATGCGGTGTTTAAAACAGGAAATAACGGTAAATTTGTAGATAATCTTGAAAACGGCGGTTTTGCCTGTCACTTTGACCTCGATACAGGTACGGTAACAGGGCCGGGACATACTTCCGATATGGAAATTGCATACGAACACCCGTATTCGGGAATAAAATTTAAAGGTTTTAAAATTCCTTACTGTGAAGAGGTCAAGGAGCTTGTTAAAAAGGCGGCACTGGAAGAACCCGAATTTAAGTATTGCGGTTGGGATGTATGCATTTCGGAGAACGGACCTGCGATTATCGAGGGCAATGACTATGCGGCATATGACTTTCCGCAGTTACCCGACGAAGATACTCCAAAGGTCGGATTAATTTCAATTATAAAGCAGTATATTCCCGACCTTAAACTTTGACCGTGCTTGGGAAGGTGTGATGTCAGATATGCAATATAGCCCAGAGATTTGTCGGAATATTGCTGTTGATATTCGCTATGTCCTGTTTATCATTGATAAATATGCAGGAGCGCAAAGATTGATTGACGAGATGGTAATCATTCATTAAGTAATAAAAAATCGGGAGTAAAACTCCCGATTTTCTTTTATCCTAAGCGTTTGTTTACAACGTCCCAGTTTATAATGTTCCAATAATTTTCAATGTATTTCGGACGAGCGTTTTGGGTGTCCAAATAGTAAGCGTGTTCCCAGACATCAATTGTCAACACGGGTTTCTTTCCATGTTTCAGTGGAGTATCTGCATTACCGGTTTGTACGATTTCCAGTTTCCCCTTTTTGTCCACAACCAACCAGGCCCATCCTGAACCAAATAAGGTGGTGGCTGCTTTAGCAAACGCTTCCTTGAAGGCATCGAAACTTCCAAATGATTTATCAATCAATTCCTTTATTTTTCCTGTCGGAGCGACTTGTGCTGCATGATGAGCTTGGAAAGTCTCGAAATAGAAAATATGATTATATGTTTGTGCTGCATTATTGAAAATACCACCTTCGGATTTGATCACGATACCTTCTAAACACATTTTTTCGAATTCGGTACCCACGATTAAATTATTCAGGTTTGTAATATAAGTTGCGAGATGTTTTCCGTAGTGATATTGGATAGTACGTTCGCTGATATAAGGTTCTAACGCATTTTCTTTATAGGGTAGAGGGGGTAATTTAAATTTGTTATCCTCACCTTTTGTATTTATAACCTCTGATGACATCAACACATCCAATTCTTTGTACTCTTCTGTTTTCATATCCTTATGTTTTAAATTAAACTGCTTTTAAATTTACAAATTCTATACTAAGGATACGATAAAATATGAATAAAGTTACTGCTTTCTATGAAAAAAATAAAACGGGTAGTGAAAATGATAACTACCCGTATTTGTTCTACGTATATAGAAAACTCTATTTGCTTAATTTAGCTCCGAATTCAAATGTTTTTAGGTTAGATGAAAAAGTTTCAACAAAAGTTTTAATCATTGCCTGTTGCTCAGCCGGTAATTCTGCGCTGCTTAAAATAAGCGGAACTGCTGCAAGAAGAGTTTTCACGTAAGATGTACCTAAATATACCGTCAATTCATTATTTACAATTTTGTAATTCAAATCAATAGATTTCACGGGAATTGTACCTAACAATTCTTTAAAACCATCACTTTGTGTACTGACCTTTATAATATCTTTTTGAATAGTGTAAGTCGTCTTTAAAGTTGCAGGCTGATCATTCATGGTCATAAATATTTCCATTTCGGTTTCAGATGTAAAATTGATTCCTCGGAAATATAGAGACATGTATTTATTCGCAATTCCCGGCAACGCCATTTTAATTATGGCAACATTAATCCCTGTTTCGCTAATTCCCGGTATTCCTTCTGGGATAACCCCTGATGGAATCAATCCTTCGGGAAAACTGATCTCATCGCCATTATACTCAAATTTAAAATGAATATCACTTGTCTTTTTTGTATAATTCCAAGTCCCGATAAGGTCTTTATCGTTATTATCATCATCATCATCGCTACAAGAGAAACATGCAACTGCCACAAATAGTACAGAGATCAAGTAAATTAATTTGTTTTTCATATCTAGATAAATTTAAAATGTGTTTATAGTTTTATTGTTATAGATGCCCCGAATCGAGAGGGGGCCCCGGATTGGCCGGATTTCATGTATTCCGGTAAGTGCTTTCCCACGGGACTGTTGAACATATAGCAAAAGAAACTTTTATCTAAAATATTCTTACCCCACACGTGGAAATCGATGTGTTTACCGGAAATGCCCAAATCCATGTTCCAAAGGAAATAAGGATCTTGTTTCATGGTGTTCGCCTCATCAAAATATTGGGTCCCGAAACCGGTAACAGACGTGGTTGCTGTGAAAGATTTGAATAATGAGAACTTGATTGCTTTGGAGTACGCTACCCCTGTGTTCATCGTGAATTCCGGGGCCATGACAATTTTATTCCCCTCGTATTCCTTGGTTAAGTGGTGGTAGCATTCCGAATTACTATATCCTGAGGAAAGGAAATAAACCAATCGTGGCAGACATTCCCAGCTTAAATCAATTTCCGCTCCAATACTGCGGGCGTCTCCCGCATTTTTAATAATCGGCCCCATCATCTCCATGACAAAAATTTGCTGGTCTTTCCAATCAATATAAAAAAGCGCCCCATTCATGTTAAACCGTCCGTTGGCACTAAAGTATTTAGCTCCAAGTTCGTAATTCCACAAAGATTCTTTACCATATTCCAGTTCTACAACCTGCGTGGTCATTTCATTCGAAATGATATTGTACCCACCGGCTTTATATCCTTTAGATATGTTCAAGTAGGTGGATAACTGCTCGTTCCATTTTTGTAGAATGGAGAATTTGGGCAACCAAGCCGCGTAAGAATGTTTTTCGTCCCAATCATGATAACCGGTGAACTGGCTTGCCCCGTGAAATAACAAACTATCCCGGTAGGAGAGAGACGCTTTCTCGTAATCATACCTGATTCCGGCAGTGACGAACATCCCCGGCAAGAGATTTTTCACGGTAACTTGCCCGTATCCGGCAATTCCCCAAGTAGAGGTGTTATTGTAGTACGATGCTTGATCCAGATCCAGTGGGAGCAACAAGTGACGTTCCGAGCCAAAAGTGGCCAAATAGTCATTCGCCAAGTCTTTGTAAAAACCAAATGTTCCTATTGTCCAATCGATTCTCTCGCCTTGGGAGGACTGGTAATTGATCTCTTGCGTGATCAGATCCTGTTTCGATTTCTTACCATTTTGGAATACATCATGATACGTGAAATCAGCATCCAAAACCTGTTTATCTTTAGCCCGGGAATAGGAAGTGATCCAGTTCAACAGGGTTTGAGAAAAATGTTTCTGAATGTCAATGTACGTGGACAATAAATCCCGTTTATAGGATGCATCCGCATTATAATTGACCCGGTAGCGGTGTACTTTTAAAGAATCAACGGCATGATAAGCGTAGCCATCATCAAAACTATGATTATAGTTCAGACCAAACGCGACCTTCCATGTTGCATCCGTGAACACGCTTCCTTGGTAACGAAGATCGTATGAATCCGATTTGTTCGATTTCCCACCAGTAAAATCATTCTTGAAATACCCGTCCGTGCGATTATAAGCAAAAGATAATTTGTTATATAGAACTTTGTTTATAGGCAAATTAGCCATAACCATGTAATTCTGGGAGTTATAGCTGGAAACTCCTGCTTTTGCCTGCAACGAAAACTTTGTCGCAGGAGGATTTGTTCGGATATTAATCAAACCGATGATACTATTCCGACCGTACAGGGTTGTCTGAGGACCTCGCAGTACTTCTATTTGCTTGATGTCATACAAATCAAATATGAAGGCATTTTTGTCAAAGATCGGGACACCATCCACGTACAAACCGACGGGTGGGGTCCCGGATACCGTTCCAATTCCGCGAACATAGAGCGGTGTTGATAGTTTCAAGCCTCCTTCCTGCATGTAAAAATTCGGAACGATTCCTGACAGGTTCCGAAGATCCGGATTATTCTCGTTCAACAAGTTTTTCCCACTAATCACGCTGAGAGCAACAGGAATCTCGCTAATGGATAATTCCCTTTTTTCAGCCGTGATGACGACTTCTTTTAATTGTTTGATGACACTGAATGTAGAGTCATTTGTCTGCACGGTCTCGGATCGCTGTGCGAACAAATGCCCGGAGATAAATGTCAATAGCAGAATGCTATATATTATCCGCATTTGATGTTGTTTTTAATTAATATATCCCGTAAAATATTTCACTCTTTCCTCTAAAGGATTACAACAAGAGGCTAACAGGCGGGGCCCTTAGTGCTAATGAAACAAGGTTAGGATCGTCATAGGCAGCAAGATAGGTAGCTTGCTTGGTTCTCGATCGATCGTCTGTTATTTTTGAATAAGGAGTGTTTGGAGAGGAAATAATCTCCTCGTCTTCCATCGTCTGGCAATAGTATGTCTCGTTTTTCCCGATCCGGTATTCTATAATTCTTTCCTGTCCCGGAATAGCTTCCGGGGGTCTTATTTCAGTTTGTGAATAGAAACATATCACAAAGAACGCTGAAACAAGCAAATAGACGAATATGTTTACCGATGGTCCGATGAAAAACATGGTACAAATCTATAAAATAATTGGATATGATAATTAAATTCTTTATGGGCATGATTAATTAGAACTGTTCTAAATTTTCACAAAATACAATCTGAAATATTGCATTTATAAAAAAGATGACGATATTTGCACTCGATATAAAATTGTAACAATTACAAATAAATAATGAATACAGTTCAAGGAACACGGGAATATTTACTTAAGTATAACATCAAACCATCTATGCAAAGGATAGCAATTATGGATTATTTGATGGTACACCGGGTACATCCGACAGCTGACGAAATTTACAATGCTTTATATCCGACCATGCCCACGTTGTCTAAAACGACAATATATAACACGATGAAATTGTTCACGGAACAGGGTGCGGTGAAAGCTCTCGTGATTGATGAAAAAAACGTGCGTTTTGACATTGACACGTCAAGTCATGCTCATTTCATGTGTTTGGGGTGCGGTTGCGTGTATGATCTTCCGATTGAGAATCAAGAAGCGATACAATTAGAAGGAGTAGGGGAATTAATCATCACAGAAATTCATCTTTATTACAAGGGGTATTGTAAAAAATGCACCGAAGAGAAAAGAAAAAACATATTATTATAACATTTAAAAAGTGCGTTATGAAAAAATTTATCTGTACTGTATGTGGTTACGTTCATGAAGGAGATGAAGCTCCGGAAATTTGTCCGCAATGTAAACAACCGAAAAGCAAGTTCAAAGAATTAGTTGAAACCGAAGGTGCTTTGACGTTCGTAGACGAACATCGTCTTGGTGTAGCAAAAGGGGTTGATCCTGAAGTTCTTGAAGGATTGAGAGCGCATTTCAACGGGGAATGTTCAGAAGTCGGGATGTATTTGGCTATGAGTCGTCAGGCAGATCGTGAAGGCTATCCGGAGATTGCAGAGGCTTTCAAACGTTACGCTTGGGAAGAGGCAGAACATGCGGCTAAATTTGCAGAATTATTAGGAGAATGTGTTTGGGATACCAAAACAAACTTGAAAAAGCGTATGGAAGCCGAGGCTGGTGCTTGCGAGGATAAAAAACGTATTGCAACCTTGGCTAAAAAATTGGATTTGGATGCTATCCACGATACTGTTCATGAAATGTGTAAGGATGAAGCTCGTCACGGTAAAGGTTTCGAAGGATTATACAATCGTTATTTCAAGTAATCTATCATAGATTGCTTTTATAATATTAAAGAGATCGTCAAGACTTAGACGATCTCTTTTTGTTAGTAAAATAATACATTTTTTATATGTATTTCATGTAACTTTACCTTGTAAGTTCCCGTAACAACACTCGAAATTGAATTTAACACGGAGAATTGTATGAGAACTTATAGATGCGAAGACGTCACTTTATCAGATAGAGGAATTGATAGTAAAGGCTGGTTGTGTAATCCGCAAGAAAAAGGTAAAAAACCGGCTATACTTGTTTTAGGTCCTAAAGATGCCTCGAACAATGCGGTATTATTACAATATGCCACGCGATTGGCAAACTATGGTTTTGTCGTTTTAGGAATGGAGGAAACTCAGAATGTGAAAGCAGCCATTGATTATTTGAGCTTGAAAGATGAAGTTGACCCGAATAAAATGTACGCCATGGGAATATGTAACGGAACGAATGAAGTTCTGGCCAGTACAGAAGTGGAAAAACGACTGAAAGCGATCGCTTTAGTGGCAGGATGCTACAAACGCAAAGAGGCATCCCGGGTAAAAATCCCGACAATCGTTATTCACGGAAGAGAAAACGAAAAGGAGTATCAATCTGCTCAACGCGTGTACGACACGATCTGCGCGGAGGAAAAATTAGCTATATGGGAAGGTTCCGTTACTCATGCACAATATTTTGAAGATCCTCTTGTTCTGGATAAAACGGTACGGAATGTCTTCCGTTGGTTTAAAACACATTGACAATCACACTATATTAGGAAAAAAGCCGTCTCTAACTGATAGAGGCGGCTTTATTGTTAGATTTACCCTTATCTATGGGTTATAACAAAGTTATACTAGGGTTTTACCTATAAACGAGCATACTTGAACGGCTCACCACCACTTGTAAAAATGATGAATGGCTCCATGTCCATGCCCTATTTGGTACCCGGCTGCCGTTTCAATGGCCCCATGCAGATAATTCAAGGCTTTTTCCACGGCGATGTTCAAGGGAAAATCATGGGCTAAATAGGAGGCCACGGAGGATGATAAAGAGCATCCGGTACCGTGCGTGTTCGGGGTGATTATTTTCTTCGCTGGATAACGATATTCCAAATCATTCTCACAATCAATTAAAACATCTGTTATCTCTTCACATTCCAAGTGTCCGGCTTTTAATAAGACATTGCGAGCGCCGATATTTTTCAATGCAGGAATGGAAAGATATAAATCTTCCTGAGAGCGTATTTTCTTTCCGGAGAGAATCTCTATCTCGTAAAGATTGGGAGTGATCACGGTAGCCAACGGGAATAATTCCTTTTGCATCACGGCAATGGCCTCTTGCTGCACAAGCAGATCGCCAGAGGTTGCCACCATTACCGGGTCCACGACAATGTGCTTGATCGGGTAATCGGCTAATACTCTCGTGACGGCTTGAATCACTTCCACGGAATGTAACATACCAATTTTTACCGCATCCACGCCAATATCGTCTAAACAAGCCCTAATCTGGGCCTCTATGACATTCACAGGAAGAGATTCAATGGCTCTTACACCTAATGTATTTTGAGCTGTCACGGCTGTAATGGCAGTCATGGCGAAACACCCGCAGGCGGAGATCGCTTTTAAGTCTGCTTGAACTCCGGCTCCACCACCGCTATCGGAACCGGCTATAGATAATACTCTCTTGTAGGTTTTCATGACAAATAAAAGGTTTAGAATGATCGGGCATATAACACGAAAATCGTCGGACGTTTATTTATATCCGGTTTCACGTGTTTCCAATCCTTTATTAACATGGTTTTTATGTATTCATTTTCTGTCGTAATATCACAGGCTATCGTGAGGCGTGTCGTGGGGGACAAGGTGGCTATCATATCCTCGAATAATTGCACGTTCCGATAGGGAGTCTCTATAAATAATTGAGTACGATTCTCTGCGGCGGATTGTTTTTCGTAAGCTTTCAACGTTTTAATACGTTCCGGTTTAGAAATAGGTAAATAACCATTGAACGAGAAGTTTTGCCCGTTAGCCCCGGAGGCTATTAGAGCCAATAAAATAGAAGAGGGGCCCACTAAAGGAATTACCTGATAATCGTGTTTATGGGCTAATGCCACCAATTCTGCTCCTGGGTCTGCAATGCCGGGGCATCCGGCCTCGGAGATGATACCCATGTCCTGATCGGCCAGATAAGGGAGATAGGTTTCAATATCCTTTATATCCGAATGTTCATTTAAGTCTAAAAAGACAAGTTCGTCAATATTTATCGCCTTATCTATTTTCTTTAGATAACGTCGGGTATTTTTCACGTTTTCCGTTGCAAAAACTTTGATATTCTTAATGATATGGATTACATCATCAGGAATAACCCGTCCTATCGGTGTTTCCCCAAGTAAATTGGGGAGTAAATATAATTTTCCCATGATAAAATGTTTGGGGCAAATATACAGGATTATTCCGAATCTTATTATTTTTGCATGACACAATAAAACGTTCTGTATGGAATTTTCGATGTCAGAATATAATTATTTTTCAGTCTTCAACAGATGAGAGTAACAATTTTAGGAAGTGGAACTTCACAAGGGGTTCCCGTTTTTGCTTGCGAATGTCCTGTTTGTCAATCTACGGATGAGAATGACAAGCGTTTAAGGAGTTCTGCCATGATTGATATTGGGGATAAAAAACTAATTATAGACGCGGGACCTGATTTCCGGACACAGATGCTACGGGCGGGTGTAAAGGACGTGACCGCTTTGCTGCTGACACATGAACACAAAGACCATATCGGGGGACTGGACGATATTCGGGCTTTTAACTGGGTCAAAAATGGCGAGGTCGACATCTACTGTAACCAGAGAACGAAAGACGTTATCAGTAAGGATTATGACTACGCTTTCGCAGCATTCCGTTATCCCGGTGTACCTGAGATGAATATTCACGTGATAGATGAAGAACCATTCTGGATTGGGGAGATTAAAATAGAACCTATTACGGTGATGCACTACAAGCTCCCCGTGACGGCATTTCGTATTGATAACTTCGCTTATATCACAGATGCGAATTTCATATCGGAGGCAAGTATGAAAAAACTGGAAGGCGTCGAATATATGGTGATTAATGCTTTGCGTAAAGAAGTTCACCTTTCTCATTTTACACTGGATCAGGCTATTGATGTGGTGAAAACCTTACACGTGAAACAGGCCTACATCACGCATATCGGTCATCAGATGGGATTGCACGAAGAGGTCTCGCGGGAATTACCTGAAAATATACAACTGGCTCATGATATGTTATCATTTGAGTTCTAAAATCTTATTGCCCGCTCCGTTTTCCTTTTTGTTAAATGCTTGCTGAAAGGCAAGAGTGAATGTGAATAAAAAAGGACTTAAAATTTCCGTTAATCCACTGTTTTTATTACATTTGTGGGATTTTAGTAATATAGGGGTGAAATTTAGAATAATACCCTATAAAACAATGCGTTAATAGTGTAATTTAATATTATAAATGGAAAACGTCGGAGAAAAAATTATCAAGATCAACATCGAGGAGGAGATGAAATCTTCGTACATTGACTATTCAATGTCGGTGATTGTGTCGCGTGCATTACCTGATGTTAGGGACGGTTTGAAACCGGTACAGAGAAGGGTATTATATGGAATGAGCGAATTGGGTGTTACGTCTGGTAAACCATTCAAAAAGTCAGCGAGAATCGTCGGAGAGGTACTCGGAAAGTACCACCCTCATGGTGATAGCTCGGTTTACATGGCGATGGTACGTATGGCCCAAAGTTGGTCTTTGCGTTATCCGCTGGTTGACGGGCAAGGAAACTTCGGTTCCGTGGATGGAGATAGCCCTGCGGCAATGCGTTATACTGAGGCTCGTTTGATGAAGGTAACCGAGGACACCTTGGTGGATTTGGATAAGGATACCGTGGACATGATTCCGAACTTCGACGAATCATTAAAAGAACCCAGCGTTCTACCCACCAGAATTCCTTTGTTACTCGTGAATGGTGCGTCTGGTATCGCGGTTGGTATGGCTACTAATATGCCTCCTCACAATCTGCGTGACACGATCGATGCTATTTGTGCTTATATTGATGACCGGGATATTGAAATAGATGACTTGATCCGGATCATAAAAGCACCGGATTTCCCCACGGGAGGAACAATTTACGGGTATGCCGGGGTGAAAGAGGCATATCACACGGGAAGAGGCCGTGTGGTTGTTCGTTCGAAAACATCCGTGGAGACAACTCCTCATGGCCGGGAAAAACTGATCGTCCACGAAATTCCTTATATGGTCAACAAAGCAGAATTGATTTCTCGCATTGCTGATCTGGTGAACGAGAAAAAAATAGATGGTATCATACTTCCTGTTTCCGCAGCAACGGATGAACTGATAGAGATTCTGCTTTACAATCATTTTCCGTTTATTGTTTTGGGAGAGCCCGATAATGTGCGGGAAGGTATTCACTGGATCGATATGGATAATAAGCAAGGTGCAGAAGATGCAGTGACCTATTTGTATCAGGCAGGGTATAAGAAGACTATTTTACTTGTTGAAAATAGAATTACCATGTTTGAAAGGAAGAGAATTCAAGGTTTTCAGTCTGCAATTGCTTTGATGAATAAAGATATAGCAGAGAATTTTATTGTGGAATGTGGTACGGAGAGTATTCAGATAGGTGATGCATTAAAAAATGCATTCGATAAATGTGCAGATATTGACAGTATCATATGCACCAATAATGTAGTGGCTTATGAGACCTTGAAATTTTTAAGAAAGGAAAAAAAGAAGGTTCCACACAATATAGGAATTATTACATTTGATAATTATCCATTGGCAGAATATATGGATCCGTCACTCACGGTAGTAGATATCGATACATACAAGTTGGGAGAAGAAGCAGCAAATACATTATTTTCCATTATTCAAGACCCGAATCAGGACAGAAAGGAGGTACTACTTCCGACAAGAATTATTGAAAGAGAATCTACAATGAAAGGAGAAAATCGGAAAAAGTGAAAAGAGAAGCAATACAGCATTTCAATACGGAAGAATATGTATATCCGATAAAAAGAAATGAACTGGTATTCAAGATTCGTGTTGCGAAAAAGGATATTTCGAAATGTGTTCTGATTTATTGGGACAGAACAAAACCGGAAAATCGAAAGAAATGCGAATTAAAGTGTAAGTACAGAGAGGAACTGTTTGACTATTTTCAAGGAAATATAATTTTTCACCAGATTGCACGGTATCAAAAATATTATTTTGTGCTGACAGACAATAGTGGAAATATTATCTATTACACTGCAAATGGTGCACAACAGGTACTTCCCAAGTCAGGTTTCTTTGAATATTTGTATGTTAACGGAACTGATGTTATTACTTCTCCGAGTTGGGCAAAGGGAGTAATTTATTATCAAATCTTTCCGGAGAGATTTTGCAACGGCAACCGGGGAAATGATCCGGAAGGATGTAAACCATGGGGGAGCCTGCCTGACAGAGAACATCATATGGGAGGTGATTTACAGGGGATTATCCAGAAAATTCCCTATTTAAAGGAACTGGGGATAGAGTGCATATACTTAAATCCTATATTTGAAGGTGATTTTAATCATAAATATGCAACGACAGACTATTTCAAAATAGATTCCCAGTTTGGAGATGAAGAGACATTCCGAGAACTTGTGGATATATGCCATAGCTGTAAAATCAAAATTGTTCTGGATGGAGTATTTAATCATACGGGAGTTCACTTTGGACCATTTCAGGATGTTTTGGAAAATCAGGAAGAATCTCGTTATGTAAAATGGTTTCATATTAATCATTATCCGGTGGAACCCAGCCATCACAATTATGAGTGTGTAGGAGCTTATAAATGGATGCCTAAACTTGATACTTCCAATCCGGAAGTCAGGGAATTCATTTTAAAGGTAATGTTTTACTGGATAGACAACTTTCAAATCGATGGTTGGAGACTGGATGTTGCAGATGAGGTAGACCCTTCCGTGTGGGAAGAAGCAAGGATGCGTATAAAAGAAAAATACCCTGATAAGATTTTGCTGGGCGAGACTTGGGGGTATGCAGGAAAAATGCTTCGGGGAAATCAGATGGATTCGGTCATGAATTATGTATTTCGGGATGCTGTCAGAGATTATATAGCTGAAAAATCCATTTCTGTAACGCAACTGGATAGTCGGCTGAACCATATGCTAGCCTATTATAAAGACGAAACAGACAATCTTTTGTACAATCTGCTAGATAGTCATGATACGGAACGATTCTTATATTTGTGCCATGAAAATAAAAAACTGCTAAAGCTTGCAGCAGCATTTCAGATGTTGTTCCCGGGTTCCCCCGCAATTTACTACGGCGATGAGGTTGGAATGACAGGAGACAATGATCCTGATTGCCGAAGGTGTATGGAATGGGAAGAAAATGCGGATAAAGATGTGAAGAACTGGTACCAAAAAATGATACAGTTGCGGAAAAATTATAGTTGCATTCGATCCGGAGGCTTCAGAACTGTTATTGCAGACGAAACAACCGATACTTATGGATTTGTTCGTAAAGATGAGACTGGAAGCTGTTATGTGATTCTGCATAGAGGAACAAAAAACTGTAAAATAGAATGTCCGGTTTTGGAAAGAGGCGTTTTTGCAGAAGTGCTTTCAGGGGAACTGTTACGAGAGGAAGATATCGGAGAAGCGGAATTGTTGAATGAGGACATAACAGAATACGTGGGGAAAATTACGTTGCAAATGGAACCGTATTCTGTAAAAGTCATAATGAGTTCAAGGAACTCGAGCAAAAAACAATAGGAGGATGTTTACAATGATGAAGGTGAAAAAGAACAAAAAATTACTGGCAATTCTACTCACAACCGTAATGAGCCTGGCAGCCTTAACAGGATGTGGAGAATCACCAGTAGAATCTGAAACTGGCTCAGAGAGTCAGGTATCAGCAACGGTGGAAGCTCCTGCAACTACAGAAAATACATCGCAGGAGGATGTTACAATTAATTTCTGGCATCATTATAGTGCACAGTCGGCAGAAAATGAAACTCTGATGAATGTACTGATTCCGGAATTTGAAAAAGAAAATCCGGGAATCAAAGTAAACGCAGTATCTCATGAG
>OGLE01001686.1_pt1 | contig 16485 bp, 9 predicted proteins | sample 1572671 | NCBI WGS metagenome assembly OGLE01 (sample SAMEA2581923, study PRJEB24529) | metagenome | biome: Human gut stool | place: China | collected 2011 | reverse complement strand
ATAAAGCAGGAAAAGCTATTATTACATTAACGCCGGAAATCGGTTTCGGTCCGGAGGCTACGATCGTAACCAGAACTGTTGAGGTCTTGGAGGAATATACCTACATGTCATCTATTAATATAAAGAACGAACCAGTGGAAGAGATTGCAGCTGGGGATGAATATCAGTTGGAAGTTGTGTCAGAACCGTCAAATGTTACATTTAAACGATATAAGTGGGCAAGCAGTAATCCGGAGGTAGCTATCGTAGATGAAAAGACGGGATTGGTAACTGGAATCAGTAAAGGTAATGCAACTATTACGGTGACTGCTGATGATTTTAGTTCGACTCCTGTATTTGCAAGTTGCAACATAGGAGTTAAAATAGTGACTCCAATTACTGGAATGACATTTACTGAAGATAAAGAACTCAATCAGTTAGGATACGGACAGGAATACCAGATCAAATATACATTGGATCCTGTAGATGCTACTGCATCTTTACTGACTTGGACAAGTGATAACCCTGATATGATTAGTGTAGATAAAACAGGAAAATTGAAAGTACATACTACTAAGGCCGCTTCTGCTGTGATAACAGCTTCTTATGGCCCTGTTGTACAAAATGTAACTGTCACAGTTGCCGATGGACGTTTCTGGTATTCATTAGGTAATGGTTTGGGTAATGGACTGGATAATAATTGGTATTTGGATGGCAACAATGCGTCTGTTGTTTCATCTGATGGAAATAAGACCACTGTTCAGATGGGCTCCGGATACCGTGGTGACTTATGGCTTGCAAGAAGTGGTAAAGGAAAAATTGTAAATGTAACTCCTGCTGATTATAGATATTTTGCCATTAAGGTAGGATTTAAATCTCAATTGGTTCCAGGAAAGAACAAACCCAATGGTTGTATTAAATTAGAGATCTTTGATGATGGTATTAAGAAAATCGGTCCTGAATATTTTGGAACAGGCGGAGATGCTAATAATAGATACGAGATTCTGGGTGCAAGTGAGATTTCGACTACGGAACCAAATGTCTTGTATTACGACTTACAGTCAAAATATAAAACTGTGACTCCTACAGATTGGAATCAGGTCTTTGATTTGTCGCAATGTAAGTTTGTAATTGCTGATTTCCCGGAAACAGCTCAGACTTATGATCTTTACTGGATTCGTTCTTTCAAATCCATAGAGGAACTTCAAGCTTTTGTAGATAGTGAAAACAATACTAACGAATAACTACCATGAATAAGATGAAATTATATACAATAATAGGAGCAGGGCTTTTTGCCCTGACTTCTACCACGCTTTTAGCATGTAGCGAAATAGAAGACGGCTCTAATGATATGAGTAGTTGGCCGGAAGTGAAGGATTATGTTACGACTTTGGAGCATCCTTGTATGCTTCATACAGAAACGGATTTTGAGTTTGTAAAAGGAAAAGTGCAAGCCGGTGCGCAACCTTGGAAAAATGCGTTCGATCATTTAAGTCGTGGTGGGAATAGCTTGTCACAATCAAATTATAAGGCTTCTCCGGTGAAATTATTGGCGCGTCTCGATCAAAATAATTGGGCAGGCAAATATCCCAATGACTGGAATAACTACACGAAGTTGATGAAGGACGCTGCCGCAGCCTATCAATTGGCCCTTCGATGGAAATTGTCGGAGACTGACGGTGCACAGTATGCAGATGCTGCTGTTGCTATTTTGAATGACTGGGCTAAAACATGTACAGGATTTATCGTGAATGATAAAGGTGAATTTATAGATCCGAACGAGTTCTTGATTTTTATTCAGGTACATCAAATAGCAAATGCAGCGGAGATTATGCGTTCTTATTCAGGATGGCAGGAAGCTGATTTCATTAAGTTTAAAGCATGGATTGCAGATGTCTTTTATCCTCATATCACAAAATTCCTGTCTACGCACAATGGAAATGAATGTGCGCTTCATTATTGGCTCAATTGGGATTTATCTGCGATGACAGCTTTACTTTCTATCGGTATTTTGGCGGATGATAACTTTAAAATCAATGAAGCTATCCAATATTTCAAATTCGGTATTGGTTCGGGAAATATAGGAAATGGCGTTCCTTTCATACATTTAGATCCGGATAGTAATGAAATGCTGGGACAATGTCAGGAATCAGGTCGTGACCAGGGACATGCTACCTTGTGTGTCAGTCTGCTGGGTGCTTTCTGTCAGATGGCAAAGAATGTAGGTGAAGACCTTTTCATCTTTGATGACGGACGTGCATTGGCTATGTGTGAATATGTAGCTAAATACAATATCGGTGGTGCTGAAACCGGTAGTTCAAGTGCCAGTTGGAAGATGACCGGTTTCAGATATACAGATAATGATCTGCCTTATACTACTTATACAAATTGTAGTGGAAGCTGGGATACCATTTCTGCACAGGAAAGAAGAGAAGGAAAGGATTCACGTGGTGAAGTGCGTCCTGCGTGGGAGCTGGTGAATCGTTTGGCGCAGGATTATGGTAAATCAAGCATCTATGCTAAGATGTGGGTTGATAAAATGCGTGAGAATGCGTCTCGTGGCAATTCTGATGGTGGAGCAGGTGATTATGGACCTAATAGCGGTGGTTATGACCAATTAGGTTTCGGAACCCTGATGTTTGCAAAAGAGTAAAGAAAAAGCTGTTGGTAATATAGCATGATTGTTTTACAACAATCTTGGATAAATAGAAAAAAGTTGGAAAGGGATTAGGTATTTACCTAATCCCTTTCGTATATATAAGTAAATAGGTCAGTAAATAGATTGTTTTGAAATCAGAGATAGGATTCAGTTTTAAAAGTAATTAGTTTTATATAAGGTAGAAAGAACCTGTTTTTAGGAATAACGAATCTAGTTTTGAATGAAATTGATTAGTAAGGTATATGCGTAAAAAGATTCTGTTTTTAGCAGGAATGATGGCTTGCAGTTCATTGGCAGGCGCACAAGAAATTTCTAAGACCTGGGTGGCTGATAAGGGGAATGGAACTTATCAGAACCCGGTTCTTCATGCTGACTATTCAGACCCGGATATCTGTGCGGCCGGAGATGATTTCTATATGACAGCATCCAGCTTTAATTGTATTCCCGGAATTCCTATTCTTCATTCCAATGATTTGGTTAATTGGTCGTTAGTAAACTATGCGTTACCGGTTCAGGAGCCGGAACCTTTCTTCGATAAGGCACAGCATGGCAAAGGCGTATGGGCACCGGCCATTCGTTTTCATAACGGAGAATTTTATATTTACTGGGGGGATCCGGATTATGGAATCTATATGATTAAAACCAAAGACCCGAAAGGAAAATGGAGCAAACCTGTACTGGTAAAAGCAGGGAAAGGAATGATTGATGCAACTCCTTTGTGGGATGAAGACGGAAAAGTATATCTGATACACGCTTATGCCGGAAGCCGTAGTGGAGTGAATAGTATCCTTGTCATTTGCGAACTGAATCCAGAAGGAACAGAAGTTATTTCCGATCCGGTGATGGTGTTCGACGGAAATGATGGAAAGAATCATACCGTAGAAGGACCGAAGCTCTATAAACGCAACGGATACTATTATATTTTTGCTCCGGCAGGAGGGGTAGCAACCGGTTGGCAATTGGTACTTCGCTCAAAGAACATCTATGGCCCTTACGAATCGAAAATCGTGATGGCACAAGGGAAGACAACGATAAACGGACCTCATCAGGGTGGTTGGGTAGACACCAACACAGGAGAATCCTGGTTCGTCCATTTTCAAGATAAGGGTGCTTACGGACGTGTGATTCATCTGAATCCGATGATGTGGATAAATGACTGGCCTGTAATCGGAGTGGACAAGGATAAAGACGGTTGCGGTGAACCTGTAACGACTTATAAGAAACCGAATGTGGGAAAGACCTATCCGATCGCTACTCCGCCGGAGAGTGACGAATTCAATACCCGGCATTTGGGATTACAATGGCAATGGCATGCCAATAAAAAAGACACTTACGGGTTTACTACCGATTTGGGATTTATCCGTCTTTATGCAGGCAGCCTTTCGAAAGAGTTTGTGAACTTCTGGGAAGTTCCTAATCTGTTGATGCAAAAGTTCCCGGCTGAAGAGTTTACAGCTACGACCAAGCTGACATTTACTGCCAAGCAGGATGGAGAACAAACCGGAATTATTGTGATGGGATGGGATTATAGTTATCTTTCTATTCGCAAGGCGGGGGATCAGTTTATTCTGCAACAGGCAGTTTGTAAGGATGCGGAACAGCAAAATCCCGAACAGATAAAAGAATTGGCAAACATTCCGGTAAAATATCTAAAGATGCCGGGAGTAGCAGATAATGAATGGCAAACAGTTTACTTGCAAGTAAAGGTTCGGAAAGGAGCCGTTTGTACATTTGCTTATAGTCTGGACGGGAAGAAATATACGACAGTAGGAGAGTCTTTCACAGCCCGTCAGGGCAAATGGATTGGAGCCAAAGTCGGACTATTCTGTGTGACTCCGAATGAAGGCAATCGGGGATGGGTAGATGTCGATTGGTTTCGGATGAATAAGTAATTGACCAATCAATAACTGACAAAGAGAAATAAAAATTAAGAATTAACTCGAAGATATCAGATTAAGATGAAAAAGATTGTAGTAGGTTTGGCTGTGATGTTAGGTTTCTGTACGTGTGTTCATCAGCCGTCCGGTACATTGGATGTGAATAAGGCATTGGACTATTGTGCAGAGCAGACACAACGTACGCTTGCGGAACTGAAAACAGACTCCGGCATCGACTATACAATGATGCCACGTAATATCATGACTGACGAACATCATTGGAATTGTCGGAAAGCGACGAAGGAAGAATGGTGTGCCGGTTTCTGGCCCGGAGTATTGTGGTATGATTACGAATATACGAAAGATAAACAGATTCAGGAAGAAGCGGAGAAGTTCACGAACTCTCTGGAGTTCCTTTCCAAGACTCCGGCTTTCGACCATGATTTGGGCTTCCTCGTGTTCTGTAGCTACGGAAATGGTTACCGCCTGACCAAGAATCCGGCTTACAAACAAGTGATTCTTGATACAGCCGATACGTTGGCTACTCTGTTCAATCCTATCGTAGGAACCATCCTTTCATGGCCTCGTGAAGTGGAACCCCGCAACTGGCCGCACAATACCATCATGGATAACATGATTAACCTCGAAATGCTTTTCTGGGCAGCGAAGAATGGTGGAAATCCTTATTTATATGATATTGCCGTTTCTCATGCCGATAAAACGATGAAATGCCAGTTCCGTCCCGACTATACATCTTACCATGTAGCGGTATACGACACCATTACAGGTAATCTGATAAAAGGAGTAACGCACCAAGGTTATGCTGACAGCACCATGTGGGCGCGTGGTCAGGCATGGGCAATCTATGGATACACGGTAGTTTATCGTGAAACGAAAGATCCTAAGTATCTTGATTTCGCGCAGAAAGTGACAGATGTCTATCTCGAACGTCTGCCGGAAGACAAGGTTCCTTATTGGGACTTCAGTGCCCCGGGAATACCGGATGCTCCGCGTGACGCTTCTGCTGCGGCAGTTGTGGCCTCTGCTTTGCTTGAACTATCCACTTACCTCCCGAATGGAACCGGAAAACGTTATAAAGATGCAGCTATTGAAATGCTGGCAAGCCTGAACTCTGACAGTTATCAGAGTGGCAAAAGCAAACCGTCATTCCTGTTGCATAGTGTAGGACACTGGCCCGCTCATTCGGAAATAGATGCTTCTATTATTTATGCAGATTATTATTATATCGAAGCCTTGTTGAGGCTGAAACGTCTGCAAGAAGGACACGGGGTATTGGGATAACAGTATTACCGGGCTTATGAATACGGTAATATCAAAGTATCGGTAGAACTAATAAAGTGAATAGTCCGATTAGAATAGGTAATGGCGTAAAAAAGGAAAAGCTCTGCAAGAACGAAGGTTCTATACAGAGCTTTTTTACTGGTTAGGGTTAGGCTTATTATTATTTTACCTTGATGATGTCATAATTCAGATCGCTGACAGCTTCTTGCAAGCTATCGTTCACCAAACGAAGAGTGGTGTCGTTAACAACCACGAAATACATCGGAGCTTCACCATCCTTCGGAGTTAACTTAACAGCAGTAACAGGTTTTTTGTTCACAACCTTGTGTACTGTTTGTTGTTTTCCTTTTGAAGTGAAAGTCTTGTTTTGTCCTTGACCTTCAGCATCGAGGTAAGTCATATCCAGTGTATACGCAGTATCCACACCGTCAGTTGCAGCGTTCAGGGTCAGTACATAGTCAATACCCGGACCGTCGGCAGCAGGAAGAGTACCTTCATAAACTTCAGTCAATTCGGTAATCGGAGTCATCGCAAGAGCTAGACTGTCTGCTTGTGCCTCTGCGGCTTTGTTTGCTTTTGATTGGCATGATGCCAAAGCAGCTACGACTGCTGCTAACATAATTACTTTTTTCATCGTTAAGTGCTTTAAGTTAATATAAATATAGTGAGCTATTGCTCGTTTTTTGCTATCCTATTCCTGTTCATCGTCCCGTTTGATGACAAGCAGTTTGTCTACTCGTCCGCGGTCCATGTCCACCACTTCGAATTGCAGATTCTTGTAGGTGAAGATGTCTCCTGCTTTCGGGATGCGACCAATCAGGAACATGGCCAATCCACCCAGAGTGGTGAAGTCTTCCGATTCCAGATCTTCGTAGGATAGGATACCCATTTCCTCCATGAAGTCGTCGATATTCATTGAAGCTTCCACCAGCATTGAACCATCCTGCCTTGTGACGATTTCTTCTTCTTCCATTTCATCCTCTTCAAGGATGTCTCCAAAGATACTTTCGGTCAGGTCGTGCAGTGTGATAATGCCTTCTGTGCTGCCATACTCGTTAACAACAACTCCGAACTTGTTTTTGTTCTTCTTAAATAGCTCTAAAACTTTATTTGCATACAAACTTTCCGGAATAAAGAGGGGAGGACGGGCAATTTCGCGCAGGTTAAACACCTTTTTGTTGCCTACCATCAGGATAATATCCTTTACGGAAACCACACCGATAATCTCATCTTTCCGTTCGTCTACCAATAGATATTTGCTGTAATGTTCTTCTTCGATAATCTTCATCACCTTTTCCTGTGTATCATCGGGATGAAGGATAATAAGATCTCTGCGATGTGTCATCAGTTCGTTGGCGCGTTTATCAGAGAAACGGAATACGTCGCGTATCATTTCCGTTTCCTCTTTGTCAATCACACCCTGCTCCGAACTTTGGTGCAGGATCATTTTGATTTCTTCCTGTGTCATGGGGCGTTCTTCGCTTTTCAGACCGATAAGTTTGTTCAGTAACCGGGTAGAGACGCTTAGCAACCACACAAAAGGATAAGAAACCTTCGTCAGCAGAATCATGACCGGGCTGAACAAAGTGGCGTACCGTTCCGGATTACTAAGAGCAATGGATTTAGGAACCAGCTCTCCGATAATCAGAGAAAGATAGGTGATGATTGCTACGGTAGTAATCATTGCCAGGTTGCGTGCGTATGCTTCTGCGCCCGGAATGAGAGAAAAGAAAGGTACGAGGTCGTCGGCAATAGCCACACCACCATACGCACCGGATACGATACCGATCAGCGTGATACCAATCTGAATGGTAGACAAGAACTTTTCCGGTTCTTCCAATTGTTTTAAAACTCCTCGGGCTGATTTGTTGCCTTTTGCGACAAGTGTTTCAAGACGTGCTTTGCTGGATGATACCAACGCAATTTCATACATGGCAAAAATGCCATTCAGTATAAGTAAGAAAAGTATGATAAGAAATTCCATAAATGGATTTAAATGGTTATAGGGTCGAAATTACAAGAAATCGGGACACTATGCAAATATGTGTAATATATTAATGAAAATTTAATAATCGTGTTGTCTTTTTTGTGTAATCATAATAATATAATTGAGGCACGGATTACGCAGATTTCACAGTTTCAATTAAATAAGACCTGTGTTAATCCGTGTAATCCGTGCCTTAATAAAAATCAACAGGAAGTTTTGAACTCTTCCTTATATATTAGATAAACTCTTTACTTCTTAGCGTAGCTGTCTGCTTTGGCTTTTGTACGTTCAATGCGCTTTTGAGTGTCCGGATGTGAAGAGAACATTCTTTGTGCATAGGATGCTTTAGGAGCATCTTTTGCAAGTTCTGCCAATTTACTCAAGGCATTTGCCATTGCATAAGGGTCGATGCCGTTTTTTACACAGAATTCAACACCATAATCATCGGCTTCATTTTCTTGCTTTTGTGAGAATTGTGCACCGGCAAGAGCTTCTGCCATGGCTCCCAGTTCGGAGTCTGTCAGTTTGGCTACTTTGTCGTTGGCTGCACCTGCCGCGTTCTTCACAGCTGAACGTAGGTAGGCATTTTTCATAGCGTCTTTGGAATCTGTGTGAACCACATGACCGATTTCATGACCTACCACTGCCATTACTTCTTCATCCGTCATAACATCCATCAGACCGGCGCAGATACGTACACTACCGTCACCGCAGGCAAAGGCGTTTACGTCTATTACTTCATATACGCCAAAGTTAAGTTTCAGTCCGTCCACTTCTTTGATATGTCCCGTCAGTTTCTCCAGACGTTTGCCATATTCAGTATCAGGTTTTGTCAATGGATTATGAGCATCCATCCATGCCATATATTCCTTACTCATATTAGCAATGTCCGCATCAGATAACGTAACGGCTGATACTACATCTTTACCTGCTTGCAAAGCTTTTCCTAAATTAATCTTCTTGCCGAATTGTGCAGAAGCTGTCATTCCCATGCCTAATAATACGAAGGCAATCATAGCGATTTCTCTTTTCATACTCTTTTTCTAGTTTAATGTTCTATGCATAAATTAATACTCAAATGTTATTCCTAATGTGGGGAGCAAAGTCCCGCTCGATTGTTTGAGGCGTTTCATTTTATAGTGTTGGCTGTCGGCAGGAGCTTCCGGATTCTCGATGATGCCGGTGCTCATCAGCACATCCTGCTGTTTCAGTTTGCTGGCCGTGATATTCTGCAAATCAAGATAGAATCCCAGCATGCAATGTTTCAGATAAAATGTCTTGTCAATGCGGAGGTCTACCTGTGCAAAGGCCGGAAGACGTTCCTTATTATATTTCGAATAGTCGTAATATGCTTTGCCTTGTGCATCCCAGGCGGATACCAAAGATGATTTTTCTTCATCGTATGGGGTATAAGGAGCACCGCCGATGCAACTGACTTTCATGCCGACACTCCATTGGTGGGGCAGATTGTAAGTTCCCCGTAAATTGAAAATATATCGGTTGTCCCATGCGGATGCGATGTATTCGCTCTTTTTGTCGTTGCGGTATTCACTTTTAAAGATGGTGAAAGAGGAAGCCAGATTCAGTTTCTTGGCGATCAGCCATTTTACCAGAATCTCCGCGCCATACGAACGTCCTTGAGCGGTAGAAGTCAGCAATTCATTGCCAATCACTCCATAGTCATTTCCTTTGCAGGTAAGAGGAATCCCGTCTACAACGGAGAGCGGAATTTTGTCATAGTCTTTATAGAATCCTTCGACGGAGACTTCGAACGTATCTCCTTTGCGCCAACTAATGCCCAGACTTTCCTGGCTGACTTTCATATAGCGCAGATTGTATTTGTTGACATACATTCCGTTATTATCTTTAAAACCGAGTGCCGTGTAAGGAGGCAACTGATAATAAAGTCCTGCATTTCCGCTTACGAACCAGTGCTCGGCAAGTTGGTAGGAAAGCGATATGCGGGGAGAAAGCTGATCGGAGAGTGACTTCATGGCCGACGAATAATTGTTGGCATCAGCTCTCAATCCCAGGGAAGCTGTGAAACGTTCGTCCATCGAAGAGTAGCTGATAGTGCCGAAAAGTCCCCAACGCATCATTCCCAAATAGGTGTGGTAATCAAACGTTTGTGCCTGATTGGTATATGCCTTTTGAAAGGTGGTGTTGGTATATTGACTATAATCCAGATTTACTCCGAGATTGACTTTCCAGTTGCGGAAAGAAGAATTGTTTTCGAAGCGGAACTTCGTTTCCTGTTCGGTAGAACGGAGGCGGAGCATCAGATTCTCCGGAATGCTTTCATCATTCTGCCGGTATTTGGTATTGCGGTTGTTCAGATAACTGTGACTGACTACCACCGATTGCACATGCGGGCCTGCATAGTGACGATATACAGCACCTAAGGTAAACGTTTCCTGCTTGATTTTTGGCAGGTAACTAAGGATATATTCATTGTCCTCGCTATCTGCTTTCGTGTTTAATCGCATATTGTCGATTCCTCCAAGCCCCAATACCGTCAGTTCGTTCTGTTCGTTGAACCGGGTTTTCAATTTGAATTGCGCATCGGTGAAAGTCGGCAGGAAAGGCAGGTCGAGCATATCAAACAGGAATTGCAGATAAGATTGACGCACGGATACCAGATACGAGGTCTTTTTTCCAATATGTCCGTTGGAGGCCAGAGAGACCTCGGATGCTCCGAGGGTAGCTTTTAGTGAGTTATGCTCCATGTCTCCGTCGCGCAATTTGAAATCAAGCACGGAGCTAAGCGCGTTTCCTCTGTCAGTGGGAAAAGCACCGGTATAGAAATTTACTTCACGGATCAGGTCGGCATTAAGGATTCCCACCGGACCGCCGGAGGCTCCTTGTGTGCTGAAGTGATTGATATTGGGAATTTCCACTCCGTCCAGATAGAAACGGTTTTCAGAAGGAGAACCACCGCGTACAATCAAGTCATTGCGGTAGCCGATAGGAGAGAAGGCAACTCCCGGATAAGACTGAACAATACGCGAAATGTCCCGGTTGGCTCCCGGACTCTTTTCTATTTCCTGCAATCCGATGATACGCAGGCTGACCGGACTTTCCAGGTCGCGCCGGAAAGGAGAAGCGGTGACGGTTACTCCTGCGAGTTCGGTCAGGTTCTCTTCCATTTCTATCGAAATGTTCAGATCTTTGGTAGATAAGATATATTCGGGAGTAATGACACTCTTGTAGCCGATAGCTGTAGCTTGTAGGCGGTAGATGCCGGGAGGCACTTGTTCGATGGTGAAATGACCTTCCGCATTGGTGACACCACCTTTGTTCAGCCCAAGAATCATTACGTTAATGAATTCTAATGGCTGACGGCTGTTTTTCTCAATCACCGTTCCCTTTATTTGATGTACAGGTTGGGCCTGTAACAGGGAAAACAGGATGTTAGAAAATAGTAGCAGTGTCAATAGTTTTTTCATGTGATTGCCAATTGTCGCTGCGAAAGTACGAAAAAAGTATTAAATAATGATACCTTCCGTGAATAAAAAAAGAATCACTTCTGATTTGGTTCGTTTTACCTGCTGATAAAGTTAGTCGGGTTTTGTTTCACATTTCATTTTTATATCTTATTTTTGTGGGACATATTAAAACAGATTCCTTATGAAGACTGTAAAATTGATCACTTGTAATGATGCGATGAAGGCACATATCCTTCAGGGAGCATTGGAGAATGAAGGCATCGAGTCTATTCTGCACAATGAGAATTTCTCTACTTTGTATAAAAGTTGCGTAAGTAGTATTGCAGGGGTGGATATATTGGTGGCAGATGAAGACTACGAGAATGCTGTCCAAGTGTTGAAGGATAACGATAGTTGGCCGGAAGAGTTAACGCTTTGTCCGTACTGCGGTTCATCGGACATCCAGTTGGTTTTGAGAAAAGGAAAGCGTTGGCGTGCTATGGGGGCTGCTATCATTTCTGCATTAATGGTCATTCCCCCGGGAGACAACCACTGGAACTATACCTGTAAACAGTGTCATAAAAACTTTGAAATGCCGGTTGCTAAATTTAATCCTGCTGCAGAGCCAGAGGAATAATTATATCTAACTATTTATAACACACAATGGAAAAGAAAAAAAATCTATTAATTGCTCTTCTTTTAATTTGGGTAGCTCCCTCTTTTGCTGCCAAAGTAGATACCTTGTTAATTAAAAGTCCTTCCATGAATAAGGAAGTGCAAGTGGTCGTTGTTACGCCGGATGCTGCATCAGGAAAGAAATCGGTGGCTTGTCCTACTATTTATCTGTTGCACGGTTATGGTGGAAATGCTAAAACATGGATTGGCATTAAACCGAATCTTCCCCAAATTGCGGACGAAAAAGGAATCATATTCGTTTGTCCGGACGGAAAGAATAGCTGGTACTGGGATAGTCCGGTCAACCCGTCTTTCCGCTATGAAACTTTTATTTCGTCGGAACTGGTGAAGTATATCGACGAACATTACAAGACGATTGCCGACCGTAAGGGACGCGCCATCACCGGATTGAGTATGGGTGGACACGGAGCGATGTGGAATGCAATCCGTCATAAAGATACGTTTGGTGCCAGTGGAAGTACAAGCGGAGGGATGGATATTCGCCCGTTCCCGAAAAACTGGGACATGGCTAAACAGTTGGGAGAATATGAATCGAATAAGGAGGTATGGGATAATCACACCGTTATCAATCAGATTGATAAGATAGAGAATGGCGATTTGGCTATTATTGTCGATTGTGGAGAAGCTGATTTCTTCCTGAATGTGAACAAGGATTTGCATAACCGCCTGTTGGAAAGAAAGATCGATCATGATTTTATTACCCGCCCGGGAGCGCATAATGGACAGTATTGGAATAACTCCATTGATTATCAGATTCTATTCTTTGATAAGTTTTTCAAGAAATAAAACCGGGAATACTTGACTTTGGCTTTTCAATGTTGTATCTTTGGTACAGAATCATAAAATAGATTGAGGTTAAACTACGATAGAAGGAGGGAGCGGAAGCTTTCTCCTTTTTTGTTGTATCCTTGGGAGTCGTGAGCTTTATCCCGGTTTATAAAAGGGATGAAACCAGAGATTAACGTGTTTTATACCGCAGCTTTATGAAAATTAGACGGTGCGTTACGACTCATTAAACGCTGCGTTAGGAGAAGTTAGAGCCTTTGTTAGGTAAAATCAGAGCCTTTGTTTCGGAATAAACAAAGTTGAGGCATGAAAAGTATCTTTATAGGTTAAGAATCTATAATTCTGCTCTTGACAGAAATAGAGTGATTATGCTACTTTAAAAGAGAATTCGATGTTCGGAATGAAAGATTATTCGAAAGAAATCGAAATGTTGCGTGTGTATGGATAATAGCTGGCCTGTCCTCCGGCATAGGTCGTCAGACAAATCATCTTGGATGGATTTCCTTTTTTATCAAATCCATACGAATAGACTGTCTTTTCGTCGTTACTTCCTGCAGGACAACTGCGTATGGTGAAATGGCGCGGGTCCTTACCCAATAACCCTGCGTAAAGAGCTTCAATATGGAATGTCAGAGGGTGTATTTCTAATAAACCGAGACAGGGCAAATGGTATTTCGAACTTTCTTCTCCCGGTTCATAAATGAACTTGTTTTCAAGGCCGTTCATCTTGGAACTGATAGAGGTTATATCTCCGTTCTCGTATGTAAGTGATGTTGATGAATATTCTGTATCGTCGATATTCTCGACAATTCCGGTTAAGTATCCTTCTGCAGAGTAAGAAAATTGATAAATACGATTTTGTGAAGACAAACTGTATACACATTGACTGGCATAGCCTTCGCTATTTAATGTATATACTAAAGTGAGATAGTCAGTGGTAACTGTTACCTGATTATCAGAGTAGCTCAAGTTTACTTCGTTACTGATTTCTTCTTCGAAATAACGTTGTTTTATAATATGTTGAATCAGGCGCTCGCCATCGAACATAAACTTCTCTGTCTTATTTACAGGTTTTGAATCGTTCTCGACGGATTCATTGAAAATCATAGCCCATTGCCCTTTATCCTCTTCTGTACCCTTTTCGTCATCATCCGAACAACTGAATGTCAGTATTGCCAGCAATAAAATAGCTACTTTTTTCATCCTTTCTTATTTTAATTGTAATCCGTTACTACTAAAACGTCTACTAGCCGGACTTATTACGCTTTTCTCTATCTTGAATTGTGCTTTTGTCGTCTCTTCGGTTTCCTCGTCCTTTGGTGGATAACTTCCGTCAATAACACCGATGGCTACTTTCAACATTCTTTCATTAGGATCACCGAATGGCAGAAACTCACTGTAATTAGTAACTCCACCAATAGTCGTTTCACTGATTTTAAGATCTGTTGCAGGGGAGAGAGCTCCTCCGGCATCGTGGTTGGAATCATAAACAGTGCAGACTACCGGATTGATTGACCACAGAAATTCTTCATTAATGAATTGTTCTGTTGCTACATTTTGTCCTTTGGTGACACCACCGATGGTTACAACAGGATAGCTGTCTTTCAGGAATAGGCTCCTGATTAACATTTCCGGTGCTCCGGCTGTTGTACTGCTTGTGATAGCGAATAGGGCGGGCAGGTCTAAATTAACACCGCTCTTTAATATCTCACTATCAAAGTTGATGGTAGCATCCTTGTCCCTGTTTTTATTATTATATTCCAGATAGGCCATCGGCTTATTTAATCGTACTTCTGAAGTCAGAATTGTACCTAATAACTGAACGCAATCCAATGAACCACCGGCGTTGTAACGTAGGTCAAGTATAACATATTTCACGCCTGCTGTCTTGAACTCTTGTGAGATTTGTCGCAGTTCGTTATTATACTTGTCTGGATCACTATTGGTTCCGGCAGTGAAGCTATTGTACATGAGATACCCTACTTTGATATCTCTATTGTTTTCTTTTACCGTAAGTATTTTGGTTTTATGTACCGGATTATCCTCAACGGATCGTGCAGCAGGTAGTTTTAATGTTATGTCATTAGGTACTACCTTATATACAAATTCTTCTTCTCCTACTTCTTCCCCTTCTTCCGGCTCAACAGGAACTTCTTTCCATACTCCCATCACCAGATCCCGGGCTTGGGTTCCCTGTAGTAATTGAGTCTCATATTTCTTGCTGATGTAAGAAGTATCGACTTTCATAATCCAGTTTCCACGTTCCAGTCCGGCTGCTTCTGCCGGTGAACCGGGAATGACGTAAGTAATTAATGCGTTATATGCTGTATCGATATCCACACTTCGAACTAGTGAATAGTCGAATCCATAAGTAGGCAGCGGAGCCTCCATCACAGAATCTACAAACGAGTAGCTGTCTTTTTTTGATTTCACTTTAGATAAGAACGAGGCAGGTTCCAGAAACAGATTCACATCATCGTAGGAAGGTAGATCTTGATACCACAGATAGTGCTGTTGCATGATGTCGTACATCCATGTATCCAGTGCAGTTTGATGGGCATACTCCGGCCAGCGGTCGACACCACAGGAGAAGAAACCACTGATAGATACGAAGATCAGGGCAGGTATGAGGATTATCTTTCTTAATTTCGTCATCATAAAAAGCTTTTTACTGTGCAAATGTAGGAAATACTTTGCTTATCTACCACATTTATGGTATAAAAATGCCTTCAATATGTGATAGGCTGTTAGCAAATCCCCCCTTATCTTTGCAACATCGAAAATGATCAATAGGTATTCATATAAATAGAGAGAGAATAATTAGAATCCAAAGAGAGTGATATAGAGTAAATGATTTTTGGATGGACCGTAACCTGACTTTGATAAAGATTTAATGAAACAGATTTGCTGATGTGCTAATTTGTCGGTGATTAATACATTGGCATCTTAGCACAACTTTTGTTGTTTAACGAATAATTATGATGATGAATATAGCTGCATTATTGTCCGGAGGTGTCGATAGCTCTGTTGTCGTTCACCTTCTTTGTGAGCAAGGATACAAACCGACTCTTTTCTATATCAAAATAGGTATGGACGGGGCGGAGTATATGGATTGTTCAGCCGAAGAAGATATTGAAATGTCCACTGCCATTGCCCGTAAGTATGGTTTGTCCTTGGAAGTCGTGGATTTGCATAAGGAGTATTGGGAGAATGTGGCCGCCTACGCGATTGATAAAATAAAGAAAGGACTGACACCGAATCCGGATGTGATGTGTAACAAACTCATCAAGTTTGGCTGTTTCGAACAGCAGGTCGGAAAGAATTTCGATTTTACGGCGACAGGGCATTACGCCACCACCATCCGGCAGGACGGCAAGACGTGGCTTGGAACAGCCAAAGACCCTGTTAAAGACCAGACGGATTTCCTGGCCCAGATAGACTACCTGCAAGTTTCCAAACTGATGTTTCCTATCGGCGGACTGATGAAGCAGGAAGTACGCGAAATCGCAAGCAGGGCAGGATTGCCCAGTGCCCGAAGAAAGGACAGTCAGGGAATTTGCTTTTTGGGAAAGATTAACTATAATGATTTCGTTCGTCGTTTCCTGGGAGAGCGGGAAGGGGCGATTATAGAACTGGAAACCGGAAAGAAAGTGGGCACGCATCGCGGCTACTGGTTCCATACGATCGGACAACGGAAAGGACTTGGATTGAGTGGCGGTCCCTGGTTTGTGATCAAGAAGGATATCAAACGCAATATCATCTACGTCTCCAACG
>OGLE01001677.1_pt1 | contig 16567 bp, 10 predicted proteins | sample 1572671 | NCBI WGS metagenome assembly OGLE01 (sample SAMEA2581923, study PRJEB24529) | metagenome | biome: Human gut stool | place: China | collected 2011 | reverse complement strand
TGTATTGAAGAGAAGACTCAGAGAGATGGCATTCCTGACCAAGGGGCTGCGCATCATTTTAAGAGATAATCGTACTGAGGAAGAAACTTCTCTGGAAGGTGGTTCTGTCGTTGACAGTGCAGCTGCGGAAGCTATGTCTACAGAGCACGAAAAGAAGCAGATCAGTGAACTGTTACAGAGGGCACAGGAAGATGCCATGGAAGCAGGAGCATCCGCAGAAGCAATGACTTCCGAAGAAACTTCAGCTTCTGCGGATACAGCAAATGACTCTGAAGCATTTGCAGATGCTTTTGCTACGTCCGAGGAATCCACCAAAGCCCATACCGGCGGCAAGATCGGTAAGATACATACCATTACTCTGGAAAATGGTAAGAAGCAGAAAGTCGTTGAGTTCTACTATGAAGGTGGTATCAAGGAATTTGTTGCTTACCTGAACAAAAGTAAGGAGCCTTTATACGAAAACATTCTGTATTTTGAGGGTGAGAAGAATAATGTGTACGTGGAAGTATCCTTCCAGCACAATGATTCTTATAACGAGAGCGTATTCAGCTTTGTAAATAACATCAATACTCCCGAGGGAGGTACTCATTTACAGGGCTTCCGTAATGCTATTACGAAGACATTTAACGATTACGCAAGAAGCGCAAAGCTGTTAAAAGACAGTGAGCCGAATCTGTCCGGTGAAGATATCCGTGAGGGCCTGACTGCTATTGTCAGTGTCAAGATCGAGGATCCTCAGTTCGAAGGACAGACCAAGCAGAAATTGGGTAACAGTGAGGCAAGAGGCGCTGTTGACAATATTGTCAGTGAGCAGCTGACTTATTTCTTAGAGCAGAATCCGCAGATTGCAAAGTCCATCTGTGAGAAGTCGATTCTGGCACAGCGTGCCAGAGAGGCAGCCAGAAAGGCAAGAGACCTCACCAGGAGAAAGACCGCTCTGGATACCATGGCTCTGCCCGGTAAGCTGGCAGACTGTTCCGATAAGGATCCGAAGAACTGCGAGATTTACATCGTAGAGGGAGACTCCGCAGGAGGAAGTGCGAAGACAGCACGTTCCCGTGCAACACAGGCTATCCTGCCCCTGCGTGGTAAGATACTGAATGTAGAAAAGGCAAGACTGGATAAGATTTATGCCAATGCTGAGATCAAGGCAATGATCACTGCTTTTGGTACCGGAATCCATGAGGATTTTGATATTTCCAAGCTTCGTTACAACAAGATCATTCTGATGACCGATGCCGATGTAGACGGTGCGCATATCAGTACTCTTCTGCTGACTTTCATCTATCGGTTTATGCCGGAGCTGATCAAGCAGGGACATGTATTCCTGGCGAAGCCGCCTCTGTATAAGCTGGAGAAGAACAAGAAGGTATGGTATGCCTACAGTGATGAAGAACTGGACAGCATTCTCTCTGAAGTAGGTCGTGACCAGAACAACAAGATCCAGCGTTACAAAGGTCTGGGTGAGATGGATGCGGAACAGCTCTGGGAGACCACCATGGATCCGGAGAGACGTATTCTGCTCAGAGTCAACTACGATGAAGAGACTGAATCCGAACTGGATCTGACCTTTACCACACTGATGGGTGACAAGGTAGAACCCAGAAGAGAATTCATCGAAGAAAATGCTCAGTTTGTTAAGAATCTGGACATCTAATAACTATTCAGAGCCGTTATCAGGCTCTGAATAGTTACGGTATTTAATAATAGAGAGTCGTATTTTACGACAGATTGTGAGGAAACATGAACGACGATATTTTTGATAAGCCTTCGGAGGCTGAGATTGATAAAATCCATGAAGTCGATCTGAAAGAAAAAATGGAAACTTTCTATATCGACTATGCCATGAGTGTTATCGCATCCCGTGCGCTTCCGGATGTGAGGGATGGTCTGAAGCCGGTACAGAGACGTGTACTCTATTCTATGATCGAACTGAACAATGGTCCCGACAAGCCGCATCGTAAGAGTGCCCGTATTGTCGGTGATACCATGGGTAAATATCATCCTCATGGTGACAGCTCCATCTACGGTGCATTGGTTAATATGGCACAGGACTGGTCTACCCGTTATCCTCTGGTAGATGGCCACGGTAACTTCGGTTCCATGGATGGTGACGGTGCCGCAGCAATGCGTTATACCGAGGCAAGACTTTCCAAGATTTCCATGGAATTATTGGCAGATATCGGCAAGAATACCGTAGATTTCGTACCGAACTTTGATGATACTGAAAAAGAACCTGTCGTACTGCCCAGCCGTTATCCAAACCTGCTAGTCAACGGTACTACCGGTATTGCCGTAGGTATGGCTACCAATATTCCACCTCACAACCTTCGTGAAGTGGTACAGGCTGTTGTTAAAATTATTGATAATCGTGTAGAAGAAGACAGAGATACTACGATCGATGAGATTCTTCCCATTGTAAAAGCTCCCGATTTTCCTACCGGAGGACTGATTCTGGGTACCAGAGGCTGTGAGGAAGCTTACCGTACCGGCCGTGGTAAGATCAGAGTCCGTGCAGTGACCAATATCGAGACACTACCTAACGGTAAGAGCCAGATCATTGCCACCGAACTGCCATATATGGTCAATAAGGCCAATCTGATCATCAAGATTGCTGAGCTGGTAAAACTGAAAAAGATCGACGGTATCACAGATATCCGTGATGAATCCAACCGTGAAGGTGTCCGCGTGGTTATTGAGCTTCGTAAGGATGCCAATGCCAATGTTATTCTGAATCAGCTGTACAAGCATACACAGCTTCAGGATACTTTTGGTGTGATCATGCTGGCGCTGATCAACAATCAGCCTAAGGTCATGAATCTGCTGGATATGCTGACTTATTACCTGAAACATCAGGAGGATGTGGTTACCAGAAGAACCAAATATGATCTGAACAAGGCTGAGGAAAGAGATCATATTTTACAGGGATTGTTAAAGGCTCTGGACTTCATTGACGAAGTTATTACTATTATCCGTGGCAGTCAGAATGCCCAGATTGCAAAAGAACGTTTGATGGAGAGATTTGAACTTTCTGATGTACAGGCACAGGCTATTGTGGATATGCGTCTGCGTGCTCTGACAGGTCTGGAAAGAGAGAAGCTGGAAAACGAGCATCAGGATCTGGTAGCAAAAATTGCGGAGTTGAAGGCTATTTTGGCAGATGAAAAGCTGTTATTAGGTGTTATTAAGACAGAAATGAGTGCTATCGCTGAGAAATACGGCGATGACAGACGCAGTAAGATCGGTTATGACGAACTGGATATCTCCATGGAGGATCTGATTCCGAGGGAAAATACTATTATTGCCATGACCAGTCTCGGTTATATCAAACGTATGACCGTAGATAATTTCAAAGCACAGAACCGCGGCGGCCGAGGTATCAAGGGAATGCAGACCATCGATGAGGATTACATTGAGGATCTGTTGATGACGACGACTCATCATTATCTGAACTTCTTCACCAATATGGGAAGAGTATACAGATTAAAAGCATATGAGATCCCGGAGGCAGGCCGTACCGCAAGAGGTACTGCTATCGTGAAGAAGACGCCTCTGATGGAGTTCTCCAATGTCAGAAAGAACGGACTGACCGCTATCAACCTCAGAGAAGAGGATGAACTGATCGAGGTGAAGATCACCGACAGCAACAGCGAGATCTTCCTGGTAACCAAACAGGGTATGTGTATCCGCTTCCAGGAGACAGATGTCCGGGCCACCGGCCGAGCGTCCATGGGTGTCATCGGTATGAATCTCTCTCCCGGGGATGAGATCATCGGCATGCAGTTACAGACCCAGGGCAGCGATCTGTTGATCGTATCCGAGAACGGTATGGGCAAACGTACCAATATGGATGAATTTACCGTACAGAAACGTGGCGGTAAGGGTGTAAAATGCTACAAGATCGTAGAAAAGACCGGTGATGTGGTAGGTGCCAAGGCTGTAAATGATGATAACGAGATCATGATGATCACTACCGAAGGAATTATTATTCAGCTGCGTGTGCAGGATATTTCTACGCTGAGCAGAATTACTTCCGGTGTAAAGCTGATCAATCTGGATAACGGCGTAAAGGTAGCACAGATTGCCAAGGTACGTGAGAAACTGTCCAATGGTGATCATGAATTCGATAATATCGAAGAAGCCATGGAACAGGTATCACAGGAAGTCGGTTCCGAGGATGAGGACGAAGCAGAAGAAAATCTGATTTTCCCCACTGAGGAAAATGAAGACGATGAGTAATATATTTTCAAAATAATCCAAAATAAGTATTTATGTTGAGCACTTTTATATTGCAGATGAAGGGTGTCTGTGATATAACAAAAGTGCTCAATTTAATGAGTTTCAAATATAAACGAACGGATATTTTGCAAAGCACGGAACAATCCGTAGGCATCATAGCCGTGGGCTTTTGACCCCAACATCATAATAAAAGAGAGGCAGAAAAATGGAATCTTATAGTATTTTCAGAGATCTGGCAATTATCATTGTATTTGCCAAGGTGTTTGGCATCATTGCGAGAAAATGTAAGGCACCACAGGTGGTAGGTGAGATCATTGCCGGTCTGTTGATCGGACCCAGTGTACTGGGACTGGTACAGCAGTCAGATTTCCTGATCCAGATGGCAGAAATCGGTGTTATTCTTCTGATGTTCTCCGCCGGACTGGAGACGAATCTGAAGGATCTGATGAAGACGGGATTTGTGGCATTTCTGATCGCATGCATGGGTGTATTTGTTCCTTTGGTAGGAGGAACATTGTTGTACATGGGATTTTACGGAGTGGCACCCTGGGGCTCTGAGAAATTCTATGAAGCTGTATTTATCGGTGTCATTATGACGGCTACCAGTGTAAGTATTACTGTGCAGTCTCTGAAAGAACTGGGAAAACTGAAAGGTAAAGTCGGCACAACAATCATGAGTGCCGCTATTATCGATGATGTCATTGGTATTATTGTACTTACTTTTGTCATCGGATTTAAAAATCCGGATTCCAATCCAGGAAGTGTAGTAATTTCTACTCTTCTGTTCTTCCTTTTTGCAATTGGTGTGGGATTTGTATTGTTCAAGGTATTCCAGTATCTGGATAACAAATATCCGCATACAAGACGTATTCCTATTTTAGGTCTTGCGCTCTGTTTTATTTTCGCTTATGTAGCGGAAGTATTCTTCGGTATTGCGGATATTACAGGTGCTTACGTGGCAGGTATTATCCTGTGTTCTATTCAGGATTCGGAATACATAGCCGAGAAGATGGATATCAATTCTTATATGATCTTCGGACCGATTTTCTTCGCAAGTATCGGACTTAAGACCAGCTTTGACCATTTGAACGGAGAATTTGTACTGTTCTCTATCGGATTTGTTATTGTTGCTCTGCTGTGCAAGATCATCGGTTGCGGTCTAATGGCGAGAATCTGCAGATTCAAAGGACCGGATGCCTTGAAAATCGGTGTCGGTATGATGACCAGAGGCGAGGTTGCCCTGATCGTAGCACAGAAGGGATTGTCTGTGGGAATGATCGGTGCGGAATACTTTACAGCAGTCATTCTGCTGATCATTGTATCCAGTATCTCCACTCCTATCCTGCTTAAGATTTTGTATACGAAGCATGCCGAGATTGATTAAAAAATATGGATCATATGGATCAGAAGCGTTTTGAAGAAGCTAAGAGAAAAATAATAGGCGTGGACCGTCAGAGACTGGGAATCGGAACTCTCTCAGAGAAGACGGTTCATGCTATTTTTAAGGACTATTATGAGCCGAACGAGGATCATCAGGAGATTCCCATAGAGAATTATGTAGCGGATATTTATAGGGATGGAGAGATCATAGAGATTCAGACGAGACAGTTTAACCGGATGCGGGGAAAATTGCAGACCTTTCTTCCTTTATATCCTGTGACTATTGTCTATCCGATCCCTTATGAAAAATGGCTGATCTGGATCGATGAAGACAGCGGAGAACTGAGTAAAAAACGGAAATCACCGAAAAAAGGCTGCACCTATCAGGCTTTTAAGGAACTATATAAGATCAAAATGTTCCTGAAGGATCCGAATATCCGATTTAAGTTCATATTGGTAAATATGGAGGAATACCGGCTGTTGAACGGTTGGAGCCATGATAAGAAAAAGGGCTCCACACGGTATGACAGGATTCCAACGGATCTGGTCGAAGAGGTGGAAATCAGACAACCGGAGGATTATCTGCAATTTGTGCCCTATGAGCTGGAAGAACCTTTTCACAGTAAAGATTTTGCAAAGGCCGCCCACATCCCTCTCTCACTGGCTCAGACCGTATTGAATATTCTGTTTGAAATGGGAACAGTGGAACGGGTAGGAAAACAGGGAAACAGTTATCTATATCGTGTCGTGGATGTATAAAAAGAGGACTAAGCTGTAAGCTTAGTCCTCTTCGTCTTCCTGATGGGATTTCGGCAGGGAGAAGATAAATTCACTTCCAACGCCGGGAGTACTGATCACATTGATATGCTCATCGTGAGCATTGATAATCTCTTTTACAATGGAAAGACCCAGCCCGGTTCCCTTTTTATCTTTGCCTCGGGATAGGTCGGATTTGTAAAATCTGTCCCAGATCAGCTTCAGATCTTCTTTCGGAATACCGATTCCTGTGTCTTTTACGGAGACAAACAATTTATTTTTCTTCTCCGAGGTCTCAATGTGGATCACAGAATCATGGTGACTGAACTTAATGGCGTTGTCCATGAGATTATAGAGTACCTGCTGGATCTTACCCATATCTGCATGGACATACATTTCATTGCCGGTCAGGATCATCTCAATAGCAATGGATTTGTTATGACAGGTACCCTCAAAGGTACTTGCAGTATTACGGATCACTTGATTGATATCAAAATCTGTTTTATCTAAGAGCATTCCTTTGGTGTTAAGATTATTCAAGGTTAAAAGGCTGTTGGTCAGCTTCGTCAGTCGTTCTGTTTCATTCAATACGATGGTAATGTATTTTTCGTGCATTTCCGGTGGAATTGTGCCGTCCAGCATGGCCTCCAGATATCCCCTTATAGAGGTCAGAGGGGAACGGAAATCGTGGGATACATTGGCTACAAACTTTTTCTGATCATCCTCGGAACGGGCAATTTCGCTTGCCATATAGTTCAGACAGGAAGCGAGATAGCCGATTTCATCCTCACTTTCCACCTGAAATTCATAATGCATATTACCGGCGGCATACTGCTCTGTGGCATGGGTGATCTTCCGCAGAGGAATATATACGATCTCGGTGAAAAAGATCAGAATGATCAGGGATAACAGGAACAGGATTGCCAGGGTGATATAGGAAATATTCAGCAGGCTGTTACAGGATTTCTGAATATCATTCATATCAGTATGGATGACTACATAACCTTTTACCTTGTAGTTGGAGGTAATGGGAGCAAATACAGTAAGTACATCCGAATCAAAATTACCGAAGAAATCACCAACAGTGTAGTAGGAGCCGCTGGTTACGGTCGAATCAAAATTCTCGATGACTACCACATTCTCCACATCTAAGGGACTATTGGTATCCAGTACCAGTCGTCCGGAGGGATTGATGATGCGGATCTCGGAATTCAGGTAGACCGCCAGGGAGTCCAGCTGCATTTTAACGGTCTCCAAAGTTGTTTCACTGGTATATAATCCGCCGGCATAGGTTCCGGCGATCAGGGTTGCTTCGGAATAAAGACTTTCAGCTTTTTCCCGGATCAGGTGCTCTTTGGTCATATTGGGAACAAAAGTTGTAACTATGATGAAACCAAATACACCAAAAATAAAATATGCGAGTATAAATTTTAGATAAAGTGTTTTTTTCATAACAAATCCTGCTTTTGGTATGACTTAATTACGTACTTCGAATTTATAGCCAATGCCCCAGATGGTGCTGATCTTCCAGTTGGCATGATCCTTGATCTTCTCGCGGAGACGCTTGATATGCACATCCACGGTACGGGTATCACCGATATATTCATAGCCCCAGATCTGATCCAGGAGCTGTTCTCTGGTGAATACATGATTCGGTGAGGATGCTAAAAAGTAGAGAAGCTCCAGTTCTTTCGGCGGCATTTCCACGGTGTGTCCCATATAGATGACGGAATAATTGGTCAGATTAATGGTCAGATCCGCATATTCCACACACTTGTCGTTAGGATTCTCTGTGGGGGCATTGGAGGGCTTATAACGTCTGAGGACTGCTTTGGCGCGGGCCACCAGTTCCTTTGAATCAAAAGGTTTTTCCATATAATCATCCGCACCCAGCTCCAGTCCCAATACCTTGTCGAAGACTTCACCTTTTGCGGAAAGCATGATGATAGGAACGGAGTATTGTGCCCGGACCTCTCTGCACACCTGATAACCATCAATGCCGGGAAGCATCAGATCCAACAGAATCAGATTCGGAGCAAAGGTCTCCATAGCCGGCATCACGGATTCTCCGTCATTGACGATCATGGTATCAAAACATTCCTTCGTCAGATAGAGGGAGATCAGTTCCGCAATATTATTATCATCATCTACAATGAGAATTTTCTGTTTACTTACCATGTAGTATAGGCCTCCTGTCAGTTATTATTTAAAAGTAACAATGGTTACACCGGCATCGCCTTCACCATATTCACCCAACCGGTATTCTTTGACGTATTTCAGACGTTTTAAGTGAGACTGTACGGCACTGCGCAGGGCACCGGTGCCTTTTCCGTGCACGACTCTCACACTGGGGAGATGAGCCAGATAAGCGTCATCCAGGTATTTATCCAGTTTTGCAATGGCTTCATCTACCGTACATCCCAGAAGGTTGATCTCGGAGGACACAGAGAAGGACTTGGACATTTTCAATTTGCCGGTGTTGGTACGCTGCAGGGCAGGTGCTGTAATGGTTTCTTCTTTTACCGGTACGAGATCGTTAATATTCGTCTGCATTCTCATAATTCCGCATTGTACGAAGAGGTTGCCCCTGGCATCCGGCAGTGTATTCACAATTCCTTTCAGATTCATGGAAATGATCTTTACGGAATCTCCTTTTTTCAGTTTCTTGGGATCCACGGTCTTCTGGTTGGCCGGCTTCTTTTGGTTATTACCAAGAGCCAATTTTCCGTTCTTTTCGTTGATCTTGTCACGAACCTTCTGTCTCTTTTTCTCTAGTTCCTTGATGTCGGCGGAAGCGCCTGCTTTATTGAAATCACGGATGGTTTCGTCGGCTACATCCTTTGCTTCCTGAAGGATGGCTCTTGCTTTTTCATTGGCATCCCGCAGAATCTTATCCTTTGCCTGATCGATTTTCTCGTTTTTCTTCTGTAACTGTTCCTGTAACGTGCGGATCCGTTCCTTATATTCTGCAATCTCCTGCTGTTCTTTTTCAATGGTTACGCGGCTCTGTTCCAGATCTGCGATGACGTCTTCAAAGCTTTCGTCTTCTTTGCTGATCTGTTCTTTCGCGGCATTGATGATCTCATCGGACAGTCCCAGCTTGGAAGAAATAGCGAAAGCATTACTTTTACCGGGAATACCGATGAGCAGACGGTAGGTGGGGCGAAGGGTCTCCACATCAAATTCACAGCAGGCATTTTCTACGAAATTAGTGGAAAGTGCATAGATTTTCAGCTCGCTGTAATGCGTGGTAGCCATAGTGCGGATGCCACGGTCATGCAGATAATTTAAAATAGCAATTGCCAGAGCGGCACCCTCCGTAGGATCTGTTCCAGCACCGAGTTCATCAAATAAACACATGGAATCCGCATCTGCGTGCTGCAAAATGTGGACAACTCTGGTCATATGAGAAGAAAATGTGGACAAACTCTGCTCAATACTCTGCTCATCCCCGATATCTGCATAAACTTCCGAGAAAATGGACAGTTCTGAACGGTCCAGCGCCGGAATATGCAGTCCTGCCTGCCCCATCAGGGTAAAAAGGCCCACTGTTTTCAGGGAGACGGTCTTACCGCCGGTGTTGGGACCGGTGATCACCAACAGGTCAAAATCTTTACCCAGACGGACATCAATGGGAACTGCCTTTTTCTTGTCCAACAGTGGATGACGGCCCTTACGGATCTGGATGTAATGTTCAGTGTTGAAAATAGGCTCTGTGGCATTCTGTTCCATGGCGAGTTTTGCCTTGGCAAAGATGAAGTCTAAAGTGGTCATGATCTTCTGATCTGCAGCAAGCTCTGAAGTATGAACAGCAGCCTGACTGCTCAGATCACCCAGAATAACTTCAATTTCCTCCTGCTCCTGCAGATCCAGTTCTTTTAACTGGTTGTTCAGGTTCACGACAGCAGCCGGCTCGATGAAAAAGGTGGAACCGGTGGAGGACTGGTCATGCACCATACCGTTCACCTGGCTCTTATATTCTGCCTTTACGGGGATACAGTAGCGGTTATCACGCATGGTAATGACTGCATCCTGTAAAAAGGTACGGTAAGCGCCGTTTACCATAGAGGTCAGCTGGCTGTGGATCTTTTCGTTGGTGGACAGCTTGGAACGACGGATACTCTTTAATCTTGGGCTGGCATCATCAGCCATCTCTTCTTCCGACAGGATACAGCGGTTGATCTCATTGGCAAGCTGTGTCATAGGGGTGAGTCCCTCAAAGTAGGCATCCAGGCTGTCATTTGGGAGGTCTTCCCGTTCTTTTTTTCCATAGGTTTTGATCCTGCTGACATTATCCAAAAAGGATGCCAGCTTCAACAATTCGGACATAGACAGAGAACTGCCGATTTCCAGAGAACGGATGGAAAAACCTAAGTCTCTGTTGCTGCCAAAAGAGGTGCTGCCGATGCGGAAGAGACGGGCCAGGGCATCTTTGGTCTCCCGCTGGGCTGTTCTGATGGCAGATAGATCAGTGGAAGGCACCAGATCGCGGCAAAGCTTTTTACCGGGCTCGGAGTCGGCCTTCTCTGTGAGGAGGTCGATGATCTTATTATATTCTAAAGTGGTGAGTACTTTTGTGTTCATGTGGGGCTCCTTAATATTATTGAAAATACGCAGTACAAGCTCACTGCCGGGCTTTCGCCCTATCAAAATCGGATCTGTCAATTCCGCCTGCAAGCAGTCGAATTGACATCTCTCGATTTTGGTACTGCTCAATGCTGGTTTACATAATAATACGATTTCTACGTGCTGCGCACTCTCGAAATCGTTACATCCATTCGCAATCCGGACTATCGTCCTTCTTGCTCATGTCTGTTTGCTCCCCTCATAGAAATCCTGCTTTGCCTGCAAGCAGTCACGCAGGATTTTATGGGTGAGCTTATTATACCATATTTATTGCCTTTTTTGGTACAGTTTTGTATAATTGAGATATTAGAGTCCTAAGAAAAAGCCGGTGTATCTGTAGGCAGCAGAGGAGGCATATTTATGGCGGATTCGCAAGAAAATAAGCAGAAGGAACAAAAAGACGCTTCTGAGAAAAATTTTATGATAGAAAAAATCAAGGAACGTCCGGTAAATAAGAAAAAGCTGTTGCGCAGAACTTTGATCACGGCTTCTATGGCAGTGATCTTCGGTCTGGTGGCATGCTTCACTTTTTTGGTTTTGGAACCGGTGATCAGTAACTGGTTGTACCCGGAGGAGGAACCACAGGTGGTGGTATTCCCCGAAGATCAGGATGAGATGTCTCCGGAACAGATGCTGACAGAGAATATGCAGCAGGAGAATCAGAACAATCAGTCCTCTTCTGTTTCCGGTGAAGTTATGGAACAGGAGCAGATCCGGGAACTGTTATCCGGAATCATATTGGACCTGGATAATTATAAGCAGATTTACAACGCTCTTGCCCAGTATGTGGCAGAGATGAACCGTTCTATGGTTACTGTGACAGGAGTGTCATCCGGTGTGGACTGGTTCAACAATGTAAATGAGAGCAAAAACCAGTCATCCGGTGTGATCATAGCGCAAAATGGCAAGCAATTACTGATTTTAACCGATTATTCTCCGGTAAAACAAGCAGATGACATTATTGTCACATTCAACGAGGGCACACAGGCAGATGCATCTTTGAAGGAAAAAGATGAGACTACAGGTCTGGCGGTGATTGCCGTAGAACTGGATACTCTGAATGAAGATTTTCTGAAGAATGATATTACGATCGCTACTTTTGGATCTTCTAATATCAAAGATATTGCCGGACTTCCGGTGGTGGCTCTGGGACGTCCCATGGGTACGAACGGCTCACTGGGATATGGCATCATTACTTCTTCCGCCAGTGAGTCGGCGGCATCGGATACCACTTATCGGATTCTGCAGACGAATATTGTAGGCAGTCAGAATGCAGGCGGCGTATTATTCAATCTTCAGGGACAGGTCATTGGTATCATTACCAATGGCAAATCTGCCACAGATATGAAAAATATGGTATGTGCTTACGGTATTACGGAATTGAAGCGTCATATCGAGAAAATGTCGAATGGAGAAAAATTCGCCTATCTGGGTCTTAAGGGTGTGGATGTCACAGAGGAAGCTAACAGAGAACTTGGAGTTCCTTACGGAGCTTATATTACAGAGGTAGAAATGGACTCTCCTGCAATGCTGGCGGGAATCCAGCAGGGAGATGTCATCACAGGATTCGGTGAACGTGTGATCATCAGCTTTGACGAGTATACGAACTCTCTGCTCAGTATGAAACCGGGAGATAGTGTAGAACTGACGATTATGCGGCAGTCACAGCAGGAATATAAAGAGATGAAATTCGACATCACATTAACGGTGTTGAAATAGATTGACAGAAAGGTTTGGACAACAATATGAAATTCATTAAAGAGTTAAAAGAAGGCGACAGAGTATTTGATATTTATCTGTGCAAACATAAACAGGAGGCTGTTACCAAGAACGGTAAACCCTATGAAAGTGTGATTTTACAGGATAAGACCGGAACTATCGATGCAAAGGTATGGGAGCCGAATAATCCGGGCATCGGTGATTATGATGATCTGGATTACATAGAGGTATACGGTGATGTGACGAATTTCCAGGGGCAGCTACAGATCAGCGTGAAGCGTATCCGTGTCTGTCGTGAGGGAGAATACAATCCTTCCGATTATCTGCCGGTGAGCTCCAAAGGCATCGACACTATGTACAATGAATTAAAGACTCTGATCGGAAGTATTAAGAATACCTATCTACATCAGCTGTTGCAGGATTTGTTTATTGACGATGCTGATTTTGCGAAGAAATTCTGCAACTCTTCTGCAGCCAAGACAGTGCATCATGGTTTCGTGGGCGGATTGCTGGAGCATACCTTGGGAGTTACCAAGCTGTGTGACTACTACTGCTCTGCTTATCCTATTTTACAGAGAGATCTGCTTCTGACGGCGGCTATGTGCCATGATATCGGAAAGGTAAAAGAGATTTCCGCTTTTCCGGTAAACGATTATACAGATGACGGACAGTTATTGGGACATATCGTGATGGGTGCACAGATGGTTGGGGAACGTGCCGCTAAGATCGACGGATTCCCTCACAATCTGCTGGCAGAATTACAGCATTGTATTCTGGCTCATCACGGCAAACTGGAATACGGCTCCCCCAAGGTGCCTGCACTGATCGAGGCAGTAGCTCTGAATTATGCAGATGATACCGATGCCAAAATGGAGACCTTTAAGGAAATTTTGGAAAATAACAGTGAAAACAGTGGCTGGCTTGGTTACAACAGATTGTTTGAATCCAATCTGCGTGCTACCAAAATGGAGTAAATGACAATTCTTCTATGAACAGACAGGAAAGTGAGGAAGCATATGGAAATCAGTGCATGTGTAAAATATGTAGGTGTAAACGATCATCAGGTAGATCTGTTTGAGGGACAGTATAAGGTTCCAAACGGAATGTCTTACAACTCCTATGTGATCCTGGATGATAAAATCGCAGTTATGGACACAGTGGATGGATTTTTTACGGAAGAATGGCTGAACAATGTAGAACAGGTTCTTGACGGGAAAATGCCCGATTATCTTGTTATACAGCATATGGAACCGGATCATTCCGCCAGTATTCCGGCTTTTCTGAAAAAATATCCCAAAGCCACAGTAGTATCTACAGCTAAGGGATTCCAGTTCATGGAACAGTTTTTCCCGGCTTTTTTCGCCGAACAGGGATTACCTGCGGAACAACGCATTGTTGCGGTGAATGACGGAGTCCTGGAGCTTGGACAGCACAGCCTGCATTTTGTCTATGCTCCCATGGTGCATTGGCCGGAGGTTATGATGACTTATGAAGCAACCGAGAAAATACTGTTTGCGGCAGATGGTTTCGGTAAATTCGGTGCTTTGGACGTAGAGGAAGAATGGGCGAATGAAGCCCGCCGCTACTATATCGGTATTGTCGGAAAATATGGTCCCCAGGTACAGGCGGTTCTGAAAAAAGCGGCAGGACTGGACATTCAGACCATCTGCTCTCTTCACGGTCCGGTACTTAAGGAGAATCTGGGATTCTATCTGGAAAAATATGATAAGTGGTCTTCCTATCAGCCGGAAGAATCCGGAGTGGTAATTGCTTATGCTTCTGTCTATGGCAATACCAGAAATGCTGCGGAGTATCTGGCGGATGTTTTACAGGAAAAAGGACAGAAAACAGTACTGTATGACCTGGCAAGATGCGATAAAGCAAAAGCTGTTGCCGATGCTTTCCGTTATGACAGACTGGTGCTGGCGGGTATTACTTATAATGGAGACCTCTTCCCCTGCATGCGCAGTTTTATCAAAGGTCTGACCGAGCGTAATTACCAGAATCGTAAGGTGGCAATCATTGAGAACGGCACCTGGGCACCCATGGCAGGCAAGTTGATTCTGGGAATGTTTGAAAAGAGTAAAAATCTGACATTTACGGAGACAAAAGTAAGCATCAAGTCGGCTATGAATGCGCAGAACAAAGAAGAAATCGGGAAACTCGCACAGGAGCTTTCCTAAGACTTCGGAGTGGGTGTTCTGGCAGAATGGTACAAAGCATATTAGAAAATGAGGATGTTTGAAATTTGATTTGTGATTCCTCCGACGGAAGGAATCGTCTGCGGAATGGAGATTAGTATGGAATATAAAAAAAATGATCGTGTAACGGTAACCATAGAGGATATGGGAAGTGACGGAGAAGGAATCGGTAAAGTAGACGGTTTTACTCTCTTTATCAAAGATGCCGTTATCGGCGATCAGGTGGAAGCCAAGATCATAAAAAGTAAAAAACATTACGCTTATGCCAGATTAGAGAAGGTGTTACAGCCTTCTCCTTTTCGTGTGGAACCGAAATGTGCATACCACAGACAGTGCGGCGGCTGCCAGCTGCAGGCAATCTCCTACTCCGAGCAGCTACATTTCAAAGAACAGAAGATCCGCAATCATCTGATCCGAATCGGTGGGTTCGATGCGGAATACATTGATGAACGCATGCAGCCCATTGTAGGCATGAAGGAACCCTTCCACTATCGCAATAAAGCGCAGTATCCCATAGGAACTGATAGAGATGGTAATGTCATCACAGGTTTCTATGCCGGACGCACCCATACCATCATTGCCAATACAGACTGCGCCCTCGGTGCTTCTGAGAATCAGCAGATCCTCGAAATCATACTCTCCTATATGCGGAAAAATAAAGTAACTGCCTATGACGAAGTTACAGGAAAAGGCTTGGTACGTCATGTATTGATCCGAAAAGGATTCACCAGTGGACAGTTGATGGTATGTCTGGTCATTAATAAGAAAATGACAAAAATGTCATATCTTTCCACAGGCGTACAGAAGAATACCAACGAGTTTTTGCCCAATCAGGGAGAATTACTGGCTGCACTGGCAGAAATACAAGGTATGACAAGTGTGTCAGTCAGCATCAATACCGAGAAAACCAATGTAATCATGGGTACCGAGATCCATAACCTCTGGGGTGAGAGCACCATTGAGGATACGATCCACGTAAGAGACATGCAGAAAGAAAATTACCCTTATACCGGGGATGCATTAACCTTCAAGATCTCTCCTCTCTCCTTCTATCAGGTAAATCCCGTACAGACCGAGAAGCTTTACAGCCTGGCGTTGGAATATGCGGGACTGACTGGAAAAGAGACTGTTTGGGATCTCTACTGTGGTATCGGAACCATCTCTCTCTTCCTGGCGGGCAAAGCCAAAAAGGTATGCGGTGTGGAAATCATCCCCCAGGCCATCGACGATGCCAGAGAGAATGCAAAGAGAAATCATATTGAAAATGCTGAGTTTTTCGTGGGCAAAGCAGAGGAAGTCCTGCCGGAATTCTACGAAAAGGCGACTACAGAGGCATCTTCCGATGAAATGCTCCATCCGGATGTGATTGTCGTAGATCCGCCCCGAAAAGGATGCGATGATGCCTGCTTAAACACCATGCTCCGCATGCAGCCCGAACGCATCGTATACGTCAGCTGTGACTCCGCCACCCTTGCCAGAGATCTGAAGATCCTCTGCAATGGTGGATATGAGATCCGGAAGGTCCGGGGCGTGGACCAGTTTGGAATGACTGTGCATGTTGAGACGGTTGTTCTTTTGTCCCAACTGAAACAAAAGCCGGATGATTATATTAATGTCACGATTGAACTTGATGATGTGGATATAAC
>OGLE01001673.1_pt1 | contig 16580 bp, 8 predicted proteins | sample 1572671 | NCBI WGS metagenome assembly OGLE01 (sample SAMEA2581923, study PRJEB24529) | metagenome | biome: Human gut stool | place: China | collected 2011 | reverse complement strand
GTGACGGGCTAGGCGACCCGGACAAGAAGTTCAAACTGCTTCGTTCCATGTTTCACAGCAAAACATTACAAACATTGTTTTCCGCTATTCATCCCCGATGGAGCGTGGAACTTGGTTTATCATGGGCGAAACGCAGCAGGCAGAAACGGACTGACGGAAAGGAACCGGATTATATGGGGGAAAATCAGGAGCATCTGGTACTATATACAAAAGAGTATTTGAAAAGTCATCCCAATATAAACTTCTTTATTTACGGACATCGCCACATTGAACTTGATTTGATGCTAAGTGTCACTTCACGTGTGCTGATACTTGGAGACTGGATTAATTTCTTTTCTTATGCCGTATTCGACGGCGAGAACCTTTTTCTTGAAGAATATATAGAAGGAGAGACGCAGGTTTGAGGCGGATAGTTTCATCCCGGTTTGAAACAAAAAGTTTCCCGGTGTGAAACGAATGGTTTCTCGGTGTGAAACACTTCGTTTCTCGGTGAGAAACAAACAGTTTCAAGGCATGAAACAACTAGCTCGCTTAAAAGGATTGAAAAAGAGCTCATGCTTGAAGAGAAAAATCTCTACCGATAAGAAATAATTAAAGCAATAAATCCCTGCTCCAACATTGTGGAACAGGGATTTATTACATTATTATGGGTTGTTTTCTATGATAACTCTGATTACAACCGTTCAATCAATTGTTTACTGGAAAGTTGGTGTATAACTTGAAGCTATTAGCAGGTATAACAACAGGCTGTTCAGAACTGTTAGTCACATTCAATGTTTCACCATTCAATTCATACCAATCTCCCGTGTTACCAAAGTACACACCTGTATTAATCTGTTCATTCTTGAAATTGCCTACTACAACCAGTTTCTTTGTAGTGGATTCCAATCTTAGATAACGACCTTTATCCCAATCGGAAACACTTACTTTCCAGTCTTTGAATGCGTTGTCGCTGAATAAGTCCGGATTATCATTGCGTAATTTCAGCAAAGTGCTATAAGTGTCGTATAATCCTTTCCGATATTGGTCAGTAAGATAATCCCATTTCACAGGCTTGGCATCAGTATTCTTTTCAGTTCCCATTGTTCCATCGTACTTATACATTATGGAATAATCATATCCTAGTTCGCCAAACTGCCAAATCATTTTCGGTCCTGGAACGGTCAGGAAGAAGGCTGCATTTGTTCCCAGTTGTTTCATGCGGATATCAAGACCTGCATTTTGAAGATTGCCAAAAGCAGTTTGCTTGTATGCAACTCTTTCTTCATCATGGCTTTCCATGAAATTAACCCATCCTTCAGCAGGCATTCCGCTATTTCGCATGTATGAAAAATCAGAATTGCTTGATTCTCCCATTCCGGATTGGCAATAGCTTTCATTCATATTATGCCATAGTTTCATCCCTGCTTTAGCCAATTCTGACTCTTCATCCAAATTGCAGAAGTGTTCGAGAATCATCACTGCATTAGGATTGGTCGTATTCACTGTTTTATAGTAATCTTTCAAGATAACAATACGGGAGTCATCTTTGTTGCTTGCCGTTGATTCATTGCTCTTGTTTTGAGTAAATCCTTTGGTTAAGTCAAAACGGAAACCGTCAAACTTATACTCTTCCAACAAGAACTTCAAGTTACGTTTTACAAATTCACGTACAAGCGGCGATTCGTGATTGAAGTCATGGAATACGCTGAATGGATGCGGAGCATCGACATTGAACCACGGATTATTCTTGGCTGTCTTGCTTTCTTTCGAATTCCAATAAAGTTTAGCAAATGGATGACTGCCAGTAGCATGGTTGTATACTACATCCAGCAATACTGCAATGCCTTGTTTATGACATTCATCAATGAATTGCTTATATTCCTCTTTCGTTCCATATGCTTTGTCCATTGCAAAATAATAACATGGATTGTATCCCCAGCTATTATTCCCGTCGAATTCTTGTATAGGCATCAGTTCAATCGCATTCACTCCCAGACTCTTGATGTAGTCCAAATGTTTAGTAGCCTCTTTGATTGTACCCGTAGCAAGTTCGGAACCTACTTGTGTGAAGTCACGGAATAGTAACTCATAGATTACCATATTGTCAGGATTATCAATCTTGAAGTCGGATACTTGCCAATTGTAGGATGCCGGTTTTGTTTGGAATACGGAGACAATGCCTGTTGTCTTTCCATTCGGATACTGTATGGCACTAGCCGGATAAACTCCTTGTTCTACAAGATATTTATCGTTCGAGCCATCCAGCACTTTTTCACAATAGGGGTCGCCAATACGAACATTGCCGTCTTTTTCACTACCCATGTAATATTGGAAACCATACTCTTTGGCGGGGTCGATGCCTGTAACGGTGTACCACCAGAAGTGTTTGTCGTTATCACGCTTCATCTGATATTCAGTACTAAGTTCCCAATCATTGAAGTCGCCAATGAGACAAGCATAATCCTTGTAATTGTTATCCGTATCCAAATCGTATAGTGCGAAAGTCACAGACGTTCCGTCAGCCGATGGATGGATACCCGCTTCTTCTACTGGGCAGGCAGCTATCTCTACCGGAGCCGGTGTGAAAGTCTTGTCTCCTGTTACTGTGATAAAAAAGTCGCTGGTTTTCTTTTCGTCAGTCAACGCTTCATCATTGCGGAAGAGGATGCAGACATTTTGAATGTTTGCTGCATTTTCCGCGCCAAACCATTCGCGTACTGTCGGGGCAAGTGTAAAGCACCAAATATTATCCGCCACTTTCTCTGCCTTGTATTTATCTTCATTTACACCCCATTCCGTAGGAACATACATCCAGTCATTGATACCGATGTGAACATATACATCACCTTCATAGCCGTACAAGTCGTCACCGGCTGCTGCTTTATACCAGATTTTACCTTGCTTGTCGCCCTTGAATTTAGTGGGGTAATTATTGATTCCTTCTACCAATTCTTCGATAGACGGCTCGTGATCCAGTTCGGGGATTTCCGGACCGGTGATTAACATCTCATGGTTTTCGTCGGAACATGCTACTATCGTGAATAGACAGAGCAGCATCCAGAATATATGTCTTATATCTTTTTTCATAATGTATTTTCCATTTATTATTCTTTGATGAGGACTAGTCTACCGTTCAGATAGAATTTGATGGTATAGTTACCGGTTGCGTCCATTGAAATATTATCTCCAGTAAAAGGACTGGGTGTATCTAATGTTCCCCCGAAACTAACACCGGAGTCCCAACTGGAATTGACGCGGAGTTTAAATTCACCCACTGTCATTTCAGTCTTTGCAGTCCAGCATTTTTCTGTTGCATCATAAGTTAATTCTTTGCCGTTTTCCCATCCTCCTGTGGCTGTACCTATAATATCCATAGATGTTATTTCTGTTGCAGAGACGTACTTGTCGTCCAAATTGACTACAATGTAATAAATACCCTGTGGTAAAGATAAGTTTCCACCATCATTTGTCATACCTTCTTTCGAGGTAAAATAGTCATATCCATAATCAAGTCCGCCATTCGAACCATCCGGCCAATAGGGCTGTGCGGTAAACTTAAAGCCACCGTTCAATTCCGACATTCCCCAATAAGCATTGTTTCCTTCTGGCTTATATAAAGTCGGTGCTTGTGAAGGCTTCCATTCCTGATGATTTCCTGGTATCCATAAATGAGGTGCATCCATTGTTTTCTCAATCTTGTAAGTGCCTTCCATCATGTTGATGGAGATTCTAACTGATTTATAATCGCCACCGGATATTTTGATAGGATTTGCTGTTTCTGATAAAATGAGATTGCCTTCTGGAGCATCGTTGTTAGCATCAACCGCGCCAAGTGATTTGCCTGAGTTGGATTTAATCAGGAAATATGCATCTTTTGCACCAGTGTTATCTGTAACCAGAGCAGGAACTGTTGTTGTAAAGACTGAATTGGCATAAGGATCACCACTTGTATTAACCAATGCTACATTCTGTTCCCAAGTCAGAGAGCCATTAATATAATAAGCGCTTTCAATAACCGGTGCTTCCGGAGTAACTTTCAACTCATAGCTTTCAGCCGGTGCCGCATATACTGTCTTTCCGACAGCCACGTATGACGTTAATACTGCATTCATGGTACGTTCTACCGGACGGATACCATATATTTGCGCCACTGCATTCTGCAAATCTTCCGTTGCTACGTATCCTTTGTCGTCTACAGTTAAAGCCACTTTATTATCTAACTTCATTTTATAGGATAAAGTGGCTTCTTCTTCAACGGCAGGAGCTGTAAATACGGCAACCGCTACGGATTCTTCCTCGACATTTCCAATATTAATCGGGGCTACACCTGTAGCTGTAAAAGTTATTTTGCCGGCAGCTTCTTCCTGTCCGTAAGACTGTGGGGAAGCTACCCCTTCATTAAAATCTTCGTTGCAGGCTGTTAGTGCGGCAGCCAGTAACACGGTTATATATATTGATAATTTTTTCATATCTATCTGCATTTAAGATTAATCTATTTTGCTTTGAAGTAATAGCACTCGTCCAGTTCGTTGAACAGTACAGTATAATCACCCGGTTTGCAACTGATGGTAGCTCCATCAACAAATGAGCCAAACGGGAATACCTCTCCACCCCAAGTCTTGTCGCCGGAAGTAAATTTGGCTTTGCAGCTTGCCGCGATTGTTATGTCGGCATACCATACATGTGAATGCTCCATGGTAACTTTGGTCATGTTTACAGATTCCGAACCATAAATCAATGTGACGGCATCATATTCTGTCGGTTGAGTTTCAAAAGTAGTAGCTTTCATTGTCAGTTTATTTTCAAGCGTATTGAGATGAAGTGTGTACCAGCCGGCCGCATTCACTTTAATATTTTGAGAGTTCTTGTCATTTACCAAATTGGTGAATCCTTCGCTGTCAGCATTTCCCCATTGGTCGTCCCATGCACCGGGAGTAGCCACTACCTTAAATCCTTTATCTGCTGGGATATATCCTGTGTAGGTAAATTCTCCTTTACCAGTATTGGCATCATACGCATATCCTTTTACCAGTGACATCGGGAAATAAGCGGTACCTGCTGCCATTGTCGGATTTCCCCAGGGAACTTCACCGATGAAATCGCCCAGTAAATAATAAGTGGCAGGAACGGCATCAGATATATCCATATAATAAGGTATAACTTTCAATTCTATCGAATTGGAATGTATAGGATACCCTTTATCTCCGATATGTGCGTACAAACGTACAAATACACTCATCGGTTCGCCGTCATAATCATTCTCCGATGTCCAGCCGGCAAGTTTTACGATTGCCTTATTCAATTCCTGTGTGTTGGCATCCACTTTGGCTGATGTAGATATGGAAGGTAGTGTCAGATAAGAGGCGTCTGCCGTTTCCGTTTCATCAGTCCATTTGTCTGTTAAATCCGCTTGCACGGTGTAAGTCACTACGGCAGGATAGCCGTAGTCCGGTTGCGTACAAGTCAACTCGATATTCTTGGATTGATTTAGGTCATAGACGTTGTACGTTGCATTGGCAGGGGTGTTCAATACAAAAGTTGTAGGTTCCTGTATGGTAGGATTTGAGTCCCTGTCATCCTCGCAGGCGGTCAGCAGGGCTGTCGCTACTAGTATGGACGTCAGTATATTTATTTTTTTCATATTACTCTGTTTTTATAAAAGTATAACTTCGGTCTGGTTTAATATTCCGGGTTTTGCTCCAGATTCGTATTCGCATTGATATCATTGGCAGGAATAGGATAAATGTTGCGGAACTCTTTTATTTCAGTACCTTGTTTTTCTCCACCTTTCCAATCCCAGTTATAGTCGGTGTGTCCGCCGAAATCGCCGAAACGAATCAAGTCAATGCGGCGGCGACCTTCAAACCAGAACTCACGCGCCCATTCGTCACGGATGTCCGTCAATGTATATGAAGCAGATTCGGCGGCGTTCGCACGCTTACGGATTTCATGCATAGCGTCTATGGTCTCCTGAGTAGAAACACCATTGTTGGCACGGATACTGGCTTCTGCTACAATCAGATAAGCTTCTGCCATACGAAGAAGAGGTATATCCATATCAGGATTATCCGTATCGCTTGTCAGTCCGTTGTCTGCACGGATGTTCGAGAATTTGGCACATGCGAATCCGTCCGTAAAGCTCATATTGTCTCCTGTCGACGTACTTCTCTGCACTCCGCACATCAAGGCACGGTCATCTTTTGCTGCCACTACCATCTGGTCTTCCAATACGGAAGGAGCATCATTTACGTTCGGGAAGAATTTGGCTACCATTGCCTGACGACAATGCGGGCCGCCCCATCCTTGCTTGCTTCCCCAGGGATTCATGCCTGTGTCACTTTTGTGCGTACCTGCAATCAAGAACAGCGAACCACCCCAACTCTTGGTTCTCACACCATCCTGCAAAATGGGAAGTATCACTTCCTGTCTTGCCTTGTTGACATTGCTGCCATCATTATCTGCCATGAACAGGTGTTTGTAGACAGGAGCCAGCTTATAGCCGGAGCCAATCACCTTCTGGGCATATTCCTTGGCTTTTCCCCATTGAGGCGTGCCGGTATAGACTTCTGCGTTGAGATACATACGTGCCAGCAATAACCAGGCGGCAACACGGTCTACACGGCCGTAAGTCGTTTGAAGCGGCTGTGCTAGTGTGGCGGTAGCGTCGTCACCGATTTCTTTCAACTCTTCTTCAATCTTCGCGAAAAGATCCGCACGTTGTATTTGCTGAGGCTTTTCTGTCGATACTTTATCGCAATAAGGCGGATTGCCGAACATATCCATCAGGTAGTAGTTGTTCAAAGCACGGATAAAACGTACTTCTGCACGTTGGCGTGTCGTTTCATCATCTGTCAGTCCTTCCGTTTGTTCCAGGAAGTAGTTGCACAAAGTGATGTCGAATGTCAGACGGTAATAGAGTCCTGTCACGATTTCATTGGAAGAACTCCAACTGCAATCGGCAATAGTAGCGACACCGGCATCGTTCCATGAATTGACAATCGCTTCATCTGTCATCAATTGGTTGGCACACCAAGTCATACGGTAGAAAGAGGAAGTACCTTCGTCGATGTCGTCCAAGTCACCGCTTCCGTCGGGGCCTTTCTGACCTGTCAGTCCGAGGGTTCCATATATCTTGTTAAAAACGCTCGCCTGGTCAAATGTCATCACTATATTCGGGTCGATAGGAGTCGCATCCAGGTCACCGATACATGAAGTCACGCTGACTGCCAGTAATAGTGAGGCAGCCGATAGGATTGATTTTATATATCTGAATTTCATAATTGGTATTTTTAGTAGGTTTAGAAATTAAGGCTTAAACCGATTAATGTAGTCAGAGGACGCGGATAAATATTGTTATCCAATCCCTTTTCTACTTCAGGGTCAAGTCCTTTGTATTTGGTGATAGTGAATACGTTCTGTACGGCTGCATATACGCGTCCGCCAATCGGAGCGCCAAACAGCTTTTTGAACGAATATCCCAAAGTGATATTGTCACATTTCATGAAGGAGGCATTCTGTACGAAGTAATCGGACAGTAAGGTGTTGTCGTTCTTGCTTTGGATATTGTTTGCCACTCCCATCAACGGGCGGTTGTTGAGTGCGCCGAATGAATAGACAGAGGTCGGGTTGCAGTCGGAACCGCCTGCTTCGACAGAGTTATACACATAGTTGTTCAGGCTGGCGCGCAGTGAGAAACTGAAATCCCATGACTTGTATGAAAGACGGGAAGTAAGTCCCATAAGTACGTCGGCTGTCGGCTTTTTGTAGAAGTAGCGGTCGTCACCGTTAATCGTTCCGTCTCCGTTGCGGTCTACAAATTCGTTCTCTATAGGCTTTCCATTCTCGTCATACACTTGCTGGTAAACATAGAAGGAAGAAGCCGGATGTCCTACGGCGTGCGCCATTGCTTTCATATCACGTCCGCCACCGATATTGTCTCCGGCAGCAACATAATAATTTTCGCTATCTCCGGTAGTTAATTTGGTGATTTCGTTTTTGTTGTAAGTGATATTGAAGCCAAGATCCCATGTCCAGTCGGTAGTTACAACCGGTTTTGAATTAATGGAGAATTCGATACCTGAATTTTCTAATGAACCGACGTTGGACAATACCTTGTTTTTGAAGTTCGTTCCGGCAGAAACGAATACGCTGTTCAGCAAATCGGTGGTCTTGCGATAGTAATAATCCACAGCACCGTTGATGCGGTTGTTCAGGAATCCGAAGTCCAAACCTACATTATAAGTGGTCGTCTTTTCCCATTTCAAGTCCGGGTTGTATGCATTCGGGCGGTAAGTGGTTCCTTCTCCCAGGATAGGATAGTAAGCCCCGTCTTTGTTTGTCTCATAAACAGCCAGATACGGATAGTCGCCCGAATTGATATTCTGCTGACCGGTAATACCATAGCCAAGACGAAGTTTTAAATCAGAAAGTACATCAACGTCTTTCAGGAAAGCTTCTTCTTTCAACTTCCATCCCAAGGCAAAAGACGGGAACAATCCCCAACGGTTGTTTTTGTGGAAACGGGAAGAACCATCCTGGCGTACGGTTGCCGTAAACAGGTAACGGTCCAACAGTGTGTAATTGACACGACCGAAGAAAGATACAAGATAACTTTCCGTAGCCGAACCACTTGAGGTATTGTTGTAACGCTGACCTCTGTTCTCTACCACGTTGTTCGACAGCGGATAGAGTCCCCAATATTCCTGGTCGGACGTATCATGGAAGTGCTGCCATTCATAGCCTGCCATTACATCGAAACGATGTTTGTCGGTAAAATCTTTGCTGTATTGCAGGTAAGCATTCAAAGAGAGGTTGTACTTGTCTTTCTGTTCCCAGCCATAGCTGCCATAATAGTTGTTGGTCGAAGAATAGGGAGAGACATCCGTATATTGCTTACCCGTAGAGAGGTCCATACCACCGTTCACGTGTGCGTGCAAGTCCGGCAAGAAATGAAACTTATAATCCAGTTCCAGATTACCGATTAAAGATTTGGAGATGGCACGGTCGTCCTTTTCTTCCAACAAGGCAACCGGATTACCCGGAGCATTGCTGTTGAAAGTACGTTTCCATGTGTCGTCATTCAAAGAAGAAGCGTCCGTATTCCATTGGAAATATCCGTCGAAATAATATTGATGGTAAGGATCGTCGGAGCGGACGGACTGTGTGGGGTCAAAGCTGACCGCAGAACCTACCGCACCACCGTCAGCGTAGCGGTTCTTGGCAATCATACCTTTCAGGTTGGCGTTTATTTTCAGATGGTCTTCAAAGAAAGAAGGAGCCAAGCTGACAGAAGCCGTATAACGTTCGAACTTGGATGTTTTCACAATACCGTTCTGGTTGGTATAACCGAACGATACACGGTAAGGCATATTCTTCAATCCACCGGAAATGGTGAGGTTATGGTCTGTACTTACGGCTGGGCGGAATATTTCTTTCTGCCAGTCGGTGTTGGCATTTCCTAATTTGCTATAAGCTTCGCTGTCTTCTCCCCAAATGTCTTTGATGAAAGAACGGAACTGGTCTCCGTCCATTACGTCGACGGTAGATTTTACAGTGCTGACAGATACATTGCCGTCATAAGAAATGGTAGGACGTGCGCCTGCCTGACCTTTCTTCGTTGTAATGATGATAACGCCATTAGAAGCACGCGAACCGTAGATGGCGGTAGCCGAAGCATCTTTTAATACGGTAAAGCTTTCAATATCATTCGGATTGACCATAGACAGAGGATTGGCCAAACCTTTCACTCCCTTATTATCCATTGCCAGACCGTCGATTACAATCAGCGGGTCGTTTTCTGCAGTCAGTGAAGAACCGCCACGAATACGAATCGTTGCGCCCTCGCCCGGAGCTCCGCCTTTGCTGATAACGCTTACACCGGCAATCTTACCAGTCATCATATCCTGTGCGTTGGTAATCAAACCTTTGTTTAGTTTGTCCGGTTTGATGGCCGTAACCGAACCGGTCATATCGTTCTTTTTCACCGAGCCGTAGCCGATAACGACTACTGCGTCCAGTACTTGAGAATCATCTTCCAATGTAACCATTACAGTAGAAGCCGCTTTCACTTCTGCTGATTTATAGCCGACGAATGAAACGGAAAGAATGGCATCTTTCGGTACATTCAACATAAAGTTACCATCGAAATCAGTTATTGTTCCATTGGTTGTACCTTTCACCAGTACGTTAGCACCGATGACAGGCTCACCCGTTGTGTCTTTCACATGCCCCTTGACAGCTATTTGCTGAGCAAATGCTCCAATGGAAAGGAAGAGTCCCACCAATAATGTGAGCAGGGCTTTTAGTCTTAAGCTCTTTTTCATGTCTCTAATTTAAAGTTATTTTATCAAAATCAAATATATCTCTCTAAAAAATACCTACTGAAAACTATATTCTCCCAATCTTATTCCCTAAAATTTCTTTAGTCCTTTTACTTCCGCTTTATCCTTTACTTCCTTGATACTGATGGCATAACCGCCACCGTTGGCAGCGCGCAAGTTCAGTTTGCTTTTGTTTGTCAGGATACCTTTTTTGATGGTATAAGCTTGCGGATTTTCTTTCCAGTCGGCATCTTTAGCATCCGCATAAACAGTGGCAATGTATTGTTTTCCCGGTGTGAGGAAGTCGAATACCAGTTTGGAAGTATGACCGTTCTCACCGGCTGTACAACCTACATACCAGTCGCCTGTACCTTTTGCCTTACGGGCGATAGTGATATATTCTCCCGGTTCTGCTTCCAGATAGTTTGTTTCGTCCCAGTCGATTGCCACGTCTTTGATGAATTGGAAAGCATCCATGAAACGTTCGTAGTTTTCAGGAATATCGGCAGCCATTTGCAGCGGGCTGTACATGGTCACGTACAAGGCTAACTGGCGGGCGATGGTAGAACGTACCTGTGAATTGTTTGCAGGATTCATCTTGTTACAATGAGTTTCGAAGATACCCGGAGTGTAATCCATCGGGCCGCCGACCAAACGGGTGAAAGGAAGTATAGTTGTGTGATATACTTTGTTTCCGCCGAATGATTCGTATTCGGTTCCGCGTGCGGATTCGTTGCCGATTAAGTTAGGATACGTGCGGCAGATACCTGTCGGGCGGGTTGCTTCGTGAGCATTTACCATGATTTTGTAGTCGGCTGCTTTCGTCACTGCATACAGGTAGTGGTTGTTCATCCATTGTCCGTAGTGGTGTTCGCCGCGCGGAATGATATTGCCTACATAACCGCTCTTTACAGAATTGTAACCGTTGTCTACCATAAACTGGTAAGCCTTGTCCATATGGCGTTCGTAGTTGCGGACAGATGCGGAAGTTTCGTGGTGCATCATCATCTTGATACCTTTGCTCGCTGCGTAACGATGTACTTCTTTTACATCGAAATCCGGATACGGAGTGACGAAGTCGAATACATAGTCCTTGCTATTGCCGAACCAGTCTTCCCAACCTTCATTCCAGCCTTCTACCAATACAGCGTCGAACCCGTTTGCTGCGGCGAAGTCAATATAGCGTTTCACGTTGGCAGTGTTGGCAGAATGTTTGCCGTTCGGTTTGGTTTTAGAGTAATCCGTTTCTCCCAGTTTTACGCTAGTCAGTTCGTCGGTATAAGCCCATGAACCTTTTCCGGTAATCATATCCCACCATACGCCGATATATTTCACAGGCTTCACCCATGAAGCGGCATCTGCGATTTTGCATGGCTCATTCAGGTTCAGAGTGATGCGGGATGCAAGAATATTGCGGGCATCATCGCTGACGATAACGGTACGCCACGGAGTATTACAGGGAGTTTGCAGATAACCTTTGTCTCCTTTAGCATCCGGAGTCAGCCAGGATTCGAATACCATATTTTTGTCGTCCAGATTCAGGTGCATACATGAGTAATCGATGAGAGCAGCTTCGTGAAGATTGATATATAAACCGTCATCCGTTTTCATCATCAGTGCAGTCTGTACGCCTGTCTGTGAGAAAGGAGTCTGAGAAGAGTTCGGAGTAATGGCTTCTTTCATCAAACCTCTGATTTCTGACAGGCGGGAGATAGTGTAATCATATTCCTGAGTGTCATAGTCGCCCGGTATCCAGTAAGCGATGTGGTCGCCTGCCATTGCAAACTGGGAATGTTCTTCTTTGATGATGAAGTAGTTCAGAGATTTCTGCTGCGGGAATTCGTAGCGGAATCCTAAACCATCGTTGAACAACCGGAAACGGATAAGGATAGAACGGTCGTTCATGGGCTGATACAGCGTGGCTGCCAGTTCGTTATAATGATTGTGGATTTCTTTTTCTTCTCCCCATACCGGTTGCCAAGTTTCGTTGAATGTGGAAGTCTTGACGTCTTTCACTTCGAATCCGTTATAAAGATTAGTCTTTGAATCAAGTTTTGTCAGATCCCGGCGGTCTACCCAGTCGAAATCTGTGCGGGTATTATCTTCTTTCTTTAATTCCAGTCCCAGGGTACTTGGTTTGATAACCGTTTTGCCTTTATAAATCAAGTCGTACGTTGGAGCACCTTCTTTGTTAACCTGGAAGGTCATTACTAGATTTCCATCCGGCGAAGTGAGTTTCTGTTGTGCATTCGCTATAAACGAGATACAGAAAAATGCGATAAGCAAAAGATTCTTTTTCATTTTATTTTTATGGTATTAAATTGTGAGCTAACCTATGTTTTTATTCCTTTTGTTTCGGATATTGCAAATGTAGCGACCGTCTGAACTGAGTTTTCCAATTAGAATAAAAATACAAGTTAGTATAAACTTTATTATTTTGATTTATAGCTAAATAACTGCTTGGGTACTTCGGATAAATATAAGTCGTAGTGAACTTCTTTAAAAGGATAAAAGGTATATCCCACGGCTCGGAAGTGTTAAATCCTTTCCTAATTCTACTTTTTTATCTTCCAATACATTGTATGCAGAAGTATCAGGCAGTATTTCCCGGTAAGTATCCAAACTGATAGTCTGTTCCCGGTCTGTTCCATTCAGGAGAACAACGACTGATTTATCACCCTGTTTCCTTTCGTACGCATAGATACCTTTACTCGGTGCGAAGTGTTTCAGTTTTCCTTTGGCTATAACTTCGTTTCCTTTTCTCCATTGGAGCAGTTTCTTCAGATAAGAGAAAGCTTCATTTTGTAGCGGAGTGCGGTTTGCCGCATCGAAGTAATTATGAGTATCATTTTGCCAGCCGCCCGGAAAGTCACAGCGAAGTAATCCGTCACCGTTGGCTTTATCGGCAGCCATCAGGATTTCTGTTCCGTAATATATTTGTGGAATTCCGCGTGTTGTCAGAAGGAACACTAATGCTTGTTTGTATCGGTTTAGGTTTTTAGTATCCGCTTCCGAACGATAAAAACGGGAAGTGTCGTGATTATCCAGGAAAGTCAATAGATTCATCGGGTCAGCAAAGACGATATCTTGCGACAGGTATTCGTAAAGCCGGCACAGTCCGCCGTTCCAGTCGGTTGTTTCTTCATCAAAAGCCCTGTTCATATGTTCCATCAATGGGAAGTCCATGACAGTGGGCAGGTAGGTGTTTTTAGGATAGGTCAGTTTGCTGTCTTTTTGCCAATAAGAGATAAGTACATTGCTGCCTAACCAGGTTTCGCCTACAATATTGAATTTGGGATATTCTTCGTTCACTGCCTTGCACCAATGAGCCATCATGTCAAAGTCTGCATAAGGGTGCGTATCTTGGCGGATTCCGTTAATACCGGCATACTCTATCCACCAGATACTGCTCTGAATCAGATAAGTAGCTACATGGCGGTTCCGTTGGTTGAAATCCGGCATAACCTGGCTGAACCAACCGTCAACTGCTATTTTCTTTTCGTAATCAGAAGCATACGGGTCTAGTTGGGTGGCAGTCTTAAAACTTGTCTGCACATAGTTGCCTTTGAAGTTGAACCAGTCTTTGGATGGCATATCCTTATATAGATAGTTTTCACTACCGCAGTGGTTGAAAATCATATCCATGACTACTTTCATCCCTTTGGCATGTGCCTGGTCTACAAGGTTCCGGAATTCTTCATTATTCCCAAAGCGGCGGTCTGCCTGATAATAATCAGTGATGGCATAACCGTGGTAAGAGCCTTCCTTCATGTCATTCTCCTGAATCGGATTCAGCCATATGCTCGTCACACCTAAGTCTGCGATATAATCCAGATGCTTTTCTATCCCTTTGAAATCACCTCCATGGCGGGCGAAGGAGTCGTTACGGTCTACTCTGGCTTCCAACATTCCGGAAATTATATCATTAGAAGAATCACCGTTAGCAAAACGATCCGGCATAATGAGATAAAGCACATCGCTAGAGTTGAAACCTTCTATCTGAGAAGAACCCGGCTTTCTTTCTTTGAGTTCATAAGGAATTACAGTCTGTTTTTTACCTTGTTTCAGAATCATGTTGAATGTCTGCGGGGCTGCTTCCGAGATATTCAGATAGACAATCAGATAATTTGGATTTTCTAGCTTGACAACCTCTTGCAAGGTGATGTCTTCGGAAGAGATACTGACTTCTGCAAATGCTATATGTTCTCCATATAGCAAAACCTGCAACTCCGGATTTTTCATACCTGCCCACCAAAAAGCAGGGACTACTTTTTTTATGACAGTTGCGGCATATACCGGGCTGCAACCAAATAGTAGTACAAGTAAGATTACAAATAGAAAATTCTTTTTCATGGTAACATAGATTTTAAATGTTTGCTCGGCGAACCGATGTTGCAAATGTAGGGGGATAGGGGAAAGCATTTGGGGACTAGAATATAAATATAAATACTTGTGATGCTCATTTTGTTGAAAATGAATGCATTGCTTGTGAAAAGACTATGAGAAAATACAAGTAGGAATTAAAATTATTTTGACCGTCTGTTTCATAATCATTACTATATTCATTATATTTGTGACATCTTTAAAAAGTAACCTATGAGAAATATAGCCTATATCTTAGCTTTTCTTTTAGTTTGTCCGACTTTACTGTTTGCGACACAGACGGATGATAATGCGGCAGTCCTTAAAAGACTGGATGATATTATAAATAAGAAAGAGACTTTTCAGGTTCAGAAAGAGAAAGCTATTGATGCGCTGAAAATGCAGCTCGCTCATTCGGTTGCTCCTGCTGATAAATATCGCTTGTATGGTTCTTTGTTCGATGCTTATCTTCATTATCAGGCAGATTCTGCACTTTATTATATAAACAGGAGACAACAGCTTCTCCCCCAACTGACCCGTCCGGAATTGGCAGATGAGATAATAATTGACCGTGCAACAGTATTGGGAGTGATGGGAATGTATATTGAAGCCATGAAAGAACTGGAGAGCATAAATTCGGAGAAGCTGGACAAACAAACATTACTATCCTATTATCAGACTTATCGTGCCTGTTATGGTTGGCTTGCAGACTATACCACTAATAAAGAGGAAAAGAAGAAATACCTGACAAAGACAGATTTATACAGGGACTCTATCATTGGTATAATGCCGCCCGAAATAAACCGTACGATTGTACTGGCTGAGAAATGTATCGTTACAGGTAAGGCTGATACAGCTTTGGTGATGCTCAGCGACGCGTTGAAGGATGCGGTTGACGAACGTCAGAAAGTCTATATCTACTATACGCTGTCCGAAGCATATGGCATGAAAGGCGATATGGAAAAAGAAGTATATTATCTGATATTGACAGCTATTGCCGATTTGGAATCTTCGGTCAGGGAATATGCTTCATTGCAGAAACTGGCACACTTGATGTATGAACTGGGCGATGTAGACCGCGCTTACAAATATCTGAGCTGTTCGATGGAAGACGCCGTAGCTTGCAATGCCCGCCTGCGTTTTATTGAGGTGACGGAGTTCTTTCCTATTATCGACAAGGCTTATAAACTGAAGGAAGAAAAAGAACGTGTGGTTTCACAGGCAATGCTTGTCAGCGTCAGTCTGTTGTCTTTCTTTCTCCTTATTGCTGTTTTCTATTTGTATCGTTGGATGAAGAAACTGTCTGCCATGCGGCGTGACTTAAGCTTGGCGAACAAACAAATGCAGGCAGTAAACAAAGAACTGGAACAGACGGGGAAAATTAAAGAGGTGTATATCGCCCGCTATCTGGACAGATGCGTCAACTATCTGGATAAGCTGGAAACTTACCGTCGTTCACTGGCGAAGCTGGCTATGGCGTCACGTATTGAAGACTTGTTCAAAGCCATCAAGTCCGAGCAGTTTATCCGTGACGAGCGGAATGAATTCTATAATGAGTTTGATAAGTCTTTCCTGAAACTGTTCCCGAACTTTATTACCGCCTTTAATGAACTGCTGGTAGAAGAAGGGCGCATATACCCGAAATCCGATGAACTGCTGACAACGGAACTCCGCATTTTTGCCCTTATTCGCCTGGGAGTGATAGATAGTAACAAGATAGCCCATTTTCTGGGCTACTCTTTGGCGACTATCTATAATTATCGTAGCCGGATGCGTAACAAGGCTGCCGGTGATAAGGACAGGTTTGAGCAAGATGTGATGAATTTGTAATATGGCATCCGGATAATTTCTTCTTTTTTTTCTACCTTTCCTCTAAAAAGAAAAATCTCCTGCTCTTATATTCGCATGTAACTTACT